>Ga0123356_10001875_pt1 | contig 22786 bp, 24 predicted proteins | sample TergutEmb28metaG_2_FD_92546 | JGI IMG/M metagenome (GOLD analysis project Ga0123356, IMG submission 92546) | Embiratermes neotenicus P3 segment gut microbial communities from Petit-Saut dam, French Guiana - Emb289 P3 | ecosystem: Host-associated > Arthropoda: Insects > Digestive system > Gut ...
GACCCGGCATCGCGACGGGGCGCGGCTCTACGCGAGCCAGGACGAGTTCACCGACCGGCAGGCCGGCCGCCTGGTCGAGCACGGGGCCGCGCCGTTCGAGCGCCGGGCCGGCAACAGCCATAGCTATTTCGTGACGCTGGAAAGCGACAAGGGCGAGCGCCGCACCATTTGGGGCGTGGACCTCGAGCGCGCCATGAAGGAGGCCACACCGGAGATCGGGGAGAAGATCGGTCTTCAACATATGGGTTCGACCCCGGTCACGTTGCCGGATGGCACACAGACGCATCGCAACACATGGAAGGTTCGAGACGCCGGCGAGCTCGCCTATAGCCAGCTTGAAAATCGCCTGTCCCGGTCGGGCGTGAAGGAAACCACACTCGACTACACCCGCGACTTTGCCGAACGGCGCGGGATCGCGGAGCAAATGGGCGTCCGCAGCGAGATCGAGATTCCGGGTGAGCGCGCCGGGTTACGCACGGACAGGGAGTCGACGGCCGAGCGCGAGCGCATCGAGGACCACGCGGCGAGATCCGCGCAAAAAGCGGGTGTGGATCTCGCGCAGGATCTTGGCGCGGATGCCCGCGAGGATCCTGGTCGCGATCGCGAGCAGCAACACCGGAGCACGGCCGAGCACGTCCAGCAGGATCGAGCCGGCGACAACGGCCGGCAGATCGACGAGAGACGGCCGGAGCAGGCCGAGAAGCGACGGGGCGGCATGTTCGCCGGCCTCAAGCTCAATGCGGGTCCTGCGCTCTCGCAGGAGCGTCTCGAGCGGCCGGAAAGGGAAGCCGACCGGCTGGCCGAGGGGGCGCGGCGACAGTCGCCGCTGGAGGCTGCCGTTGATCGTTACGCGCGGGCGCAAATGTCGATCGAGGAGCACCGGCGCGCGGGCCTGCCGGTGCTCGACATGCAGCGCCAGGAAATCCGCGCGGCCGGGGAGCAGCTCGACCAGGTGCACGCCGGCATGAAGGATTTGATGCGGTCGGCCCTGCAGCATGACCCGACGACGGCGCGCGCCATGACCGAGCTTTCCGGCCGGGAGCGTGTCGCCCATGTCATTGAGGGCATGAAGCGCGAGACCGCCGCGCTGCAAGACCCCAATGTCAGGGCCGAGCGGTTCTTGACCCGCTGGCAGGAGCTTCAGGGCGAGCGCCAGCAACTTCGCGGCCGGCAGCATGACGATGCCCGCTCCAAGGTCGAAAACCAGATGAGCGGCCTTGCCAAGAGCCTCGAACGCGACCCGCAGGCGGAATCGATCGTGCGATCGCGAGCCAAGGAGCTTGGAGTCGGGCAGGAGCTTCGCCGGGACCAGAGCATCGCCCGCGCGCTGCAAGACGAAATGACACGCGGCCGGGACCGGGGCATCAGCATGGGATGGTGAGGCGGGGGAGATCATGACGGGGCTGCACGAGGACAGGGAAGGAATCGAGCCGGAAGCACTGGACGAGGACGTCGGCGACCCGGCCGCTGCCTTCGACGCGCTCCGGCGCACGATCGAGACCCAGGGCGCGCATATCGGCGCGGAAATGACGCTGATGCGGCGCGGACTGGAAGCCGCTTTCGACGAGCTCGAAAAGATCGGGCCGCCGCAGGACTACAAGCCCGAGCTCGCCCGGCTCGTGCAGGCGTTCGACAATGTTGCGGAGCGGCTGCACGGCGTCGAGCAGTCGCCCCTTCTCCGGAAGGGTCCGGAGTACTATACGGCCGTGCTCGAGCGCGGGGGCGAGGGGTTGATACGAAGCGCCGCGCAGCAGCTCGAGCGGCAGGCGGCGGATCTCGAGCGCGCCGGCCGGAATCTCGCCGCCTGCACGAGAAGCGCCTACGACCGGAAAGCTCAGGATTTCCGTATGTGGAGGGCCGGCGTTGCCGGGGTGCTCGCCGGCATGTTCCTGATTTTGCTGTTGCCGCGCTTCCTGCCGTTCTCGGCCGACAGCCATGTTGCAAGCCTTGTCATGGGACAGGATCGTGTCAGCGCCGGCTACGCCATGATCGAGGCTGCCGCCCCCTCTGAGATTGAGAAACTGAGATGGGGCGGCCGGTTCTACGATTCCAGCGGGGCAGACTTTTCGGCGTGCCTGGAGACGGCGAAGAAGACCGGGAAGGATCAGCGTTGCAGCATCACCGTGCCAGCGCCGGCGCAGTAGCATGAGTAAGCCGCGGCTGGCAGACGGCGCGCGTATAGACGGTCTTCAGCGCGAGGCTTGAGAGGCAGGTGACGGCGCAGGGTTGGCCCTCGCCTCCTGAGCGTGAGAACGGCCACCGGGTGGGACGAAAGCGAATTGGCAGATGTCGAGCGACGACTAAAACATGGACGAACCAATGCCCTCTCCGACGATCGAAGATAAATTCACAGGTATATGGCACCGCGCCCTCAATACACCTCCGCTAGACTCTTTAACCCCTGGACTGATCCTGAATTGGGCGAAAGAAAAGGGCCTCGCCAATCCGGTCGCTGTTGCTCGGAGTGTGGGAGCATTTCATCCCACACCTTCGATCGTCCTTACAGTCGAAGGCGGGAAAGCATGCTTTCCAACCATCCCTGCCTCCGGCGATGAGGATTGGAATATCCGGAGGAAGGCATATGAAGAACAGGCCGTTCTTTGGAACAAAGTTGAGTGGTTTATGCCGCTCTGGCTTCCTATGGGGGAGATAAGCAAACTGCTTGCTTCCATAAGGCATGTCCCCAGAGAGCAAGCTCTTGAGTTCTTCAGGTATCATACTTCGACACTATACACGGTGCCCTTTCAGGCTGTGTGTATCGAGCAGATCATGCCCTTGGCGCGTAGCGTGAAAGAAATCGTGCCGTTGGCGCGTGAGGCATATTTGGGAGCCTATTGCGGATATTGGGCTGCCAGTGTCAGTGCACTTATTCCCGCAATTGAGGGAAGTCTGACACGAATTGTCTCGGATATGGGGACCCAGGCCACTGCCAGCGATAAGATCGACCGCGCCGTCAATCGTGCGATCGGGACAGCCGCTCAGCTACATTTTGACCGCATGTGGGTGCCCCCAGAATATCTGACTTGCGATTATCTCTTCGGGCAAGACGAACGTGTTTTCGCGTTTGAGACCTTCCGACGCTGGCTGAAGAATCACTTTTTCTGTAATACTGAGGACTACCAAGGAAGCACTTGGCTTAACCGGCATATGTTTGCCCACGGGACCGCGTCATCATGGCAGCAACCGGCGAACTTCGCGAGGATGGTCGTTGCACTCGCTACGCTCGCAGCAATTGAGTCCTGGTATGATGCATCACATAGCGTGTCGTTTCTGCTTCCGGAAATGAATGACGACAGTAGGCTGCTTTGGCAGCAGGCTCTTTTTCGCGGCGATATTCAAATGAGGCTAAACGTGGCGGAGCAGCAGTTCTATCAAAACCATGGCCGCCTAGTCCCAGAGGTACCCGCAGATAATGGAGCGTTGCTCCGTAGCGCGTTTTTAAAGCAGCAATGCATGGACGATCTCGTCCGGCCCTTGCGCGGTGCAGGCTGGAGCATCAAAGTCAATGAACCGGACGAGGCCGCGCTCTATATGACGGTCGAAGCTTCGAATGGGCAACGGCGGTTCAGCGTCGCTCTTCTCTACAGTTGCGCAACCGCAAATGACATTTATCGAGAGTTATCTGACGTATGCGAAGCCATTCTTTATCTTGGCCCTCCTTACCATCAGGAGCAATATGCTTATGGAATTCAGACCCATGTCGGACCGGTTTTGGGATGGCAGCCGCCAAAAGCGTTCAATAAAGGAAAACTGATTTCATGAACCTCAACATCGGGGCTATTGCGAGTTTGCCGTCGCACATCGCGCGTACCCGATCCAGGCCAGAAAAGCGTGGCAATAACCTCAGGCGATAAGACCGATGACATCTCGTGAGAGAGACCTTGCCATCGATTTGCGACCTCATCTGCTTGGCTTTGACCTGGAAACGGCGTTGGGTCCACCTGATCCGACACCTGCCCCATCATGAGACCTCTTGACCAAACGGTGGGGACTCCACAGGGAATCTTAACCAAAAAAATAGTCCCCAACCGATTCCCTTATACCCGGACAGTGCCTAAGATGGCTCATGTTTCAATTGCCGCTCCATTCTGATCGGAAGTATCCACCAGCCAGCCGTTGTATCTACTGCGGTCGCGCAGATGGTCTGACGGACGAGCATATCATTCCATTGGCGCTCGGCGGCCGATGGCTACTGCCAGAAGCGAGTTGTCAGCCTTGCGCAGACATCACGGGCAAGTTTGAAGGTGTCGTGCTTCGTACCATGCTTGGGCCGCTGCGAATGTATTACTCGATGCCATCGCGCCGAAAGAAGGAGAGACCCGCGACGCTTCCCCTGAAAGTGAAGCTAACGCCGGACGCCGACTTTTCGTTTGTTGATGTTGCGCGCGAGATCTATCCGTTTCTTATCCTGTTGCCCTATATAGCCATGCCGGATGAGTTGACAGGCGATGTCACCGAAGGGGAACGCGATGCGAAAGTGAAGACGCTTTGGATTAGAGCTGCGTCCTTTCGAGATGGGATCATGCCTCATCTAGAGGAGCTCGCTCGCTGCTTGGGCGTCGCCTATGTCGAGCCACAAGGCAGCTTTATTGCGTCTCCATTTTTTCGGATGCTGGCGAAAATCGCTCACGCATTTGCAGTTGCCGAGATGGGCGTGGGATCATTTCAAGCGTTTCTTCTGCCGATAATTCTGAAAGAAGAAACAGAAAATAGCGTGCAATATATCGGCGGGATCTCGGGTACCGAGCCGTCGGGCCAAGGACTTCACGAGCTGGCTCTAATCCCCCATCAAGGTCCGTCGGAGGATGTCGTCGCAGTTCGTATTCGATTGCTCGCTCTTTTGGAGACGCCAACCTATTTTGTTGCTGTAGGACGACGAGCAAGATGAATGAGCCGCGCGATCACCACTACGTTCCGCAATTTTTCCTCCGGAATTTCGCAACAGACCCGATAGTCTCAAATAGCCCCTTGTCCGGGCGATCGTACGGTGCGCCGCCGGAGTTTGCTCGTTCACTAGAATGATGTAATGTGATGAATTCTCGGCGAGATTCGGCGATGCGCAGGATGGAGATTGCCGGCGAGCGGAACGCGAGACAGCGTGCCCTGCCCATTCGGGCATCGATCAGCTTTCCAAGCGAGCTTTATGAGACGCTCGAGGAGATTGCCAAGAAAAAGAAGGTATCGCATGCGTGGGTCGTGCGCGATGCCGTGGAGCAGTACGCGGCGGAGCAGGCGCGGTGACAGGGCGATGAGAGGACACCAAGGAGCTCGCAACGTGGACAGTGCGACCAAGGTTGCTGCAGTCAGTCTGCCCGAGCGCCTGGCGGCAGCTCTTAAGCTCCCAAGCGGCGCCCGCTTTTACCGCTGCGCGCTCCAGGTTAATCCCTTCGCTTATTTGAAGAGGCACGACAAACAGACGCGATACAGCTCAGAGGCTGAGTACAATGCTGCGCTCGTCCGGGTATGCCAGGAGGTCGGAATAGAGGTCATCGGGGTCACGGATCATTACCGAGTCCAAGAGGCCGCCGGACTGGTCCAAGCAGCGCGAAATGCAGGACTTTTCGCATTTGCAGGCTTCGAAGCTGTAGCGAAGGATGGGGTCCATTTCCTTTGCTTATTCGATCGGGATAGGGACACTGTGACCCTAGAGCGCTTTGTCGGTGAGTGCGGCATCCACAATCAGAATGACATCTCGCCTACGGGATACCTGGATTCACTCGAACTGCTCGAATGCGCAAAGAAGTGGGAGTCCGTCTGCATCGCGGCACACGTTGCTTCGGAGGGCGGCCTTCTCAAGAAGCTATCGGGCCAGACCCGCATGAGGGTGTGGAAAGCAGAGGAGTGTCTTCTTGCATGTGCCTTAGCGGGACCGGTTACGCAGGCGCCCGATAACCTTCGGCCTATCCTTGAAAATAAGGATGTACAACACAAGCGTGTTCGGCCAATCGCGATCATCAACGCATCGGACGTGAGCGACCCCGACGATCTTCGAAAGGGTGGGGCGTCTTGTTTTATCAAGATGTCGACTCCTTCCATCGAAGGATTCCGCCAAGCCTTTCTTGATCCGCAGTCGCGCATTCGACTGAATAGTGACCCGCAACCGGAGCCTCACGCTGAGTTCTTGGCCCTGACTTGGGAAGGGGGTTTTCTTGACGACAGCTCGGTTCACTTCAATGAGAATCTAAACGTGCTGGTCGGGGGGCGCGGGACGGGCAAGTCAACGATGATCGAAAGCATGCGCTATGCACTGGGCCTTGATCCTCTAGGCGAGGAAGCCCGGAAATCGCATGAAGGTGTCGTCCGCCACGTCCTTCGTGCCGGTACGAAGGTATCGCTACTCATACAGTCCCATAAGCCGTCCGAACGTATTTATATCGTCGAACGATCGGTGCCTAACCCGCCCGTTGTGAAGAACGCAGAGGGCGACGTACTGACGCTCTTGCCAAGGGATGTAATGCCGGGCGTAGAGGTCTTTGGTCAGCACGAGATCTCCGAACTCACGAAGAGTCCCGAAAAGCTAACTCTCTTGCTCGATCGTTTTGTTGAACACGATTCGAGCCTTTCCGGCCGTAAATCGCGGCTCAAATTGGAGTTAGGGCGCTCGCGAGCTCGTATCGTCGACGTACGACGCGAGATGAAGACGCTGGACGATCGGCTTGCAATGCTACCTAGCCTGGAGGAAACCCAGAAGAGATTTCAAGAGGCCGGTCTAGAGGAACGTCTAAAGGAAAAGAGCATGCTTATCCGAGAAGAGCGGCTCTTTGCTGAACTGAGTGATCGGCTAGACCCCCTTAGAGCGCTTCACCGCGACCTCGCGGAGAATATCCCGGTTGACGAGGCATTTGTGTCGGCAAAGGCGCTTGACGGACTCCCGAACGCGGAGATCTTGGCGACGATCGAGACGATACTAGCAGAACTCAGCACTAAGCTACGCTCGATTAGCAGCCAGCTCGACGACGCGCTAAAGGAAACCGATGCTCAAGTGGCGACGGTGCGGTCTCGATGGAATGAGCGACGTGAAACGATTGAGCAAAACTACGAGAGGCTTCTACGCGAACTGCAGAAATCAAAGGTCGATGGCGCCGAGTTCATTCGACTGCGGCAGCAAATCGAGGAGCTACGGCCGCTTCGCGATAGAAAGGAAACGCTGAAGCGCGACCTGGCCGCCCACGAAAGCCATCGTCGGCAATTGCTCGCTGAGTGGGAGGACATAAAGGCGGCGGAATATCGCGCAATCGAGGCGGCAGCGCGGAAGGTTTCGCGGAAACTTCGCGATCGAGTCCGCGTCGAGGTGACAATGGCAGGGAACCGATATCCACTCGAGCAGCTGCTGCGGGAAGTTGGTGGGAACATTAGCGTAGCATTGGAGCGCCTTCGCGGCTTAGCACAACTATCGCTGCCAGAATTCGCCCAACGGTGCCGCGAAGGAAAAGAAGCCCTAGTAAAGAATTTTGGATTGCCCGCTGTTTCTGCCGAGCGAATTGCGCAAGCGGATCTCGATCTCATCATGCGAATCGAGGAGCTGGAGCTGCCGGCGACCACTCAGATTGAGCTGAACACGGCTCCAGAGGGGGAATCGCCTGTGTGGCAAACGCTAGAGGCTCTCTCCACCGGACAGAAGGCAACAGCGGTCCTCTTGCTACTTCTTTTGGAATCAGATGCGCCGCTTGTGGTTGATCAGCCGGAAGATGATCTGGACAACCGCTTTATCACCGAGAGCGTTGTTCCGATCATGAGGCAGGAGAAGCGGAGGCGGCAATTCATTTTTTCGACCCACAATGCAAACATCCCTGTCTTGGGCGACGCTGAGCTCATCCTGGGCCTCTCTGCATCGGGTGAGGCGTCGCAGGGGCGTGCCAGAATCAAGCCTGAGCACATGGGATCCATCGATGCGCGTCCCGTCCGCGAGCTTGTAGAAGAGATCCTGGAAGGGGGGAAAGACGCGTTTGAAATGCGCCGTTCGAAGTATGGGTATTAGTCGATGACAACGCGAACGGAGTTGCTGGAGATAGTCCGAAACGGGGAGAATTCCGGCGTCGAGTTCAAACGCGACGTCCTACAGAACCATGAACTTGCGAAGGAGCTTGTCGCGTTCTCGAACTTTGAGGGCGGTATGGTACTCCTGGGTGTCGAAGATAATCACACGATTTCGGGCATTACCCGACCGAACCTCGAACAGTGGGTCATGAATGCCTGCAGGGATAAGATTCGACCCGCCATTATCCCGTTCTACGAGGTAGTCCGGGATCTGGAGCCTGGCAAAGATGTGGCGGTAGTGCGGGTTCCGCGGGGGGCCGACGTCCACAGCCAATGGTATAACAATCGGCACACGTACTACATCCGGGTCGGCACCCAAAGCAGAGAGCCGACCCCAGAGGAATTGAGCCGCCTCTTTCAGCAACGGGGTACGTTCCGAGCTGAGCTTAGGCCTGTATCCGGTGCAGACCTTGCTGACTTGGATCGCCGCCGCTTGAAGGACTATTTCGGACGCGTCCGCCAGCAAGACGTTCCCGGAGATAGCGATGACACTGGCTGGACGACACTGCTTATCAACACAGAAATCATGGTCGAGGGGGGCGTCACCGTTTCAGGTATGCTCCTCTTTGGACGAAATCCGAACCGCTTTTTGCCACAGGCGGGAATAGATGCGGTCGCGCTACCCGGTCTTGAGAAGGATTATGCGGCAAAAGGGAGGGCTGCATTGCGGGGCCCCATGACACCGCTGCTGAATGTAAACGGTGATCTCGTCGAATCCGGTCTGGTCGAGCAAGCAGTAGAGTTTGTCGGGCGCAACACTGGGGTGTCAGCCCAGCTTGACGGCGGCGCGCGCAGATCGGAAAGGCCGACTTATCCCGTGGAGGCCGTCCGCGAAGGAGTCGTGAACGCCCTCATTCACCGAGACTACTTGCTCTCCAACACGGATATCGAACTCGCCATCTACGCGAATCGGCTTGAGATTATTTCTCCTGGACGGCTTCCGAACGGTATCACCCCTGAGCGCATGCGCGCTGGAACACGCGCGTCGCGGAATCAGCTGCTTAAGGACGTCATGCGAGACTACGGTTATCTTGAGCATATGGGCATGGGTATCCCGAGGAAGATCATTCGCAGCATGAAGAATCACAACAACACGGAGCCTGAGCTTATCGAGGAGGGCGAGCGGTTTACTCTCCGCTTATTTGTATGAGTACTGTCGCGTAGCTCACCATGAGCGCTTTGCTTCCCTTTGTGCCGTGCGCCCGCCGCGCGGATCGAACGCAAATGCCGTGCGCCACTCGCCATCCGCGGACCAAAGTCGGCGAGGAGCTTTACGACCGTCAGCAACGCTTCCTTTGCCCCCGCCTGCCAGGAACTCCGGCTCGAAATCGTGGAATTCGATTGTCCACATCTACATAACCTGGAAGCCTTTGCCGCTGTTAGGGAAAGTCCGTAAGCGTTGCGCCGAGCCCACGTTGCATTGTTGACCACGATGTGATGTTCATTGCGCGATGAGCGTTGAGATGGATCACATGGTGTCACTAAGAAATAACGAGCATGGATCTGCCGCAGTCGCGGCGACAGAGAGCGCTCTTATGACTGGTCATAAGAGCGCTCGCAAGCAGCAGATCGAGGTGATCACCCGAGGTGAACGACGGCGGTCGTGGTCGGTGGAGCAGAAGCTGGAGATCGTGGCGGAAAGCTTGGAGCCGGGCACGTCGCCGATCGCGGTGGCGCGCCGCCACGGCATCGGCACCGGTCAGCTTTACACCTGGCGGCGACAGTTGCTGGAAGGGCAGTCCGGTGGAGAGTGCCAGCTACCCGCGCAATTCGCCCGCGTTGCGGTGCTGAGCGGACCAGGACAGCGGGAAGCGGCGGTAACAAGCGCGCGGCATCGAGCGGGGCGGAAGGCTCCAAGAAGTGCGAGTTAGAGCGCTCAGTCTCGCCCTTGACGAGGTCGAGCATCCCTTGGACTAGTCACGGAGAACACCTCCCCGTGGTCAGCAACGCGTTTCTTCGACTTGATCAGGCTCATGGGTCAAATGCACTTTGCTATTGCGTGGGCGGCGTGGTGAATTTTGGTACAGATGTCGCGTTCGCCTAATAAGCGCTTGTTTATGGCCCCGCACGGTTTCTACAATCCTGGTGAACTATAGCCACAGCGCGGCAAGCGCACACCTAAGTGCGTCTCCTAGGCCGGCTGCGATGAGTTGGTCAAGACTGGTACTGGCCTACGGCGCGCAGCTCCCGGGGACGCCGCAGCTGTCCGCGACCTCACGCTGGTCATCGGTCTCGGCTCTCGGCCGATGACCGGCACCCACTTGGCATAAGAGCAAATTGAACTGGTTCGCAAACAAGCATTTGCGCAACCACACGGCCGGCGGACGTCTCAACCTGCGAACTCCTGCGAGCGGATATCCAGAATACGTCTGTAATTTCGACGCGAAGTTCTCTTAAGCTCAGTTCGGTAGCTCACTAGCTCGAGAGCGTCTCTTTTCGATGTAGAGGAGGGTTAGATTGCTGAACACGATCAGCACGCCGGCCACGATGGTCGTGTTCTTCGGTGGCTCGGCGAATGCGAAATATCCGATCAACCCGGACCAGAGAATGGAGGAATATTCAATGGGTGCTACCAACGCTGGCGGGACCAGCCGATAGCCGGCCGTCCGAAGCAGAAGGCCAACTCCTCCTATAACACCTATAGCAACGAGCAGGGCCAACTGGAGAGGTCCGGGCGTGACCCATTGAAATGGGAGGACGCTGCCGGTGACGACGGAGCCGACCACCGCCATATATGAGGCCAGCGTCGTCGCGCTCTCGGTGCTTGCCAGCATTCTCGCCGAGACGATGTAGATTGCTATGCAGAAGCTGCCGACAAGTGGAAGAAGCGACCAAAGGGTGAATGCGGAAGCCGTCGGCTGCAGGACAAACGCAACGCAGCAGAAGCCGAAGAATACGGTGCCCCAACTCGCAAGAGAAACTCTTTCCCGCAGCAGGGGTACGGAGAGTACAACCATAAAAATGGGGCAGGTCGAGATCAGGACCGTGACATCCAGCAGCGGCGTGTAAGCAAGTGATTCGAATATTAGAACCATACCAGCAGTGCCAAAGAGGCATCTAAGCAGATGGCTGAATGGCCTCTGCGTCCAAAAAAGCGGGGCCCTGGACAAGTAACTGATGATGGCCAACGGCAGAAGCGAAAAGGCCATCCGGAAAAAGGTAATCTCGAAAACCGGAAATGTCGTCGCTACGACTTTAACGAGCGCATCCATTGCACAATAAGAGAGCGTTCCCCCAAACACGCTGATGGCGCCAAGGTTCAGTCGTGTAGCGGGGGCTCGGGCGGTTTGGCCGATGCTGGTCATTCCGGAAAACCCTTGTTGGGCGGTGCGATGAGGTGGTGAGTAAAGCCTGCCTGCACGAGTCTTCGGAATGCGCGATTGACCTCCGAGGGTATCGGCTCGGGGGCTTGGAATCCAAGCTCTGGATAGAGTTCGATTCTCTGGAGATCACCGACCATGAGATTGATCAGCTTTTGTACTTCAACTGTCCGAATGTACTCATCGAACGTCGTTGGAGGAGACGTGACGGACACCGAAATCTCCCTCGGGACAGTTACTGCGGCAGTTGCTCGTGCGCGGCGCTCCATATTTGGCTTTGTCACGACCACCAGCGTGGTGCATGCGATACCGCGTTCCAGGAGCACCTGGAGCGACAATAGGAAGTTTTCGCTGGTGTTGAGCGCGTGAGCCTCGATCACGAGCCTTTCCTCGCTCACTCCCAATTCGCGCGCGCGCTCTGCAAATACGTCCGCCTCAGGGGCAGACCAAGGTGTTTGCAATAGATCGGATCTCGAAACGATTCCACCGGTGAACATCAGCCACCGTCCAAGCCCCCGGAGAAATAACCGTGATGCGTACTCGGCAACTGAGATATCGTAGCTGCCAAGCCCCAGAATCACGTCTGCCGCTTCTATCTCACAACCTAGCCGGTGATAATTCCAAAGCACCTCAGCATCCGAAAGAACAGCCGGAGCGAAATTCATCGGCGCTGCCCCTATACGCGGCCGTCCAGATGGACCTTACGCTTACGTCCGCCATTGGTTCGCAGAATGATCTTCGATCCGTTGACCGTTACCCCGTTCGTAGCTTGGCGCGCCTTGCGAGGGCCGACCTGCGCGAACCGGCTAGTAACGCTGATCTCGGCGAAAATCCTTGCGAGCGCGTCAGCGGACAAAGTTCCGTACTGGAGGCTGAAATCGAATGCCTCTACCAGAGTCTTGGATTTGAGATTGCCGCTTTGACGGTTGAACGCGCGAATTTCATCGACGGAGACACGGCCACAAGAGATTTGGGTCTTATGTTTTCCGATAGCTTCGAGTTTGCTCTCGATGGAAGAGGTGATTTCACTGAAGAGGCTCGGTCTGAAGGCCGACTCGTTCAGGGAGTTCAACACGGGAAAGCCAACAATCGTTCGGCGCCTGAATGCCGCATGGACCAATTGGCGAACGGCTCGATGATCATTGTGGCAATCAGCTTCGGTATGTGTGAACACAAGGGTTGGACGAATGCCGCGATCCTTTAGCGCCGCGCGTAGGCGACCAACGGTCTCACCGTTCACGCCTACAGCAGAGTCACGTAGGCCAAGGAACAGGACATGATCAGGCAGCACGCCAAGACTGGCGAACGCGTCGAGCGTTTCCCGACGACGTGTGGCTGCTAACCGAGCATCTTGATCGTCGGTAACGACACAAGCGTGAATGTCCCAGCCAAGTTCAACCATACGGGCCAAAGTGCCCCCGGCGCCGATCTCAATATCATCCGGATGAGATCCGACGAAAATCGCTTGCCGAGAAATAGGCTGTAACGTTTCGACGTCACTATCGTCAGAGTCTACCATGGCGTTTGGCCGCGAGGGCGGTGATCTGGGTGATGCGGAGGACTTCTCGAGCAGGAAATCTCCAATGGCAAGCATGTCCAACCCAGTTGCAGCAAATGTCCGGATCGCATCTGCGGCTGTACAGACAATTGGCTCACCTTTAATATTGAAGGAGGTGTTGAGAAGTACCGGAACGCCGGTGATTGCCCCAAATTCGTTCAACAGGCGATGGTAGACGGGACTCACATTCTGTTCGACAGCCTGCAAGCGCACGGAGTTATCAATATGAACAATTGCGGGCGCGAGCCTCTTGAGTAGATCGTTCGAATCGAACGCAATGATCATGAATGGAGCATCACAATATTTATCGAAAAAAAGAGGAACTGCCTCTGCAGGCATCGATGGGCAGAACGGCCTCCAATATTCTCGAAATTTCACGATGGCGTTCACTTTATCCCTGTTGTCCACCAACCTGGGATCAGCGAGAATGCTCCGGTTACCGAGGGCGCGCGGACCAGCTTCCATTGATCCTTGAAACCATCCGACAATCGCGCCACCTGCAAGTGCTTGACTAACCTCTTTCGGTACGTCCTCCGATCTGCGGTAGGACAGCTTTGAAGCCCGAAGAGCGTTCTCGATCGTCTCGTTGGTTTCAGCGTGACCAAGGGACAGAGAACGCAACCGTTCCGGCACATGTCCGGACAGACGTGCGGAAACGGCCAAAGCCGCTGCTGCCGCGGTGCCGCTATCAGAGCAAAGCGGATGGGCAAAGACCGCTCTTACGCCCTTCATCGTGAAGAGCCTCGAATTCATTTTAACGTTCAGCCCAACGCCTCCGCCGACACAGATATTTTGAATGCCTGTCGTTTTGATTGCCCATGCAGCGAGTCGGCAGACCACCGTTTCGAGCGTTGACTGAACCGCGTAGGCAAGGTCTTGATGCCATTCAGTGATTGTTTCGTTCGGCAGTCGCGGCTCGCGCCCCATGAGCGTCACTAGATCGTCGGTGAACCGTCCCGAATAGGAATGAGTTCCGTAATGGATGTAGGCCGGGTCTAGCGAATACCCGACCCCGTCCGGATCGAGACGAACGACCTTGGCAAGTAGATCAAGCAGACCATCGCGCGGGCGGCCATAAGCGGCCAACCCCATGACCTTGTATTCTCCGTCGTAGCTTTCGAAGCCCAGGTACTCCGTAAAGGCTGCATAGAACCATCCGAGTGAATGCGGTATGTTGAACGATCGCAAAGGCTCAATTTGTTCACGCGAACAGCGCCACACGACGGTGCATTCTGTGTCCCCTGACCCGTCGATCGTCAGACCAATGGCGCAATCGAAAGGGGACTGTGTAAAGGCGTGATAGGCGTGACCGAAGTGATGGGGTACACCAAGGATCGGCGGGGCCTTTTTCAAACCAAACAGCCTCCGCCAAATTCCATCATATAGCTTCTCGAGATTGTTCTGCTCACGTTCAGATAGATTCTTTCGCTGCCACGCCAGGGTGGCAGCATCTACGGGATATTCTCTCGCAAGAGACTCGTAGAATCGAGCAACCGTACCGTCATTGAAGGCATTCAAATCCCAATTGAGTGCGATTGCATTAAATTCCTCGGGCTTAATCCGCGCTGTGGCTAGGCAACTTTCGATCGCTCGATAGGGTAGCATTCCGGATGCATGTTTGAACCGAACGTGACGCTCTTCCTCCGAGAAGCTCAAGACGCGGCCATCGCGAACCAGTGCAACAGTGGGATCAATGCCCGTGTGAACGCCGAGAACGATCGAGCTGTCCAGGCGTTGAGTTTTCAACATTGGGAGCCTCCATTTTCTCCGAGTCTGGCTCGTGAGTTGTCCAACGCTTCGACGGTTGTTCGCTGCATCTGTTCTGCCACGTAGCTCGTTGCGAGCTCCGCCTTCAGGAAACCTCCAAGATGGGTTCGATCGAGAACGCGAGCGCCAAATGGAGAGCCGACGACAATCAGTCTGTCAGCGTCCGCCGAGGCCTTCCGTACGACGCGGCCGGTGTCCATGAAGCCGAAGGCGGCGCGGTGAACCAGTCGGCGCAAGTCGCCCTGACTTGCGCATCCTGCCTCTACAGAATCCCCGTCGATACCGATGAGCTTGAATCGAGGCCGGTCGAAAGCTACATGGGACAGCACTTCCTCAAGAGGTGCCCGGTCGTAGAGCGGAAGATGAGCCGACGAAGTATCGACGAGCTTAGGTGCCCTTCTCGCGACCGATGGAAACGCTTCCCCCACCCTCTCTCGAACGAGAGCTATAGCTTCCTTTTCGCCGGCGACCAGAAGCGTGTGCTTATGCCGGCGATCTTTGATGAACACCGAATGTCCACCGCCGCTCTCTTTGAGCAGAGTTTCTACGAACGCCTCAATGTCTTCGTCGGGCTCGGCCTCAAGGCGCGTCTGCGCAATCGAAAGGCAGCGTTCGACGGCAACATATGCGTGGCGATTAGCCGAGTGAAACGGCGCTAAGTTCTCGAGGTAACCAATGGGCGAAATAGATTCCGAAAAGATGAGCGCTGGAGCAACACCGGACGAATAAAAGGAAAGAGCTCGCGGACGCAACCCGAAACGGGCTTCCAGATAGAATGCGAATGCCGCATACATTCCAGTCTCGAGTATCCGCCTGTCGATCCCTGACGAGTGCGGATGTTGCATCTCCTGCAATAAATCAATTGATAGGCAGCTCGAATATGCATCGAGAATGCCGCGAACGGACGGAATTTCCAGTGCGACGGCACTAAACTCTTCGAAACGTTCAGCTGGAAGGGGAAGGTAGACACCATCCTCGCTCACAGTGAGCCGTGTAAAGTATAAGGTTACTGACTGAGAAGAAGCCGACAATTCCCTCACTGCCTTTTCTCCATCCTGTGTGCGTACATCGTACATCTCTACGCAACTTCAATGCTCAACAGAGTGGTCTCACTACCGGTCGGCAGAGAAGAAAGCTGGAAGTTCTGCGTTGAATTGTGGGGTGCGAGTTCTTCGAAGGCTTTGCAGATCGGCCGCGCGGCACGATGGGAGTCGTGGTCGCAGCTCGCACATCCTGAACCACGTGCTGAAGAGTCGGAACTGCTTTCAGCAGAAAGCAAATCAGCCGACAGTTTGCGGAAAGTTATGACCGTGGAGTCTTGCGGAGTTGCGAGCAATGCAACGCTGTGTCTGACGTGTTTTAGGTCATCTTCGAGGCTGATAGGTGGCACAGGTAGAATGCCGGGCTCATGTACTCCAGGCTTGTTGAAGTGTATGAGCACTACGTGCATGACTGTCTCCAAATAGAGAACTTGATTGCGGAGCAAACGAGCAAACGTGCCGATGATGGAGAGCGGGTTCGCTCGAGCATGCGGAGTCGCTATGCGATCGCCCAAGGTTGCTCCCAACTACTTTGGGTTGGGCTATGCTCCTCAAGCGTCTTATAGATCGTTTGTGCGATCTTCTCAGCATCAAGAGCCAAGTTGGAGACAAACTGCGTTTCAGCAGTCTGGCATAGCTGGGGTGGTGAGCAGCTAACGTTCATTGAGTTGAATCCGACGACAAGAGCCGCTTTTCGGTCGGAGATCATACGAGGCGCTAATATTGCTGTTCCTGTCGCAAATGGTCCCACATGGATTGTCAGCACCGATCCCATCGATCCCCCGCGCGTCGGCTTCTTGTTCAAGACTGTGTTCAGACGACTCTTCGCTGTTGCTTGCGTTGCTCAGACCAACTAGGAGAAAACTCCACGTGAGCTCCGTGAGTCAGTGGTGTATTCGCAAGGTTGACACAGTCTGACCGTGTCTCTGTGGTGAATCAGCAGCGACGCTCAGATGATTGCCGAACTTCGGGACTGCCGATAATCACGACGTGAGCCACAACAAAATCCTCGATTTCGCTTCGATATCTAGTCTCTTTCGAGTGGAAAGGCGCGAGTGACCCTGACGAGCGTAGTTTAGCGCGTGTGTTGTTAAATCCACCTAGGATGGGTCCTAGTCGAACGTTTCCGAGGTTCGAATCATTTTAGGCGGCCTTGTCGGGCTTTGTAGGACCAAGTATGGAGAACCGAACTTTGGTTGAAGTGGTCGATGGCAGCCATGATGCGATCCTTGAGTTCCGGGTTCGGAACGACGCGGATATCACGCAAAACGGAGCGGGTTAGGTTGGAGAAGGAGCCGTCGACCAGATTGAGCCACGAGCGGTGTGTGGGCGTGAAGGTGAACTGGAAGCGGCCCTCGCGTTGGGCGGCGAGCCAAGCTTTTGTCTCCTTGGAGACGTTTGCGGAATGATTGTCGACGATCAGCTTGATCGCGGTAGCGGCCGGATTCGCGGCATCAGGGAGCTTAAGAAACTCAATGAACTCGCGACTGCGATGGCGATCCTTGACCATAGTATGGATCTGGCCGGCGAGCAGATAGAGTCCAGCCAGCAGGCTAAGCGTCCATGGCGCTTGTACTCGTAGTCGCGCGCGAAGCGGGCGTGCTCGCCGGGCTTGGGCGGCAAGTCCGCGGCTGTCGTTGCGATGGCTTGGAGTCCGGGCTTCTCGTCGTAGGAGACGATCGCCACTGCCTTGCGTGGCTCTTGCGATGTCGCTGCCGCTTGTTTGACGATCGCAACCTCGCGGTAAACGCACAGCACTTCTGCCATCTTGTCCTCGAACGCGGCATCACGGCGTTTCAGGTCGTAGCGCACTTGTGCGGCTTCACCTCCTGTCGATTGTTAACGAGCGTGATTGTCTTGACCGCAGGAGATCAATTCTAGTGGATCTCCCAAGGGCTTGGCCCCGGTTTCTGGATTGGTTTTGAACCACAACTGAAAGGCCCAAGATGCGGCGAGTTTCTGTGGACATTGAAGGTGTCGGGATTTCGACCCTGTTTGCGCGCGGCCGCTACGCCGCGGTGCTTCTGATCCACGGCAACTCGTCCTGCAAGGAGATATTTCGATATCAGATCGAGCAACTCCGACGAATCGGTTATTCCGTGATTGCGCCGGATCTGCCAGGACACGGGCGGTCCGATGACGCCAGAAAACCTATGGTTACCTATAGTTTTCCTGGCTACGCGCGCGTGCTCCGCTTGATGATGGAGCGGCTGGGAGTCCGCGAATACCATATCCTGGGGTGGTCCCTTGGGGGACATGTGGGGCTTGAACTCTGGTACGGCCTGCCAAATGTTCGATCGCTGTTAATTACAGGAACGCCTCCTGTAATCCTGAGTCCGGTCGGTGCCGAACGAGCTTTCAGGCAAACACCGGTCATGGGACTGGCGGGTGCGCGTGTGTTCAGTCGAAAAGATGTCGAGGCCTACGGTCGTGCAATGCTCGGTCAGCCGCTCGACCATAGGCTCCGCATCACACGGACGATCGCAAGGACAGATGGCAGGGCGCGTTTTTGGATGGTCAGGAACGGTTTACACGGTTATGGCATCGACGAAGTCATGGCAGTCCGCGAATGCAGGCGTCCACTGGCGATCGTGCAGGGACGTCAAGATCCGTTCGTCAACACCGATTACCTCAAAACACTCCAATATTGCAACTTATGGACAGGAAAACCTATAATAGTCAGTTCGGGCCATGCTCCTCATTGGCAAAACCCTGAACTTTTTAACAGGTTCTTGAGGGGCTTCTTGGCTCACGTTGATTGGCCGTTGGCGCGGGCGCGGAGTGCACCGGGGATGTCGTATGGTTGCCGGCGTTGACGAGTTCATTGTCGTATCTGCGAGGATCAAGTCGGAGGCAGCCTTGCTTGCGCTTTATCTTCAAGCAATCGAGAAAGAGGGATATCAGAACGCGGTCTTCGCGAAGGCTTGCAATCGTCGGTTGGGGGCAATCCAATGGAACCGCCTCCCGCCCGGATACAGCGAGAGCTATCTCGAGAACCAATGGGAGCTAATCGATCCGGTATTCCACCACATCCATTGCATTAAAGGACCTGTCATGTGGGCCGACCTATGCAGGCGCCCCCACCTGAACCGGCGGCAGAGGACATTCCTGGAAGACTGCCGTGACCTGGGTGTACACTCCGGCATCACATTTCCCCTGCATGGTCCAGGATCCGATGTCGATTTGATCAGTTTGAGCTTAAGGGACGAAAAGCAGATTGAGCTCAAAAGACTTCCACTCGTTCATGCACTGACCGTGCAGTATTGGCTCCGATTTAGCGAACTGCATGGCGAGTCAGTCGCTTTCGATCCGAAGCTTACGTTCAAGGAGGTGGAATGTCTGAGCTGGTGTAAAGAAGGCAAGACCAACTGGGAGATTGGCGAGATAATGTCTATTTCCGAAAAGACGGTCGAGTTTCACGTTACAAACACGATCAGGAAACTGGGCGTGAGCAATCGCATGACTGCAGTCGTCAAGGGGATACAGCTCGGAATTATTTCAGTTTGATCGCTCGCAACGCCTCAAGCAAGCTAACTTGACTCTGATGTCCCGAGTCAATCGGTCCTCGAACAGATCTTCCCTTAAGCCTAACCTCGAGGGATCATGTTCGAACAGGGACTTCAAGCGCGATGGCGTTCCCGCCCAAAGTTCTTTTCTTTAGGCTGCCGAAGGGCAATGCTCGCGCCGGCGCGAGCATTGCCGTCTGTTCTATGGCCGAGGACAGCCGCTTCAGTCCTTCGCTGAGAAGGTCGCAATCAATGTTGATCGGTGCAAAGACCTTGACGACTTCGTCTCGCGGCCCGCACCGCTCAATGAGCAGGCGGCGATCACGGGCGAAGCCGGCCGCTGATTTTGCGCACTGCGGCGAAATAAACTCAACGCCAGCCATCATACCCAATCCCTTTTTCCTGGATATCACGTCGGGAAAGGTCGCGACCATCTCGTTGTTCCAGTCATCAAGAATTCTAGACCGTTGAGCAATTGACTCCACGAAATCCGGTTCTTGCCAGAAATCCAAGGTCTTGGTCGCCGTCACGAACGCCAAGCTATTGCCGCGGAATGTCCCGTTGTCTTCGGCTGGTTTCCACACGTCGAAGGCCGGCACAATGAGAAGCAGCGACATTAGTAGGCCGAAACCGCTCAGAGATTTCGAGAGACATACCAGATCGGGTAATATGCCAGCCCGTTCGAAGCTGAAAAACTCTCCCGTCCGACCGCAGCCGGCCTGTATATCGTCGACGATGAGCAATGCTCCGAGCGCTGACGCGACCTCTCTCAGTTTCCGAAGCCACGCGGTCGAGGCCACATTGAGCCCTCCTTCTCCCTGGACCGTCTCTACGATGATCGCTGCCAGCGGGTCTATGCCGCCTGAAGGGTCCTGGGCCATGTCCGCAAAGCGGTCGAGCTCCGGGAGCCCGGCTCCGCGATAGCCATCGAACGGGAGTCGGATGACGCCCTGTAACCCGACTTCCGAAGCGCGCCGCGCCAGTCGAGAACCTGTCGTAGCTAGTGCCCCAGTAGACATCCCGTGAAACGCGTTTGTAAACGCAGCAACGTTGTAACGACCGGTGAATTTTCTCGCGAGCTTGAGCGCCGCCTCCACGCAGTTAGCACCAGTGGGACCGGTGAATTGCAAAAGATAAGGGAGGCCTTTCGGCTTCAGCAAGACCTCACTAAAGCGCGCAATGAACTTCAATTTGGCTTCGGTATGAAAATCGAGGGCGTTACCAATTCCGTCGTTTGCAAGGTACTCAATGACGGCCTGTTTGAGCGCCGGGTGATTATGACCGTAGTTGAGCGAACCGCAACTCGAAAGAAAATCAATAAATTCGACACCGTTCGCATCCCACACCCTTGCTTCTCGCGCTGTGACGAATAGGTTCGGCGTCTTTCGACAATATGAACGGACCGCGGACTCGAGACCCTTGAAAATCGATTGGTGTGTCACCGCATCCTCCTGGAGTACCTCACGTTTCGCGAATCGCGGACACTTTGGAGTTGCGCCTTCCGGACTAATCTTTCTCGTATCATGAGCAGGTCAGCAGAAATTTCTCTCAGTCCGGCATCATGCGCTACACCGCTGAGATAAGTGACGGCATCCGCCATGCGAAAGGCGATCTTCACCGTTGGTGCTCGCCTCACGGGCCCCTTGCGGGCAGTCATGCCGCATCCATCTGAACATCCGGAAGCCGCTCCGCAAGCACTGATTGCGGAATTTGGTAACGGACGCAATGATGCTGCGGCCGAACGTGCTGTGACGGCACAAAGAACGCTCTTTCGATTTCACCCTCGACTTCAGCAGCTTTGCCGAGCCATTGAATGCCGTCTCGTATGAAGTGTGAAAGAAGATGTGGTTTAGTCACGCCAATCATTCCGACCGCCCTCCGTTGATCGAAAAATTCTTTCACCGCAGCAAGCATTTCTGGCAAGATATTTTTCCTCCGCGTCGGTTCGACATTCTTGTCGACACAGACACGGGTTATTTCCCAGAGGTCTTTGGACTGCGGTAGCTCGCCGCCTTCCACGAGCTCAGGCCAATATGACTTCAGCATATATGGCCAGTCCGTACGCAGAAGCCGTACGAGGCCGCGAACAACGCGATCGCCGTCTCTCCACACGAAGTAAACCGCCGATGGTGTGTCGAACTCGTCATATTCCAACCCGTCATAGTGAAGGTGTGGCAGGCCTCGCTCCCCGACAAAGATCCTGTAGCGCAGCCGTGCTTGGGATGCCAACGCGTCCTGATACTGATGCGCCGTAGCCAGAGAGAACATTTCGATCATGAACTCCGCCCTCCGAACATTTCAAACCAGGTAGCAGGTCATGGCCGACCGATTGTACTCGGAACGTCCCTAGGTCATACAACGTTCTGGATCGACTAAGATAAGAATGCTCACTGATAGCGATGGGAACCTGTCAATGGGTTCGCTCGGACAGACGTACCCACTCTTGCTAAAGCATGATGTTTTTACACGGAAACATAGCCTGAGTTTTTGAGATAGTTGGCGCACTCCTGCGGTGAGAAGAGATCGAGGAGTTCGCCGACCTTTCGCCAGGTTGCCTCGACGTCGCGCGGCGCGGCGGCACGGATCAGGTGTTTAAGCTTGGCGAAGACCTGCTCGATCGGATTAAGGTCGGGGCTGTAAGGCGGCAGGAAAAAAGATGCGCTCCCGTGGCGCGAATGGCATTGCGGGCGGCCTTGCCTTTGTGACTGCCGAGGTTGTCGAGGATAACGACCTCGCCCCTTGACAGGATGGGCGCCAGCTCCTTCTCGACGTAGAGCGTGAAGAGCTCGCCATTGATGGGGCTGTCGATGACCCAGGGCGCACTGATCCCGTCGTCGCAGCGTCGCAATGAAGGTCATGGTCTTCCAGTGGCCGAAAGGTGCGGAGGCTGCAAGACGCTGCCCGTTCGGTCCCCAGCCGCGCAGCGGCGCCATGTTGGTTTTGATCCACGTCTCATCGATAAAAACCAGGCGCGAAGCGTCAATTCTGCCTTGGTGTGCCTTCCAGCGTCTCCGTTTACGGGCGACGTCGGGACGATCCTGCTCGGCTGGTCGAATCGTTTTTTTTAAAGCTCAGCCCCTCGGCGTGAACAAAAGTCCAGACCGCCCGGACGTCTGTCTTGATCCCGCGCGCAGCCAGTTCCGCCGTCAGCTTGCGCAAGGTGAAGGGACCCGAGCGAATGCGCCCGCGCAGCCAGTCGGCGTTGGCCCCGGACAGAACCCGTTTCTTATGGCCGCCGATCTTGCCGGGCGAGATCCCTCCGGTCTCCCGTCTCAGATTCTTCCACTTCGTCACACAGGACGGACTGAACTGAAGCTCTTCTGCAATGGAACGAACGGTCTCGCCCGCGTCAGCGCGCATCAGGGCCCGTTCACGAATGTCTTCCGAATAAGGTCGTGTCATCCATGCTGGCCTCCGTACCAGCATGGAGTTTGAATCAGAAATCGTCCCGATTGGGAATCCCCCAATCCCGATTCTGGTAAAAAACAACGTGCTCTAGCCGACGGCTGCGGAATATTCGGCGTCGGTGACGTGCTCCATCCAGGTCACATGATTGCC
>Ga0123356_10001876_pt1 | contig 22780 bp, 11 predicted proteins | sample TergutEmb28metaG_2_FD_92546 | JGI IMG/M metagenome (GOLD analysis project Ga0123356, IMG submission 92546) | Embiratermes neotenicus P3 segment gut microbial communities from Petit-Saut dam, French Guiana - Emb289 P3 | ecosystem: Host-associated > Arthropoda: Insects > Digestive system > Gut ...
GTACTTATGAAAAAGCACTTTGATAAAGTCATCAATAATATCCGGGGGCACCCACGGTGAGCCTAAAGTAACGTATATATCATCACAACGAACCGGTACAGGCACTACCGCTTCAATAGCTCTGAGATTGTCGGAAAAGTACCCGTTATACTTTTTGTTTGCGCTGCTTGCCGCCTTGTGCTTTCGGATGAGATTGCCGCTGAGATACTCGTCGGCGGTTTCCCAGCCCAAATAGAAGCACTTGCCCCACCGCTCCGGATTCTGAAAAATCGAGCCTTTCAACGTCAGAATCACGTCCTTGCAGGAATAACCGCTAATCTGTGCGATGTACTCAATGTCAACCTCACCGAGATTAACAAGCGACAGAATTAACCCGTCGGGAATACTCTCCGCATGAATGCCCGCTACCCGTTCGTCAGCAGAATAAAGATTATTCCAGTCGAGCGGTAAATCCATGCAGGTGACTTCGGCAACGTGTTGGTTATGGCGACGTTGTTCCTCGTCACGTTTACGCTGTTCTTCTTCGGCTTTGAGCCGCTTGCGCTCAGCTTTTTCATCGACGGTTTTGCTTTGATACTTAACCCGCGCCGCTTCCATAACAGCAAGCCAGTCATCAGACGACATCTTTTCCGCGAGGTCGTTCGAGAGTAGGTCAAAAAGCGTGAGCTGGTTCGGGTCGGTTTTTACTTTTTTCATTTTAACATCCCATCTGCATTTGCTATCGTTGTGTCGTTTTCTTGATTATATAAGATGTCATGTACCTTATTTGGCACACCAATGCAAAAGCCGACAAAACCATCCAAAGCAAGTTCCAACCCGTACTTTCCGGCAAGCTGATTAACGAAAAAACGAATATTTCAAGCAGAATAAGGATAATAAGCACATTGTAAATGAATTTCATAGCGATTTCCTCCAATAAAAATCAGACACTTGTCTTACTATACCAAGTATAGCAAATCAAGTGTCCAATAAAACGGATTATAATTATATCTTTCTTAATTATAACATCTGTCCCGCTTATATTCAAGTCCGTTTTTTTCCACCCACGAAGTAAAAGCCATAAAAATATCTGCGTCATCTTCAATCGACTTATTACGTTTGAGAGTAGCTTCTTCTATTCTGTTTTTATAAACACTCACAGCGGCAACATATTGGTTTTTATGCATTATACCAAACACACAGATGTTTTCTCTACGATATTCATTAAGACAGTTCCCGAGTACTCTCGCCGCCTTTTGATATGCTAAACTGTTACGCAACATGACAAACAAGTATTCATCTATCTGCTCTGCCGGAGCATCTTCAGCTTTGCTTTGGACAGGGAGGTTAAAACTCGGGTCTAACATACAGTGATGTATATGCCATAAATCGTTGTCTTTTAGCAGTTTCCTTTGTTGTTTTTCCGGCAAAATAAAGTAAGCCGAAGCTGTACGGGGGAGATAAAACAGATTCGCTTTCATTTTTTTCCATGCTGCTGTTTCCCCGTTCGCCGCAATCAATTGTTTAATGAAGTAATGTAAATGCCCCACCGGCAGATAATGCAGTAATGAAAGAAATTCAAAAACCTCATCAGACCTGATTATTTTTAACAGCACATCGTAATTTTGAAAGGGTATTGAATTAAGCTCTTTCGCATAAAAAAGCAGTGCGGGATTTTCCATAACGGCTTTTTTGAACTGCTTTTTATTCGGCAGTCCGAGCTTTTCGTATACTGTGCCTATATTGTAATAATTGTCTATCATTTCTGCGATTTCAATAAAGCTGTCGTCGATATTTCTGCTGTTTTTTGTAAAAGGAATTGCGTCATAAAATGAATGAGGAAAACCGGGAAAGCGATTTAAGAGAACAAGGGTTTCCAAGTCAACTTCATAATCATAAAAAGGCAGAGTATCGCCGTTATTTCGAGCAATCGCTTCTGTTATAATCTTTCTTAATTCTGTGTCGGTGTTGATATGATTCGCTATAGAAAAGTCTTGCAGCGGGTCGAGTTCTTCTGTTATGTCTGCCTCAGAAATTAATTCGCCATCGTTGCCAAACACCTGAAAATGTGTGCGGCGGGCTTTGTGATTAAATATCAGTTTTATTTCAATTGGAAAATCTATGTTTTTGGCAGCTTCACTTGACAGCGCAAAGCCGATTTCGTCTTGTTCAATCCGCTGCCGTATCATGGTGAGAAACGGGTGTGAGTATACAGTATAAACTGCTTTGTTTTTTTCGGTAGTGAGCCACATTGTATGCTCGTCGTAATTTTTAATTATTTCCTGTACATTTTCCATAAAAATCCCCCCTGTGATTACAGTGTATCACAGGGGATGGGGTGTTTTGGGGACATTGTTATTTCTTTAGTTTACTAAGAGTAGCCTTTGCTTGCTCAAGGGAGCTTTGAACTATTTTGTCAAAAGTGTCAGAATCAAACAGCTTGAAATAATTATCATTAAAGTGCTTGAAATTTATCTCGTCATTATCAAAACGAATATAATCCCAACCAACCCACCACGAATCTTTCCCTTTTTCAACACCGTTGAAAAGCTCTATAAAACCGTCACTGTTAATTATTTTGCTATCATTAATTCGTTCATTATTCTTTGCTAAATTGAATCCTATATAAAGTTTGTGGGCAATTTCAAATCTGAAAACGATGTCCATATCTTGGTAGCAACCAACGATATAATTTAAGCCGGGATATTTAAATTCATTAGTGCGCAAATATTCGTTTGCAGCATAGTCATGACTAATGGCTTTTGCTACTTTTAAGTTCATTTCTTTTTCAAGTTTCTTTTCAATATCAGTATAGAGCTTTTTAATAATTTCTGCTCTGCAAGATATAAAAGTATTGTGAATTGCTTCCGCATTCCGCATATTTTCTGATGACTTAGATAATAATTGAATCATGTCCATTTTAGGCTTATCCTCCATTTGGTTTGTAAGTCTTTTTATAGTTGAAATAAATTGAATTAGTATTTCGCGAATAGGTGCTTTTCTGATAGTGTCGGGTAGTGCTATGCACTTCTCGAGCCAGTTCAAAATGTCGGTTGCAAATGAAACCGGTAAAACATCATCTTCCGAAAGATTTTTCGCACTATATTCTGATGGTGCATGACCATCTAATGTTAAGTACACAACTTTCGTATCTTTATCTTTTTTATTTGCGAACTTCAAATAATCATAACACTGGTCAACACCTTCGCCTGCATATATCTTAACTTCAATTGGGATAAAACGATTACCAATTTCAATAACGATGTCGATTCTTCGTTTGTCCGCCGGATATTCACGGTGTACACGCGCATTTTCGATTGTTTCCTTATCAAATTCCAACTTCAAAATATTACGCAGAAAAACTTCAAGATACGCACCTTTTTGTCCATGATGTCCGGTCGGCGAAAGCAATTCCGTCAAGACACGGCAGACAGTAGTTTCTTTTGCGCTGATGTCTGCAATTTCAAAAATATTGAAGTTCGCTCCTGTTTCGCAGGAGATAGTTTCATACTTCTCGATTATACTTCCGGCTTTTGACAGAAGCAGTTCAATGTTGTTGTTCATTCCTTTCAACCTCCGCATTTCTCGTAATTCTTGAAAATTGTCCGTTCTCTGTCGGTCAGCTTCGTTAAGATATTATCACGCTCATAAATTTCATTTAATATATCCAACTGAGATATATATTTTTCCCTGTCCTTAAAATCCTTACTGTCAAGGAGATTTACAAGCCCCTGCGTGTATTTCCACGCTATTACATCTGCGCCTTCATAAGCTTCATCAAACCATAAATTATCGCCATCGTGAAAGTATGAACAATACCGGTCATGCAGTTTCCATAATCTGTCCACGGCATGTTTTATGTCCGGCATACCGGACTGCGTGTACTTAACAAGCGATTCTGCGTATTGAAAGTCAATCTCAAACAAATCCATATTTCCCCGCCATCTCCATTACAGCACCCTTAACCCTCTCCCGCAACCCCAGCGGCTCCAGCACCTCAATATGCTCGCCATACTGCATCGACCAATAAAACATAGCGTCGGGATTCACACTGACGCTGACATCTACCTCGTCCTCCTGCTCGTTCGAGAACCGCACATCGCGCCCGAACCAGTCCAAAACGTCTTTAATCAGGTACTTCTTCGCCCGGAACCTCACCCTCACGCTCTCGCCGCCGAACATATAAATGTTCTCAGCCATGTGTTTAGGCAGGTCAAGCCCGTTCTTCAATGCGGGAATTTCGCTTATCGGCGTAATCGCCTCGTCTGTAATCTGAATGTCAACAATGCGGTCAACGCGATAATTAGACACGTCGTCGTAATACTTGTGCGTACAGATTAAGTAATACCGCCCGTTTGTCGCCGCCATCTGATAGGGGTTGACCTTGTAAATTGTGGTTGTACCGTCTTTGTTCTTATGCAAACGGGGCTTTTTGTCCGTACCGTAATCGCTGATATAATGAAACTTCACGCGCTTTCCGCTCGATATAGCCTCGTCTAAAACCTCAATGGTGTAAAACAAAGTCTTGGTTTCAGGGAATTTTTCAGGCATAGTGCGGATATGCTTGACCTTTGACTTGAAATAGACGTTGGAAAGCCCCTCTAACTTCCGAATCAAGTCCTTGCATTGATTGTAAGGAATATGCTTAGAAAACAGCAGGCTGTCAATCAACAGGCGCAGCTCAGCATCGACAAACTCGCGATTTAAGTACCAGTCGGAGTAAACTGTTTCCTCCTCGCCTTTTTTGTTCGTCCGCACGGTTTCGGTATATTCGATGTTATATCCGAACTCAATCAGATTCATCAGATTGCGTTTTACCGCCTTGCGGTCAACCGCCTGCGAATACTCACAGCGTAAAATTTCACCGATTTCCTTAGCAGAGAGCCGATGGTTTTCGTCGGTGTATTTTTTCAGAATGTCGAGAATATTGATTATGAGCAGCTTTTTGGGCGGGATTGTGTACATGATTTTCACCTTTTAATTATATTTTTACCCACATAGCAGGACGGACGCCACAAACAAGGTTAATACGCTGATGTTCATTTTATGTCCCTCCTACATTATAAACTATTTATTTCCATTTTACAAGAGGGCGTGGGATAAAAAGGGGACATCGGTCTGTGTTGTCAATAGAAATCTTAAAACCACTTGCGCTCGCAGGTTTTTGCCATTGGTATTCGTCGTATATGACGGGGCAGGTGTTGCACATTAATGGGAGAACGATTATAAATTAAAATGTTCCCAAACCTCATGTCCACTGTTTTCGCAAGTTATCATGGTATGGAATCATAATGACAGCACCTCAAACTCCAACGTCCCACGCTCCGTGCCGTTTATTATCAGCGTAATCGCATGAACACCCGGATAATGCTTACGAACACTTACATCAGCAAGCGAATGGCTCTTTGAATACGATTTCTTCTGCCCTGCTTTCATAGCTATTTCTGATATTTGAAAAATTTTGCGGTTCTGTTTGCCGTTGGCTTTCATAAAATCCATGCCGTATTCAAGACGGACTTTCGTGTCCTCTTTCGCTTCAATTTCAAACGAAAAAGTTATATCACCGCCGAAAGAAATCGCAGTTTTACTTAGAGCAAAACTACTCACATCCACGGCATCAGCATTACTTAGACCGAAAATAGCAAGCACATCACGATTGCCTTTTTTGAGCAGCGTCCGACAGCCGTGCTTGACTATCCAATCGGTAAACTTGTCCTTACCGTGCCACTTTTTAGCGAGTTTCGCAACCAAATCGGGGTGAGTTTTGGATATATCGTTGAGATTATTCGCAACGCTTTTCCGCACATATTCAGACGAATCGGCTTTCAATTCTTCAAGAATAGGCAGTATTGGGGACGGGTCTTTTTTGTACTTTACAAGTGCCACACCCCACGGTAACGCAGGTCGGCAACCCTCGCTCGACAGCCGGCGGACGTGTTCGTTCTCATGCTTTGACCATGCGTACATCTGTGCCATCATGCGTTCTTCGTGGTTAATAATAAACGGCCGCACGGCAAATTCCGACGATGAATACTGCGTGTACAGTTCCAGTGCCGCCATTGAAATGTCCCAGTGTTTTTCGTCAGTGCCGTAAAGCTCAACGAATGTCGGGAAGCACATCTTGAAAAAATCGTCGCTGATTACGATTACTTTGTCCATAATGCTTATGGCTTCTTTATAATCGGCGGGGAGAAATTTTTGCATATTCTCGGTGATTCTCCGACCGCGAGCCATAAGCTCCAAGCTGTCCCAATCCTCCATTGTTGATTTCATAAACTTGTTAACATTGAAAACTTCGTAGACGGATTTTATCGACTGTGCAAACTCGCCGACAGTATCGCGGTTTAGTTTGTCTTTCCATGCTGTTGCCATTTTTTTAGTTCCTCTCGTTTTTATTCTGCTGCTTGGAGGTAAGAATTATTGTGTTGTATTCGTACATTTTATACATTATACTACCATAAAAACGAATCATTGTCAATATCGTTTTATGGTCGAAAAATTGTTAAATTACCATTGCAATCGTCTGTTTTTTATGCTATACTGATACTATATATCGTATAGAATAATTTATAGTATACAGCGCTTTAAAACTACGGGAGGAGGGGATACTACCATGAAAAAACGTATTTCATCAATGTTAATAGCCATTTTCATGGTTTTTGCGGCTTTTTCTCCTTTTCCCCTGCTCCAAAAATCGCCTTTAGTGCTTGAAGCGAGCGCGGTTCAAGCTGTCTGGGAAACTTGGACTTTACTAAACGCAAGTGCAGCAGGGCAAGTACTCAGCACAGGTAATTACAGGATTAACGCCAGCAGAACAATGTCAAATTCAACCGCAGGCGGAAACGGGATTACCATTTCGGCAGGCGCAACGGTGCAGATATATATTCCCGCAGGATTAACTCTCACAGCAACAGGCGGTAACGGTACGGCGGGAACAGCAGGCGGTGCGGGGATTTTACTGCCGAGCAATTCCACGCTCATACTTCGCGGCGGCGGTACACTCACGGCAAGAGGCGGTGGTGGCGGCGCGGGAACCGCGGGCAGTGCGGGCGGCACAGGTACGGGTACATATTCCGGCGGTAACGGAGGCAGAGGCGGCGGAGGAGCAGGCGCAGGGATTGGCGGTGCGGGCGGAGCAGGCGGGAACGGCGGTGCTTTCGGGTGGTATACAAACGGAACAGACCGCAGATATAACGGAACAAACGGAACTGCCGGAAGCGCGGGCGGTGCTATGGGTACGCTCTATGTCTTAGATACTATATCGGTTACAGGAACAGCAGGAACGCAAGCGTCCGCCGGCGGTGGCGGTGCTGCGCGCGCGCCTTATTCAACAGCTGTTGCCGGCGGTGGCGGCGGCGGTGGCGGTGGTGTCGGCAGTGCGGCGGCAGGGATTGGCGGCGGTGGCGGCGGCGGTGGTGGTGGCGGCGGCGGTGCAAGCCCGCATAACCAAACTGCTACTTCGCAGTCGTGGGGCGGAAGCGGTGGTGGCGGCGGTGGCGGAAGCGGCGGTGGCGGTACTCGCGGAGCTATTACCAGTGTTGTAAACGGAGTGAACAGTAATAACGGAGCCGCCGGGACAGCTACTGCGGGCGGTGCAGGAGGCGCAAAACCTGCCGCAAGCACAGCAGAAATAAACGGCGGCAACGGCGGCAACCAAGGTGCAAGAGGCGCAAACGGTTCGGTGTTTAGGACGGGGAGTGCGTCTGTAACCGGCTCTGCTACTACATTGCAAACACCCTCAGTATGGGGACTCAACTATAACACCAATGTTCTCAGCGGCAGTAATAGTCCAACTGTCACAGGTATGCCCGCGAATCAAATTAAAGTAAGCGGCGTCACAGAATTTATTACAGACAGAACCCCCTCACGAACGGGATTTACATTCGTGGGTTGGAATACGAGTTCAACTGCAACAACCGCAAGCCATCTGGCGCGTTCGGCATACTCAACAAATGCGGCTTTAACGCTTTTTGCGATTTGGCGCGCCAATACCTATAATGTCACTCTCGCCCCCGTAGGCGGCACCGGCGGCACGGCGAGCATAACAGCGACTTTTGACGCGAATATGCCGGCTATTACCCGCCCGACACGAACGGGATACACATTTCAAGGGTATTTCAACGGTACGAACGGCGCAGGAACACAGTATTACACTGCGGCGGGCGGCTCAGCAAGGACTTGGAACACAACATCAGTAACATCGCTCTCCGCCCACTGGACGGCGAATACATACTCGCTGACTTTAAATAACACAGGCACAGCCTACCACGGCTCAGGCACGGCAATAACAAGCCCGTCAACGGCAATTTCGGGCGGCGGAACAAGTGCGGGAGTGACTTTCGACGCGCTAATGCCTGTAAGCCTTTTAGTGCCGTCAAGAAGCGGCTATACATTCATGGGCTACTGGACGACAAACGCGGCTTCAGGCGGCGTACAGTGGTATAACGGCTCGGGTTCAAGACTCATTACATCTGTCTACACAACGGCAGGAAACACCGGTCTTTTTGCGAGGTGGCAAGCAAATACATACACCGCAACCTTCGACCGTCAAAACGGCACAGGCGGCACGGCAAGCATAGTAACGACCTTCGACGTCACCGCACCGACGATAGTCCCGCCCACCCGCACGGGCTACACATTCCAAGGATATTTTTCCGCCGCAAACGGCGGAGGCACGCGCTACTATAACGCCAACGGCACAGGCTCAAGAACGTGGAATATAGCGGGCAGTTCAACGCTCTACGCCCACTGGACAGCGAATTCAAATACAATTTTCTTCGACAGTCAAGGCGGCACGGGCGGCTCCGCGAACCTGACGGCAGTGTACGATTCCGTAATGCCGGCATTAACCCGCCCGAGCCGCGCGGGATATACGTTTGAGGGATATTTTACAAACACAAACGGCAACGGAACAATGTGGTACAACCGCGACGGCGCGGTCAGTCCGGCAGGGCGTATTTGGAACGGCACAGCCGGCATGACGCTTTATGCAAACTGGTCGCCGAATACATATAACGTAACATTAGACACAAACGGCGGCGTGGGCGGCTCGGCGGGCTTCTCGATTGTTTACGACAGGTCTGTTAAAACGGGCTATTCCGCGCCGTCAAGAGTAGGCTACGTCTTCGGCGGCTACTGGACGGGAGCAAACGGCACAGGCTCGCAGGTAATCAGTGTTGACGGCGTCTTACAGGCTTCTGTGAGCGGCTATACGGGCGCGGGCGGTGTCTGGCAGAGAGAAGCAGTGACAACGCTCCATGCACGGTGGATTCCGAATACATACACTGTAACGCTTAATCGTCAGGGCGGCACGGGCGGTTCCGGGAACGCGACGGTTAATTTCGGCTCTGTGCCGTCAGTTACACTACCCGCACGCCCCGGCTATACTTTCGGCGGCTACTGGACGGCGGAGGATTCAAGCGGCGTTTTAATCATCGCCGCAAACGGAACAGTACAGGCGAATGTCAGCGGCTTCACAGGTGCGGGCGGGATTTGGCAAAGAGACGATAACGCCACTTTTCACGCACGATGGACGGCGAATACCTATACAATAAACTTCAACGGCAATAACAGCACAAGCGGTTCTATGACAAGTCAGGGCTTTACTTACGACGAAGGACAGACTTTGGCAGAAAATCTGTTCACAAGAACAGGCTATACTTTCAACAACTGGAATACAGCTTTGAACGGCTCCGGCACTGTCTATGTCAACCGTCAGCCTGTCAATAACCTGACAACGGTTAATAATACGTCAATACAGCTCTACGCACAGTGGACAGCGAATACTACGTCGATTTCGTTAAGTCAAATCGGGGTTACAACAAGCGGCGCTTCTACGCATAGCGCAATCTTCGACAGTACGCCGTCACAGATTACAAGCTTACCGCGGCTTTCGGGCTACAGCTTCAGCGGCTACTGGACTGAAACAAGCGGCGGCACGCGCCTTTTCGACGAAAACGGCGTGTTTTCAGGCATGTGGAACGACCCTTCGCCGAGCGTGATACTTTACCCGCAGTGGACGGTAAAAGAGCCGGGCGGAACGCTGTCAAGTCCTTTAACGCCCGATATGGTAGACAATGTATTTGCGGACTTCGCAGAGCTTGACAGTTCCACAACGCCCCCGACAATTAAGCTGACGCGGGACGTGCATTTAACGCAGACTTTAGTATTAAATACAAGCGTAACAATAGACATGAACGGCTTCGGGATTTTCGCGCCTTTCTACACTGTTGCGGTCAGAGCAAACGGCGCAGTCGATGTTCGTTTTGTCAATAACGCAGGCGGAATTTCTGTTATTCAGGGCGGTCATGGCTTGGGCAGTAATTCGGGCAAGCCGGCAATTGAAGCTGACGGCGGTGAGCTTTTGATTGATACGAACGTAACAGTACGAGGCGGAAACGGCGGGAATTCCGAAACAGGCGGCGGCGGCGACGGAGGTACGGCAATAAGCACGGGCGGCATCCTGATTAACAACGGCGTGATTACAGGCGGCAACGGCGGCGACTCCGAAAGTGCAAAAGGCGGCGACGGCGGCACGGGAGTAATTGCAGGAGTCGGTATTACAAACAACGGCATAATTAAAGGCGGCAACGGCGGCAGCTCGGGCTACGGCACGGGCGGTGACGGCGGTACGGGTGTGATAGGCGTTACTGATAACAGCGGAGGCGGTATTTCAGGCGGCGACGGCGGGAATCTGCTTCACTGCGGCTGTAGTTCCGATTGTGACATTAACTGCAAGGCGGGTAGAGGCGGTATTGCAGGGGGAAACATTACAGGCGGCACTGCGCTTCCCGGTAACTCGGGGCAAGGCAGAGTAATCACAATCACGTTTAACGCAAACGGCGGCGAATTAAACGGCTTCCCGCAGACACGAACAGCAAAAGCGGAAGAGCCTTTCACGTTTCCCGCTTCACCCGCTCCCGTAAGAACAGGGCATACCTTCAAGGGCTGGGAAAACTCTGTCAGAACGTTCACTCACGGCGGGACTTACGATGCAACTCAAGCAAACGGCTTGCTCACAGGCAACGGTCTTGTAACCGTTTTCGCAATATGGGAAGCGAATGAATATGAAGTTAATTTCAATTCAACAGGCGGCTCGGCGGTTGACCCGATTTATGGCACGCTTCACGGCACGCTGATTCCCCCGCCGCCCTCTCCGGTAAGAACCGGCTATTCATTCGGCGGCTGGTACAGCGATTCGGGACTTACAGCTCCGTGGATTTTTACAAGCAATGAGGTTGTAAATCCTACTACCCTGTATGCCAAGTGGATTGACGATATTGCACCCACAGGCACGGTGAAAATCAATAATAATGCTTTTACAACGTTCATCAATACGATTTCGTTCGGTCTGTTCTTCAGTAGCGACGCTACGGTTGAAATTTCGGGCGACGACTGCGGTTCGGGCGTCGCTAAACTTGAATATTCTTTTGATAATATAACATGGCACAACTATACTACGCCCTTTAATGTTCCGTCTAATTTTAAAGGCAGAGTTTACGCAAGAATAACCGACAACGCAGGGAATGTAACCATAATCGCTTCAGGCGGATTCGTAGTCTATTCCGACAGCGAGCAGGACACCGAAAATATCGAATATATAAAAGGCTCTGCCGGCGATGTAACCGCTGATGTAATGCTCGGCGGCAATACAGTAGCGGGAATCAGAAATACTACGAATTCTTCTAACCTGTCGTCCGATAATTTCAGCGTTTCAAGCAGTACGATTACCCTCAGCGCAAGCTATCTTGATACGTTAGAAGCAGGAGAATATACCCTCACGGTTTCATACAATCCGATGGGCGAAGCTTTTGTAAGCGCGGCAGACAATGACGCGCCGGCTTCAACGACAATTACCCTTACAGTAAAACTGCCGCCGCTCGGCGGAACCGCGTCTGTTTCCGGTTTAAACGCAATCGGGCAGGACTTAAGCATTGACACAAGCCTGCTTACAGGCGGGAGCGGTGCGTTCGGTTTTCAGTGGCAGGCTGACGGCGTTAATATTCCGGGGGCAAACAGCGGAGCTTACACATTAACGGGCGCGGAAGCAGGTAAAATTATCACCTGCGTCATAACCCGCTCCGACGCGAACGGCGAGATTACAGCGACGCTCGGCGGCGGCACAGGTGAAATAGTCCCGTATAACATAGCAATCGTTAATACAGGCGCCGTAACGGGCGATACCGAAGTAAGTCTTTCAAGCCCGGCAGGGCGTACAGGCGATATAATCACGCTGAGTTATGTTTTAGGTAACGGCGGCGGCACAGATACTAATACATTGTTCTTTACGGGTGGCTCAGGGCTTGTGAATCTTATGACGGCAGGCGAAAGCATAAGCCAGAATTACACTGTACAGCAGAGCGATGCGGCAGACGGCGTTATTACAATCACCGCGACCTTTACGCATGTTTTTTGGCTCGCAAGAACCCTTTCATTCCCCGAGGGCAATCAGCAGAAAATCTACGGCGATGTCAGCTTTACAAATCCCGCAATAATAAGCGACGGCACGGGCTTGATTTCCTACACAAGCGATAATCCCGATGTCGCCACTGTTAATCCGGCAACAGGCGAAATTGTGATTATTGCTGTCGGCTCGGCTGTGATTACAGCAACGATTCCTACCGACGGAATATATATCCCCACAACGGCAAGCTATACGCTGACAGTTGAAAAAGCAGAACAGCCCGCACCGTCAGGGCTTGATAAAACCGATGAAACAAGAGCGTTAAACAATGGGAAAATCTCAGGTGTCACGGCAGCTATGGAATACAGAACAGCTCTACTCTACATTCCCGTTACAGGCTCAGAGATTACGGGGCTTTCTCCGGGCGAGTATCACATACGTTATGCCGGAACAGCTACCCACAACGCAAGCCCCGATACTGTCATAACAATTGAAGAGTGGGTCGAGCCGGAATTCTTTCTGACTTTATCTACAGGGCAGAACGGCGTTATTTCAGGCACCGAGAGCGGTAATTACATCGAGGGCGCGCCTATTAATCTGAACGCCGAAGCAAGCGCAGGCTACAGCTTCATCAACTGGACGGTCAGCGGTGTCAGTATTTCGGACGACACCGCCAATCCTTTAGTGTTTTTAATGCCGGCGAACGATATGACGGTAACGGCGAACTTCGCGGATATTACACCGCCGACAGGCACAATTACGATTTTTACTAACGCCTTTTCGACTTTTGTAAACACAATCACATTCGGGCTGTTTTCAAGCGATACGGTTGACGTAACGATTGAGGGGGCGGACGACGGCTCGGGCGTCGCCGCGATTGAGTACCATTTGAGCGAAATTGCATACGCAAGCGCAAACGCAATGAGCGGCGTAATTTGGGAAAATTACGCGCCGTTCAGTATCTCGCCGAACTTCAAAGGTTATGTCTACGCAAAAATTACCGACAATGCGGGCAATGAAACTATAATCAGTTCAGGTGACGGCATTGTGGTATTTTCAAACAGCATGGCAATAACAACCGAGATTAATCATTTCCTCGGCGGGGGAAATAAGACAGCCGTTGTTTCACTAAACGGCAACACGTTCGATGAGATTTACAACGGCTCAGCACTGCTGACGGCAAGCGAATACAGCACCTCCGCAAACACAATTACGCTTTACTCTGCCTATCTTAATTCGCTCACGAATGGGAACTTCACGCTGACTGTTTCGTATCATCCGCAGGGAATAGCTTTCTTTGACGGTGCGGATAACATTGCCCCCGATACGACCGAAATCTCACTTAATATCATTGACCCGAATGTTACCGTTACCCCTGCCGCAGGACAAAGCAAGGTTTTCGGAACTGACGACCCGTTCTTTGAGTTTACCAACAGCGCAGGACTGCCCGGCAGTGCGTTCACAGGAACAATAGAACGCGCAGAGGGCGAAAACGCCGGAACGTATGCCTTTAATATCGGAACGCTCGCACCCGTAGATGACAACTATAACCTTGCTTTGAATTCAAGCAGTGAAACATTCGAGATTACAAAAGCGGATATTTTAATCGGCAATCAGCATCAGATTTTCAACGTTACCTTTGCCGACACTTCAACGCAGACGGTTAATCTTGCGGCATTGATAGCCTCGTATAACACCGATAATCAGCTTTTGGCTTACAACGTTCAGGATTACGAGGGGCATATCGCGAATATTCAGGCAGGCGCAGAGGTGCAAAACGGCATACTTTCGTTTAATCTCGAAAGCGGACTGAGCGAGGTGAACGTGGGAGAAACCACGGTAATTCCTGTTTTAATCGGCGGCTTTACGAATTATAACGATGTAATAATCAATGTAGTAGTAACACTTACAAATAAGACGGTCAGTGAAGTTTTTGTTTCAGCCCCTGACGACATTCCTTACGGCGAAATATTACCCGAACCGCTTGTAAGCAGTCCGGGCGGCACTGTATTCGGTTTTCATTACGACGGCATAACGGCAAACGGCGTTATTTACAGCGATTCACTGCCGCCCGAATTACCCGGTATCTACATTGTCACCGCTACTCTTGACACTGCAACGCACTTAGGAATCGGCGTCAGCGAAAGCTTCAGAATATTACCTAAGCTGCTTGAATGGAGCGTCGGTACTGTCGAAGACAAGACCTACGACAGCACGGCAACCGCAACGATTTCAACCGAGCCGGAATTAATCGGCGTTATTAACAGTGATGACGTGACTTCAATCATCGGCAACGCAGGATTCGTTTCCGCAAATGCAGGAAATACGGCAGTTACGGCTGGCGATTATTCCGTAACAGGTTCAGACTTATGGAAATATATAGCTCCGGCGGCTCAGCCCGATTATCATAACGCGGCAATCCGACAGCGTGAAATTACGATTTCCGGCGTCACCGCCATAAACCGCACCTACAACAGCACAAATATTGTCGCTCTTACGGGCGGCGCTTTGAGCGGCGTTTTGCCTGCAGATACAGCTAATGTGGACTTCACGCTCGGCTACGGTACAACCGCGGATTCAGCCGTAGAGGATTTTAAGCCTGTAACAACCGGTATTATCCTGACCGGCTCTGCGGCGGAAAACTATATACTGATTCAGCCGGCAGACATTACGGTTAATATATTGACCATTCCCGTTATATATTTTAACTCGAACGGCGGCGCCGGTGCAATGCCGCACGCCACGGTAACGCACGGTGATAATTATGAGGTTCCGCAAAACAGCTTCACCCGTGCCGGCTACAGCTTCGCGGGGTGGAAGGTTAATAATGCAGGTAATACACTTGCGGCAGGCTCGGCTATCTACAACGTTACGGGGAATATAACGCTTTACGCACAGTGGGTCGACGATATTCCGCCGACCGGTACAATCACAGTCAGAAGCAATGCCTTTTCCGGCTTCCTGAACACGATTACTTTCGGCTATTTCTTCAAAAATACTGTTGACGTGACAATTTCAGGCGCAGACAGCGGCTCGGGTGTAGCTAAGGTTGAATATATTATGTCGGAAATAATCTATACACAGGCGGAAGCTAACGCTTTAACAACATGGACTGAAATTAATAACGGCAGTACGCTTAACATTAATTCAAACTTTAAAGGTTATATCTACGCCCGAATCACCGACAACGCCGGGAATAAAACTATAATTGCCACTGACGGAATTTTACGGTATACAGACAGCGAACAGGATACGATAAATATCGCACACATAAAAGGCGAACCCGACAAAACCGCAACGGTGATTCTTAACGGCAATACCATTGCGGGAATAAGCAACGGCACAGCCGCGCTTACCGAGAGCGATTACAGCGTTTCAGGTGCAACGATTACGTTCTATGCGGCATATCTCGATTCGCTGACAGAGGGAAGCTACACGCTTACGGTTTCGTATAACCCGCAAGGCGAGGTCTTTTCGGGCGGTGACGCTCCCGCGGATACGGTAATTAATCTGACAATAACAGTTCCTCCGCTTGTTACAACAACCGGGCCGCCCGTTACAATAACCGCCCCGCCTCCGTTCACGCCAAGCCAGCCCGTTACGACTACAACGCCGCCTGTTACGACTACAACGCCTCCTGTTACGACTACCACGGCACCCGTTACGACAACAGAACCGCCGGAAACGACGACAGAGCCGCCTACTACAACGACAGAACCTCCGGAAAACACGACAGAGCTGCCCGTTACGACAACCGAACCGCCCGTTACAATAACCGAGCCGCCGGAAAACACGACTTTACCCCCTGTTTCCGAAGAAGCGCCTCCGGTTATTACAGTACCGCCGCCGGTGAATGAAGCGTTCCCGCCTGTTTTTAATTTCGGAACGCCGCAGGTTTCGCAGGAAGAACCACCGGTTGTTACAACAGAAGAAGCGTTGCAGAGTCCGCAGGAGGAAATACCGGTTGTTACAACACAAGAGCCGCCGCAGATTCCATCGGAAGAAACACCGGCAGATACAGAAATCCCGATTCCCGAAATTGAAGACGAGTTTATTCCTGCAGACAGTGCAGACACAAGCGAACCGCAAACAGTACTCGAAAGTTTTCTGGCGGTACTGCCGAATCTGCTTGACTTCGCTCCGGGGCCTGTTGTGAACATGGCTCTCGACGTTGAAATCGGTACATCTGTGGCAGGTAAATCAATTTCATTGGAAGCGACAGGTTTGATGCCGCTTTCCGAACTCACGATTACGATTCATTCCACGCCCCGGGTTGTCGGAACAGGTATGACCTGTGAAGCCGGAAACGTCAGCATAAGCACCACTTTTCCTGAAAATTTGGAACGCGGAAATCACGTCATCATCGCAGAGGGAATCTGCCCTGACGGGTTTACCGTTCAGGCGGTCGCGCCGTTCCAGCTCGACGGCGAGGGGATTTTAACAGCGTTTACAAATCCGGCGCAGTTATTCGACCCCATCGACCCGAGCGATTCAAGGTTAGCGCGTTCCCTTATCGCCGGCGTACCGCTGTACGACGCTCAAAGTGACCCGGAAACAGTAGCGCAGGTAGCGGTGACTTTCGGACTGCTCGGCGGGATTGCCACAATCGCGGGAGTTTCAAAAAAGCGTAATCGCAAAGCGATTTTCAAAAATGATGACGACGACGATGATGATTTTGACGATGATGAGCCGCAGGAAAAATGGGGCGATAAAATAGGGTTATGGAAATTATCACTTTTTAGAAAAACAAGCGATAAAATCAGTGTAAAATTACAACAAAAAACCGCAAGAACATCCTTCATACTCAACCGCTTCGCAGGGGACGGTTCATGGGCGCGGGCTATGTTCGGCTCGGGAGGATTTCTGCTGTGGATTGCGGGAATCGCGCTTGGTGCGTACAGCTCGATGCAGATGGGTTATTACGCGATGCCGCCGAGCTTTACGCTCGTGCTTGCCATTGTTGCGCTGGGGATTCTTGATTCGGGCGCGGGCTTCTTTGCCTGGGCGACAATTGCAGTGCTTGCCGTCGTAAACGGCAACGCGGCAAGGGTAGACGAAATACGGACTTTAGTCGGAATGTTTACTCTTTTCGCGACTACGCTAATCCTCGGCGGAACACGGCCCTTACGGCGCAAATTTGACCCCGTTGAGGAAACTAAAAAGCGTTTTGTGTTCGACAGATTTGCCGACTATCTTATGCCGACAGTCTATATTATACTGACAACATCTGCTGTTCTGAGAGCCATCAACGGACTCTCCGGCTTGGAATTCTTCGGTGAAGAGCATATAAGCACGGTTAGAATTGCCGCAATCGGAGCTTACTGGCTCCGCATGTTACTCGAAGATTTTGCAGACCACGCTTTCCCTGTACGCAACAAAGCCGTCCGTCCCGAGGACACCGGCGAGCAAATCATGTTCTTCCAGTGGGGCGCGATGCTGCTCTACGCGGGAATGTTTATGGTTATAACCTCGCCGTTCTTCGGTGTTGGTGCGGCGGTGGTATTGATTTTAGGGTTCGATATAGTTCCGTGGATGCTGTCGTTTGTAAAAGACCGATTCCCCAATTCGCAGTTCCTGTACAGATATTATCCGGGTACATCGTCACCGCAGCTCGGCTTAATCTTAATGCTCATTAGCATTGGGCTTGCGGCAACTGTTGCTTCTTCCGCCGACTACAGGGGCGCCAGCACAGCGATGATTATTATTGCCATTCCCTATGCGCTTGCGGAAATTCCGAGCCTCTTCGGGCGGGAGGGTGTCGCTGTCAGGGACGGCTGGGGTAAGCGTATTCTTGAATTCGGCTGCTGGTGCGGGTTTGCTGTTATTGCTTTGTTGATTATTTAGGGAGTTTATGCTATGAAAAAATGGTTGGTTTTATCAATAATTTCGTTCTTCATATCTTCAATGACGATTTGGCTTATGCCTTATGTTTCCTTTGAGGGGGAGGAGTGGCAGAGAGTGCTTGGCTACGTCCTCGGCGGAATTTTTTGGTTTGGGTTTTTTATGGGTTTATTGTTTCAGCTCCCGATTAGCAAAAAGCGAAAAGCCGATAAAAAATATACAGAAAAGCGCAGATTCGCTTTCAGTAACAAACCTGCGATTTTCTTTGTTGTGCTGTTAATAGCAAGTGCGGTTGTTGCTTTTATTTCTTTCATAACGCCGGAAATGCCGCAATTATTATCGTTCGGCGCTGTGTTTGGGCTTGTTTTTTCTCTCGAAATGCACGGATTATTTAACGGGCAAAATTATAAATATTTAAAAAAGGCAGGTTGAAATTATGAGGAAAGATATAAAAAAGGCAACCCCAAAATTCTCTTTTGTTTATTTATTGTTTTTTTTATCTTCATTAATTATGTTGATTGTTGCTGTTGTTTTTTCTTTTTTTGTCAAAAATATTGAACAAGAAAGAATCGACATCCTTCAAAACCATTTATTGGTTGCGGCTCAGCGCGCTTCAACTTACCTTACGGTGGAGGAGCTGGAATTGTTCCACACAGCGGAGGATATGGAAAAACCGGAATGGGAAGAAATACGAGCAAAGCTTCAGCAGTTTGCCGAAGAGACTTCAGTGCTCTATGTGTACTACTGGCGCTATGATGGGGGCGACCATATTCAATACATTATTGATAACGACGAAGATGAAGAATATATGGTACACCCCGAACTCTTTTTTGACCTCGACAGCGATGAGATTACCGCTGAGGCTGTTTTCAAAATTGAAGCCGGAGAAAGCTGGGTAACAGAGTTAGGCGTCTATACCGAATCTTGGGATGGTCTTCTTACCGCTGTGGTGCCGGTGTTCAACCAAGACGGCACGGTTTATTGCGGAGCCGGGGTTGACATAAGCGATGAAGCTTTTATTTCCATGCGCAACAGTATAAGAATTATGGAATTTGTTTTGTTTTGTTTGCTTTTTATTTCGTTTTTGACAGGATTTTTCGGTATACGCTCATATAACAAAAAAGCTATTCAAAGCGCCAACGATAGTTTGTCAAAGAGCCGGTTTCTCTCGAATATGAGCCATGAAATGCGGACACCGATGAACGCGATTATCGGCATGACAACAATAGGCAAGAAAGCCGAATCTATAGAGGAAAAGAACCGCGCGCTGAATAAAATCGGCGATGCTTCTTCGCATCTGCTCGGCGTAATCAACGATGTGCTTGACATGGCAAAGATTGAAGCTGACAAGTTAGAATTAGCACCTGTTGAGTATAATTTTGAACGTGCGATTCAAAAAGTACTGGCAGTTGTAAATTTCCGCGTGGAGGAAAAGGAACAACGGCTGATTGTAAATATAGATAAAAATATACCGCGCTTCCTTTTAGGAGATGAACAACGCTTGGTGCAAATCATTACAAACCTAATGTCTAACGCGGTAAAATTCACGCCCGAAGGAGGCGAAATTAATCTTAACGCATCTTTAGTCTGCGAAGAAGAAAATGATAATTGCGAACTGTGTATTGAGGTGGCAGACAGCGGAATCGGTATATCCGACGAACAGAAAGCGCGGCTGTTCCAAGCGTTTGAGCAAGCTGAAGCCGGAACAAGCCGGCAATACGGCGGAACGGGGTTAGGGCTGGCTATATCCAAGCGGATTATCGAATTGATGGGTGGCATTATTAAGGTCGAATCTGAACTCGGCAAAGGTGCGAAATTTATTTTTACCGTAAAAGTAAAGCGCAGTGACAAGTGTTCAGCTCCCATGTCGGACACGGATGACATCAGAGGGGAAGAAACAGTCACCAACGGTATGTTTGGCGACAAAAACCTGTTGGTTGCCGAGGATGTGGAAATCAATCGTGAAATCCTTTTGGTTTTATTAGAAGATACGGGCTTGAATATCGACTGCGCCGAAAATGGAGCAGAAGCGTTAAAGATGGTGGAAGCGGCGCCCGATAAATACGATGTCGTTTTTATGGATGTACAAATGCCGTTTATGAACGGGCATGAAGCGACACGGCGCATACGCGCCTTACCAAACTTGCGGACTAAAGCAAAACTGCCGATAATCGCAATGACTGCGAATGTTTTTAAGAGCGATATAGAGGACTGTCTTGCGGCGGGTATGGATGACCATCTGGGTAAACCGCTCGATATAGACAGGGTGATGGAAAAACTGCATGAATATTTAATAAAACAATAAAGAAAACATCAAAAACCTATGAACAGGAAATAGTTTAGAGGCGGGGAAGTTCCCCGCCTCTGATTTTATATTTTTTCAAAGCTGACTTAAAAATCCTTTCGGAGAAATTGTCTTGACCGGCGAATCACTGCTCAAAAACTCATCATCGCGGGTGATTATAAAGTCCACACCCGCTTTTTCGGCACAGCAGGCGGCAAGAGCGTCCTCAAAATCCTCAATCGGAAGCGACATGGCGCGAATACAATCCTCTTGGGTCACGGAAATGACTTTGTAAGTTGCGAGCAGAAAATCAAGCGCGCTCCTTGCCGTTTTTATGCCTCTTGCTTTGCTGTAAAGATAGAAAATGTCTGCGGCGGCATTAGCGGTGAAACAGCAGGAAAATTCACCGTTCTGCGAGCGGAGCAGGATTTCTTTAGCTTCAATGTCAAAAGGCGGGCGTTCCTGTAAAGCGTCCATGATGATGTTAGTGTCAAGTAAAATCGTCATTTTGCAAACCTTTCCGTCCTCACGTCGTCAAGGTCGATGTCGTTCGGAAGCGTTCCGAATAGGTTCTCAATAGACGTAATTTTGTCAGGTATATTTTTCATATACCACGGTTCTTTGTCAAAACGTATTATTTTCGCGGCAGGTTTGCCGTATTTTGTGATAATAATATCTTCCGTGTCAGCTAAATCGATATACTTGCCGACATTGATTTTCAAGTCAGATAAAGCTACTTGCATTATTTCAGCCCCTTTTGTGATTTTGATACTATTATATCATATCGGTGCTGTTTTGTCAATAGTTTAGGTGCTGTTAATTTTATAACGCCTCCACCAAAAACTCCTCGCCCTCTGCCATCACCTTCAACCTCCTCCCCCCCTCAAGCCGGTTTTCCACAATCCTCTGCGCCAGCATATCCTCAATCTTAGAAGTAATCACCCGCCTTAGAGGCCGCGCTCCGTACTTGTCGTCATAGCCGAGCTATGCTAACTTTTCAACCGCGCTCTCGTCAAAGCTCAATTCCATACCGAGAGCTTGCCCGCGTTCCGACAGGTCGTCAAGCATATTAACGCAGATTTTGCCTATATCGTCTTTAGTCAGCTTGTTGAAAATAATTACGTCGTCCACGCGGTTGATAAATTCCGGCTTAAAAGTCTTTTTCAGCTCGTCAAGGACGGCTTTTTTCTTGTCGTCGGCTTCATTCGCGCTCACAAAGCCTAAATTCTGTTTATTCTCGGTAATGAGCCTCGCGCCTACGTTTGACGTCATAATCACCACCGCGTTTTTGAAGTTAGCCTTGCGTCCGTCGGAAGCAGTCAACATGCCGTCTTCCATAATTTGCAATAATATATTGAATATATCGGGATGGGCTTTTTCTATTTCGTCGAACAGCACGACAGAATATGGTTTTCTGCGGATTTTTCCAGTTAACTGCCCGCCCTCGTCAAAGCCGATATATCCCGGCGGCGAGCCGATGAGCTTGGAAACCGCGTGCTTTTCCATATATTCCGACATATCGAAGCGAATCAGCGCGTTTACATCTCCGAACAGCGTTTCAGCCAAGGCTTTGCACAGCTCTGTCTTGCCCACACCCGTAGGCCCTAAGAAAATAAACGTCCCGACCGGACGATTCGGGTTTTTAAGTCCCGCGCGCCCCCGCCTTACCGCCTTTGCAAGTACGCCGACAGCTTCTTTCTGCCCGATTACGCGGCTTTCAAGCGCTGATTCCATTCCCGAGAGCCGCTTTGCTTCGTCCTCCTGTAAACGGTTCATGGGGATTCCTGTCCACTTGGCGACGATTTCCGCGATTTCTTCTTCGCCGATTTCTCCACCGTCAAGTAAGCCTTCGCCCTTGCTTTTGAAACTCGCTTTAAGCTCGTCTAATTCTGCTGTAATTGCGCTTTCATCATCGCGGAACCTCGCTGCCGCCTCAAAGTCCTGCGCGCCTATTGCGCCTATTTTTTCGCCTACAATGCGCGAAAGCCTGTCTTCAAGCTCTTTCACTAATGGCGGTGCGGTGAAAGCTTTCAGCCTCATTTTTGAAGCCGCTTCGTCAATCAGGTCAATTGCTTTATCCGGCAGAAATCTGTCGTTTATATACCGCACAGACATAGAAACCGCGGCTTTCAGCGCGTCGTCGCTTATTTTAACCTTGTGGTGCGCCTCGTACTTGTCGCGAAGCCAGAAAAGAATATAAAGCGACGCCTGCTCATTCGGCTCATCTACCGTAACAGGCTGAAAGCGGTGTTCAAGCGACGATTCTTTCTCGA
>Ga0123356_10001877_pt1 | contig 22775 bp, 22 predicted proteins | sample TergutEmb28metaG_2_FD_92546 | JGI IMG/M metagenome (GOLD analysis project Ga0123356, IMG submission 92546) | Embiratermes neotenicus P3 segment gut microbial communities from Petit-Saut dam, French Guiana - Emb289 P3 | ecosystem: Host-associated > Arthropoda: Insects > Digestive system > Gut ...
ACAGGCTTACAAAAACATTTATCAGCGATGCTCCCTGCCAGTTATGCTCATCCAGGCCGACTCAGGGGCTATCGGGGGCAAAGACTCCCAGGAGTTTATGGCCTTAACCGACATCGGTGAGGACGAGATTGTTTTCTGCGAGGGTTGCGGATACGCCGCCAATGTTGAAAAGGCCGAGGGCATCAAAGGTGTTGCCGAACAGGGGACGGAGCAACCCTTAGAAGAAGTGGCCACCCCGGGCCAGGAGAGCATTGAGGATGTTGCCACTTTCCTAAACGTATCGCCGCGCCAGACCCTAAAAGCAGTCTTCTACGTAGCTGATGGTGAGTTTATTTTTGTTGTCATTCGGGGCGAGCTCGCTGTCAACGAAATCAAGCTTAAAAAAGCCCTCGGGGCCACCGAGTTGCGGTTGGCCTCGGCCGATGAGGTAAAAGCCCAGGGCATTATTCCAGGATCAGCCTCGGCAGTTGGACTAACTGGTATTAAAATCGTTGCTGACGACAGCGTGCGTTCCGGTACCAACTTTGTTGCCGGGGCGAATAAAGCCGGTTTTCACCTCCGCAACGTAAACTACGGGCGCGATTTTGAGGCCAAGGTTATTGCCGACATCGCCAAGGCCGCCGCCGGACAAAGGTGTGCCGGTTGCGAAGGCACTTTGCGCACAGCGCGAGGTATGGAGGTTGGGCACGTCTTTAAGTTGGGTACAGCCATAAGCAAGGCCATGGAGGCTTATTTTGTCGATCCCGAAGGCCAGTCCCGCCCCATTATTATGGGAAGCTACGGCATCGGTATCGGGCGACTCATGGCGGCTATTATTGAGCTAAACCACGACGACAAAGGTATTACTTGGCCCGCCTCAGTTGCCCCTTATGGGATATATCTCTGTTCACTCTACCCCGACAATGCCGAGGTTGTAAGACGGGCCGATGATTTATATGCCGAGCTTACTGCCAAGGGGGCTGAGGTCCTCTACGATGACCGTGCCGAGTCCCCCGGGGTGAAGTTTAACGATGCTGACCTGCTCGGAATTCCTCTACGTGTAACAGTGAGCCCGCGTACCCTTGAGAAGGGTGGGGTTGAGATTAAGAAGCGCACTGAAAAAGGGACAGAGCTTATTGACTTTGATGGGGCCGTTGCTTATATCCTGGGTCTTGTTAATTAGACAAACCTTTTCGGCACGCCGTGCTCAGTGCGCAAAAAACTCGGCAGTGGCCCGTAATGAGGATAACGCTTCGGGGTCTTGTTGTCGCTTATCCTAATCATATATAATCTGTGCGTCGTTCTGTGGCAACACAGCAGCTTCGGTGCAATACACCGAAAATATTATTATTCAAATACAAGAAAGGAAGTGTCCCTTGGCTGATCATCGCGAATTGTCTGTCATGGATTGGTTCTGGACCATGCTCATCATGTGCATCCCCATTGTTGGCATCATCATGGTATTCGTATGGGGCTTCGGTAGTGGCGATAGCCGGAAGAACTTTGCCCGCGCTATCCTGCTTTGGTACGTGGTAGCTGCCGTGATAGGACTTATTGTCTTTATCTTCGCCACTGCCTTAACTTGTTCCTCCATCTTTAACAGCTTCTAAGCAGATTGCCCTCAAAGGCATAGAAAAACCCCACAGAGGGGGCGTTTTCTCGTTTTGCGGAGAGCAAGCGAACAAGCACTATAATTTATGGCGCACCGGAAAATCCCGGTGCGCCATAAATTGTTCTTCCTGTCTGTTATAGACCCAATTGGGCTTTCATGGCAGCCAACTCGTCATTCACCGAGTCGTCAATATCAATATTCTTGTACTTTGCCTCTAGTGCCTGAACCGGATCGACTGGCGCACTATCAAGCTCGGCGGCAGCATTAGCCTGATCTAACATTTGGTCAGCTTTAGCTTCCATACGGGCAAAAGCCCCCGATGCGGTCTCAGCCATTTTTGTTGAAGCGCCCAGCTTATTAACGCGGTCCTGGGTTTTGGCAACGGCAACCTTAGCCTTGATAGCCTGCCTGCGCGTGTTAAGGGCACTAATATCGCGGACAAGCTTGTCATGCATCTGGCGCATCTTGACAGCATTCTCATGTGCCGCCGCATAGGCCATCTCCAAGCTTGCTCCCAGTGTCTCCAGTTCCATCTTTTTAGTGAGGAAAACGCGTGCGTCATCATCGTTGCCAGAGACAAGGGCTTTTTTGGCCAACTCGGTATATTTGGCCACTTCTTTGGCGTTTTCATCTACTAAGCGCTTGGTGCGACTCTCCTCGGCCATAACCCCAGCCGTCTCCTTCTTAACAACGGCAAGGTCGTCAGACATGCGTCGCATATACTGGTCGACCATCTTGGCTGGATCCTCGGCTTTATCCAGCAGGGCATTGACATTAGATGAAATAATGTCGGTGAAACGGGATAGAATACTCATGTTTTTCCTCCTTCTTTTATTATTGATATTATCGCACTAGATGGTGCCGAAAATCTATTTCTTGTCGTCACTCTGCTCGTACTTTTTTGCCAGCCGGGCAGCCTCGTCGCTTCCAAATGTCTCCAGTGGGGTATTGAGTATGCGGTGCGTCATCTCGGCCTCTTTGTTTTTCTGCGCTTTCCGAATCGTCCACCACGCGAAAGCAACGATCGTTACAAAAACAACCCCCGTAATAATCCCCAAGGTAGTCCATACCGTAGGCCACGGCGATTTCGTAACCGACATAATACGCTTGCCCGCTTCGTCAAAGGACCAGCTAAAGAAGGTCTCTGCGCTAACGTCATAATAATAGTAACGGTCAATGTAGTCTAATAGGATATCCATGGCCTCTCTATCAAGGACAGTTTTTGCCTGCACCCCACAGAGATACCAAGTATGGTATCTATCGTACTCAAGACGATAGTCGAAGAAAATCAGTAATAGGTGCGCCTCATCACTAAAGAGGGCGTCGTAAAGCTCATTGGAGAAGGCTTCGACTTCTGCATTGGTCGGGTTGAGCGATCCGTTAATCTCGTCAGTAATGTAGAGATAGGGTTGTACGCCAGTGCTTTGATAGAAACTCCTCATACCCTTGGTGAGTGTGGAATGACTGCCGATCCAGTCGATGTTATCGGTAAAGTATGCGGTCTCCGTTACTGAACCACGAGGCAGGGGTTCGCGCTGAATTGACGACTTGGTTATATCACTATCATCGCATGTAACAAAGGCAGCAATTACAAATATAAACACGACCAGCAGTGTGACCATGAAAGTGGTGGGGCTACACCCACAACCACCGCAACCCGGCCTGCTTACAGAGCTAGGCCGACTCCCTCCCCAACCAAAGAAGGACCCTGATGACGTTGGTCGGCTGGAGCCGCTAGTCGTGAGTCGTCCCGAAGAGTATGACGAGGTAGAGTGCGTAGACCGACCATAGCCTCCGCTACTGCTGGACCGACCACCATAACTGCGGCTACCTCCCCCACCGGAACTGCGGCCACCGCCGCCTCCGCCTCCACCACCACGTGGCATAAGACTACCTCCTTTGCGCCATTATATCACACAGTCATAGCCATTGTTGACAAAAAAAACACAACCCGGGGCATGTTTTATTAGGCAAATAGTCATATGCCCAATTGTAACTGGCCATCTTAAGCCGTCTCGATTTTGCTGGCCTCCTCAAGCCCCAAGAGCTCAATTGCCTCTTCAACCATTTTATATTTAAGGATTTTGCCGGCGGCATTCATGGGAAACTCGGATACGAAGCGTACATACTTCGGGGTTTTCTGTTTGGCCATATGGTCCTTAACATAGCCCTTGATTTCCTCTTCGGTCGCCTCGGCCCCCTCTTTGAGAATTACGCATGCCAGAATTTCCTCGCCGTACTGCTTGTCCGGCACCCCAACAACCTGTACATCCCTTACCTTTTCATAGGTATACAGGAAATCTTCAATCTCCTTGGGATAGATGTTCTCGCCCCCTCGGATAATCATGTCCTTAATGCGACCGGTGATTTTGAAAGTCCCATCGCTTAAGCGGCGGGATAGGTCGCCTGTGTGCAACCAACCATCCTCGTCAATAGCATTGGCCGTGGCCGCTGGCATTTTGTAATAGCCTTTCATTATGTTGTAGCCCCGTGCTACAAACTCGCCGTCCACGTTATCAGGCAGCTCTAGGCCGGTCTGCGGGTCAACTATCTTACACTCAATACCCGGCAGGGCACGGCCAACGGTATTCACCTTAACCTCAATTGGGTCATCGGCACAACTCATAGTGCACCCCGGACTACTCTCCGTCTGGCCAAAAACAATCGTGATTTCCGGCATGTGCATTTTGTCGATAACGTCCCTCATCACTTTCACTGGACAAGGGCTGCCCGCCATAATACCGGTGCGCATATTGGAGAAGTCAGTCTTGGCAAAATCCGGGTGCTCCAGCATGGCAATAAACATCGTGGGTACACCATGGCAAACCGTAATCTTTACCTTGTTAATCGCCTCAAGGGCCAAACGCGGGGAATAAGACGGAACGGGACACATCGTAGTGCCGTGGGTTACAGCCGCCATCATAGCCAGCACCATGCCAAAGCAGTGGAACATGGGAACGTGAATTAGGATGGTATCGGCCGTGGAGAAATCCATACGATCCCCGATATTTTTGCCGTTGTTCACCACGTTGTAGTGCGTAAGCATAACCCCCTTCGGGAAACCAGTTGTCCCTGAGGTGTACTGCATATTGCACACGTCAAAGCTACTAATCATTGCCGCCCGCTGGTAAACCATTTCGATAGGCGCCCTTACGGCAGTGTCTAGGGCTTCCTCAAAGCTCAGACAACCGTCCTCGGTGAAACCAACAGTAATCACGTTACGCAGGAACGGCAGACGCCGGGCGTGTAATGGGGTGCCCTTCTTAAGCGTGGCCAGCTCGGGGCAAACCTCTTTAATAATCTCTTGGTAATTCGAATCCTTGTGGCCAGAAATCATGACTAGGGTATGGGTATCGCTCTGGCGCAACAGATACTCGGCTTCATGAATCTTATAAGCGGTATTGATGGTTACGAGAATAGCCCCAATTTTGGTGGATGCCCAGAAGGTAATAAACCACTCCGGTACATTGGTGGCCCAAATTGCCACCTTGTCACCCTTTTTCACCCCCAGGGCAATTAGGGCCCGGGCAAAGTTATCCACATCGCCCTGGAACTCTGCATAGGTGCGGGTGTAATCCAGCACGGTGTAACGAAAAGCGTCTTGGTCCGGGAATTCCTCAACGACGCGATCCAACAGCTGCGGGAGGGTAAGATCAATGAGTGTTTCTTTTTCCCAGATATACTGACCGGTACCCGCCTTATTGCTAAACAAAGGGGTACGCGCTTGGGGTTTTTTGGTAAAGCGGGCCATATAGTGCGCATAATGCGGGATGACAATGCCCGGGTCCTCTAGGTCTTTGCTCCAGCGTTTAACCCACTCCAAAGACACAAAGCCCTCGTAATTGATACTGCGCAGGGCCATCACCATCTCATCAATGGGCAAGCCCCCCTCGCCCATCAACCGATATTGGATTTGACCGGCATCATCAACAACGGAGTCTTTGACGTGTACATACTTGATATAAGCCCCCAGGTTCTGAACCGTCTTTTCCGCAGACTCGTTAAAGAAACGATACGGGTGGTGTACGTCCCAAAGCGCCGCCACAGCATCTGAGGCGACCTGCTCCAAAAGCCGATACAACCTCGCAGTGTCGGCAAACACCCCGTTCGTCTCCACCAAAAGGGTAACCCCATTCCGCTCTGCAATCGAGGCCAGTTTCTTAAGTTGAGCCACAATAGCACTGTCATCAACAACGTCACCCTCGGGGGCAGGCGCCACGTCAGCCAGAATACGCACGTAAGGGGTGGCCGTTTTGCTCGCCAGCAAAATGTACTCGGTAATCTCCGCAAGGTTTTCCTCTTCGCGCTCGGTATACTTCAAACAACAAGCCGAGGAAAAACAGGCAATGGTAAGGCGCAAGGCACCCAGTTGTCGGATTGTGGTTGGTAGCTCCGCCTCAGCAAAAGGCGGGGCATTTACGGCAAACACATCCTCCCCCAAACCCCGCACCTCTATCCCGTCAAAACCGAAGTCCTTTGCCGCCGAGGTAATATCCTGCCATCGCCAATTTGGGCAGGCTAACGTTGAAAAAGCAATCTTCATATCATCCCTCCATAAACGCCCAGAACTAGCCCTCTCGGGGCTTGTCAGCATCGGCCTCGCGTAATTCCTTGCGTTTTATCTTACCGCTAACGGTCTTGGGCAACTCATCCACGAACTCGATAATGCGTGGATACTTATAAGGGGCCGTAACCCTTTTCACGTGCTCCTGTAGCTCTTTTATAAGAGCCTCCCCGGGTTGGTAGCCGGGCCTTAAAACAATGGTTGCCTTTACAACCTGGCCCCGGGTGGCATCCGGTGCCGCCGTAACGGCACACTCCACAACGGCCTTGTGCTCAATAAGGGCACTCTCAACCTCAAAGGGACCTATGCGGTAGCCTGAGCATTTGATGACGTCATCGGAGCGTCCCACAAACCAGTAGTACCCGTCCGAGTCCCGCCAGGCCACATCGCCTGTGTTATAGTAGCCCTGCCCAAACGTCTTTTCTGTAAGCGCCGCATCGCGGTAATAACCCGTAAATAGCCCGCATGGCCAGAGCTTGCTTAGACCCCGTACCACGATCTCCCCCTCTTCGCCGTCTTCGCAGCGCTCGCCATCAGCATTCACAATCTCGATGTCATACAATGGTGATGGCTTACCCATTGAGCCAGGCTTAGGCTCCATCCAAGGAAAATTGGCTATCAAAACACTGCTTTCGGTTTGCCCGAAGCCCTCATACAGCTTATGACCAGTCCCCTCCTGCCACCGGCTGAACACTTCTGGGTTCAGCGGCTCACCGGCAATACAATAAGTCTCGATTGAGGAAAGATCATACTGGCTCATATCCTCAAGCAGCATAAAGCGCAGCATAGTGGGCGGGGCGCAAAAGGTGCGCACCTTATACAACGCAAGCTTTTCCATAAGCTTAGTGGCAACAAACTTGTCCATATCATAGGCAAAAATAGCCGCCCCACAAAGCCATTGGCCAAAGATTTTTCCCCAGCCAAACTTAGCCCAGCCAGAATCGGAGACCGACATATGAAGCTGGTTTTCTTGAACACATTGCCAGTATTTTGCCGTAACAATGTGCCCTAGGGGGTGGGTATAGTTGTGGCAAACCATCTTAGGCATGCCTGTTGTGCCCGAGGTAAAATAGAGGAGCATGGTATCCGTGCAACACGTGCCCTCCGCCCCAACGGGACGAGGGAATCTTGTCGACATCTTGGCAATCTCCTCATTAAAAAACAGGTAGTTGCCGTATCTTTGCCCCACGGTTACAACATACTCCACCGTCGGACAGCTTGGCAGCGAGGCCTCAATCTGCGAGAGTACAAAGTTGTCCGTTATACAGACGATAGCCTTTACCCCGGCTTGGTTCGCCCGGAAGGTGATGTCCTTTTGCGTAAGCTGTAGCGAGGCCGGTACAAAAACGGCACCCAGTTTGCACAACCCCATAGCCGCCACCCAATACTCCCAACGGCGGCGCAGAATCAACATCACCACGTCGCCCTTGGTTATGCCAAGCCCAGCAAAAAAGTGGGCAGCCTGGTTTGATAGGGATGAAATGCGCTCAAACGAGAAGCTCTCCTCCCCGCCATGATCGTCGCACCACACCAAGGCCTTCTTCTCCGGCTCAAGACGCGCCCATTCGTCAACAACGTCAAAGGCAAAGTTAAAGTCGGGCGGCACGTTTACGCTGTAGTTTTGCTTGAAATCCTCGTAAGAAGCAAACTCTGTGCGCGGCAGGTATCTTCCGAGCAGACCCCCGCTCATGCGGTAATCACCGTCAGAAACTTGGCTTGTTTGCCCTTTCTGGCTTTCTGGCCATGGGGATGGGTGGGATCAAAATAAATAGAGTCGCCCGCCTCCAGTGCTAGGCGCTTATCATCAAATAGAACTTCAATGCTACCGTCAAGAACGTAATTTAGCTCCTGCCCGCTGTGCTGCACCAACTCCGGGTCTTTATCACTCGGGTCAACGGTAACAACCATAGGCTCCATCGTTTTATGGATAAACTTGTAAGCCAAGCCCTGGAAATTGTACCCCGGGTAGCGATCTACTTTTTCGCCCTTACCCGCCGGTACAACACAATAGGTATCAATACGCGGGGCGCGACCGGTGAGAATCTCCGCCATACTCACCCCGAATAGGTTGGCAATGTGGTAAAGGGTACTAATGGGAATGTCACAACCGCTGTCCTCGTAACTTTGATAGAGGGCGGGGGTCACCCCCAGCTCCTTGGCCATCTGCTCCTGGCTAAAGCCCGATATTTCACGCAGTTCGCGGATACGCGCTGCCATTTCTAAAATAGCATTACTCATACCTAATCATCCCCCCGGGCGTCGTGCTCACGGATCTCAACCCGCCGTATTTTACCGCTAATAGTTTTGGGTAGCTCGGTGGCAAACTCAATAATACGCGGATACTTGTAAGGGGCTGTTACCTTCTTAACATGGTCTTGTAGCTCTTTTTTCAGCTCCTCGGAACCGGAATAGCCCTTGGCCAGTACAACTGTTGCTTTAACGTTGTAACCTCGCTCGGGATCGGGAACGCCGGTAACTGCGGCCTCTAACACCGCAGGGTGCTCAATGAGGGCACTCTCAACCTCAAACGGCCCAATGCGATAACCTGAGCTCTTGATAATATCGTCATTACGCCCACTAAACCATACGTAGCCATCCTCATCGCGCCAAGCCATATCGCCGGTATGATAAATGCCGTTGTAGAGCACTTTTTTGGTGAGCTCATCGTCTTTGTAATACCCCATAAAAAGCCCCAAGGGGCGATGCGCCGCATCGGGCACCGGCATACAGATCTCCCCCTCTTCCCCCGCTTCACACTCCCGGCCATCGGCATCTAAAATCTTGCAGCAGGTTAGGGGCATCGGTTGCCCCATTGAGCCCGGTTTCGGCTCACACCAAGGATTGGTGGCAAAAAGCACGGTACACTCGGTCTGTCCGTAACCCTCATGAAGCTTGAGGCCGGTTGCCTGTAGCCATCGGTAATAAACCTCCGGATTAAGCGGCTCCCCAGCAATAGATGCCTTTTTGAGTGAGCTTAAACTGTACTTGGTGAGATCCTCTTTAATGAGAAGGCGATAAATCGTTGGCGGGGCACAAAAGGAGGTTATGCCATACTTATCAATTAGGGCTAGGAAATCACTGGGGGCAAAACGCTTGTCGAAATCATACACAAAGACAGCCGCCTCGCATATCCACTGACCGTAAATTCTGCCCCAAGAGGTTTTGGCCCATCCGGTATCAGCCTCGGTGAGGTGCAGGTCATCCTCATCCACGTTGTGCCAAAACTTCGCCGTGGTGATATGGCACAGCGGATAATAGTAATCATGCGCCACAATCTTCGGCAGACCGGTCGTGCCTGAGGTAAAATAGGCAATCATTACCTCATGACTACTCGGGGCATCGTCCCCGGTGGGACGAGCAAAAGCCTCTGGGCTCTCCCCGGTAAGCTTGTTGAAATGGACGTATCCGTCCCTCTCGCCAGAGAGCACCGACTTTACCTTCAGAATACCCCCGGTGGCCTCCTCAGCCGCATCTATTTTTCGGCAAAGCTCATCTTCGTTCACAGTAAGCACCATCTTGATGTCAGCCGCCTTGATGCGGTACACCAAGTCTTTCACGGTAAGCATATGCGTTGCTGGAATCAGAATGGCCCCGAGCTTATGCATAGCAACGGTGAAATACCAATACTCAAAGCGACGCTTGAGCATAACCAGCACGGCATCACCCTTGCCAATGCCAAGGGACTTCAGGGCATTGGCCATCTTATCACTCATCCGCTTGACCTCGGCAAAGCTAATAATTCTCTCCTCGCCTTGATCATTACACCACACCAGGGCTGTTTTATCCGGTTTTTCCTTGGCAAGCTCATCCACAATGTCATAACCAAAGTTAAAGCCATCTGGCATGTTAACCCGGAAATTCTGGTAGAAATCCTCATAAGAGGAAAAATCGGTTCGACAATACTTATGAATAATACCCATGCCCTACTCCTTCCCAGTGATGACAACTAACAAATGAGCGGGCTTATCCCCCACAGTTTCCATGCCATGTGGATAGGTTGAGTCGAAGTAAATGGAATCCCCCTCATGCAAAATCGTCTCGTACTTGGCAACCTTTATACGCAGAGTGCCTTCCAGTACGTAGTGAAACTCCTGCCCCCCGTGGGAGAACATGGCCACCGGACCGTCCTCAGCCCGCGGGACCACCGTTATGTGAAAGGGATCCATTAAACGCTCGGCAAAGTTATACCCTAGCGACTGGTAATCGTAGGCCTGCCGCCGGCTAACACCCAAACCCTTTCCTTTTCGCACCACGGAGTATACCGAGAGCTTGGCACTTTCCCCACTCAAGAGCTCGGTCATACTAATATCATAATTACGCGCCACGTCGTGTAACAGACTGACAGGGATCTCAACGCTGCCTTCCTCATAACGGGCTAACTGTTCTGTCGAAATACCAAGTTGTTGGGCAAAATCCTCGCCGGACAATTCGCGCAGATCACGTATACCCTTAATGCGCTCGCCAATTTCACGGTTAAGCTCTGACATTTCCCCCTCCTTTATGTAAAACTACAGCAACTAGGCAACAAAACGAAAGCCCAATGCCAAGGCTTTTAAGTTTGCCTCCAGTAAGCCTTGTTTGCGTTCCGGTACAATGCCCTGCATAACCTTGCCAGCCGTATCCTCATCGCAAAGCCCTGTCTCGCGAAGCAGCTTGCCCAATAGGACAACGTTGGCTAGGGCCGCCGTCTGGTTATCAATAGCTAGTTGGGTTGCGGGAATGCCAAAGACGTTAATGTCACAACGCCCTGACGAACGGCCAATTAATGAGCTGTCGTAAAACAATACCCCACCCGGCACAACAGCAGACTCGAACTTATCCAGCGAGGGCAGGTTCATACAGACTAAGACATCGGGCTTGGATACAATGGGGGAGCCAATACGCACGTCTGAGAGAATGACACTGCAATTGGCCGTACCCCCGCGCATTTCGGGGCCGTAACTCGGCAACCAAGAGACCTCGCGTTCCTGAGACAAGCCTAACGAGGCCAAGAACTTCCCGGCAAACAAAATGCCCTGCCCCCCGAAGCCAGACAGTAAGATTTGGGTCGTCGTGCTCATACTGCCACCTCGGCGCCAATATCCTTATACACCCCCAGCGGGTAGGCCGGGAGCATGTGTTCGCGCATCCAATCTAGGGCCGCCACAGGATCAACACCCCAGTTGGTTGGACAGGAGGAGATTATTTCCACCAGGGAAAAACCCCGACCGGCAACCTGGGTTCGGAAGGCCTTTAGAACAGCCTTTTTCGCCTTTAGGACGTTCTTTACGGAGTCCACTGACACCCGCTCAACATAGGCCACCCCGTCCACTGTTCCCAGTAGTTCGCTAATCTTTAGCGGATAGCCCGCAACAGTCACGTCGCGCCCATACGGCGATGTCTGCGTCACTTGGCCAGGCAAGGTGGTCGGGGCCATCTGTCCACCGGTCATGCCGTAGATGGCATTGTTAACAAAAATGATCGTGATATTCTCCCCGCGAGCTGCGGCATGGATAGTCTCTGCTGTGCCAATAGCCGCCAGATCGCCATCGCCTTGATAGGTAAATACCACACTATCCGGACGCGCCCGCTTGAGACCCGTTGCTACCGCCGGGGCTCGCCCGTGGGCGGACTGCACCATATCACAATTAAAATAGTTATAGGCAAACACGGCGCAGCCCACCGGAGCCACCCCTACGGCCCGACCCAGCAAACCTAGCTCGTCCAATGACTCCGCCACCAAGCGGTGGATAATGCCATGCGTACAACCCGGGCAATAATGCATTGAGACCTCAGTCAGGGCCTTTGATCTTTCAAATACAACAGCCATGTCTTTCCTTCTTCCTTCGTTAAGCCCTACTGCACGGCGGCTTCGCGAATCTTCTGCAACAATTCTTCAGGGGTAATCATTACCCCGCCAGTGCGCCGGCACAAGAGTACCGGGCGCTGACATCGAACGGCAAGTTCAACGTCATCTGCCATCTGCCCCATACTAAACTCCGCCGCCACAAAGGCACGAACCCTCTGGGCAAGGGCCAATAGCGGCTTTTGGGGGAATGGCCACAGGGTAATAGGACGTAATAGCCCGGCCCTCAGGCCCTCCTTGCGTGCCGCATCAATAGCGTTTTGGGCAATGCGCGAGGCCGCCCCATAAGCCACCACAACTACCTCGGCATCCTCGGTTAGGTATTCCTCATACCGCGTTTCTTTTTCCGCAATTACCTTATAACGCTCATAACGCTCGAATACCATGGCCTCCAACTCCTCGGGCATTAGGCACAGCGAGTTTACAATGTTTGGTGGGCGCACCCCCTCGGTCCCAGTTAGGGCCCAAGGCTTGTCAATGGGGGCGCCGGGCACTCTTACGGTGGTATCAACCGGTTCCATTACCTGACCCATAGTACCGTCGGAGAGCAAAAGTACTGTAATGCGGTAGCGGTCCGCCAACTCAAAGGCGTCAAAGGAGTTTTCCAGCATCTCCTGGACACTGTTCGGAGCCAATACCAACATGTGAAAATCACCGTGTCCGGCGCTCTTGGTGGCGTGGTAGTAGTCTGCCTGTGATGGCTGGATACCCCCCAAGCCCGGCCCGCCACGCTGGATGTTTACCACCACCGCCGGCAAATCGCAGCCCGCCAAATAGCTTAACCCTTCGCTTTTCAGGGCAAAACCTGGGCTTGACGATGAGGTCATAGTCCGTTTGCCTGCCGCCGAGGCGCCAATAACCATGTTGATGGCCGCCACCTCGCTTTCAGCCTGCAAAAAGACTCCCCCGAGCTTTGGCAATTTTTTTGCCATATAGGCCGCAATTTCCGTCTGCGGCGTAATGGGGTATCCAAAATAGTGGCGACAACCCGCCAGCAGGGCCCCCTCGGCAATCGCCTCGTTCCCTTTCATTAAAACCTTGGTAGACATTACTCCCCTCCTACCTTTCCACCGTTATGACAACATCCGGACACATGATGGCACAGAAGGCACACCCCGTGCAGGCACTGATATCAGTAATGCCCGCCGGACGAAAACCCTTAGCGTTAATAACATGCTCACTCATTTGCACAAGTCCTTTAGGGCAAGCCTGTACACACAGGCCGCAACCCTTACACTCATCCGTTTTGAAGATTACAGTTGCCATTCTCTCCCCCTGCCAGACGATTGCGACTTCCAGTTTTGTTTTCTGTGGATATCCAGAGGGAATATCTCCCCCAAAACCATTCTGGCTTTTTCTTCTGTTTCTTTATTTGGCGCCAAGCGCCTTTCCAGTACCGTCATTTTAAGCGGCAGGGCCAGTTTTTCCGACGCCTCCGCCGCTAAGCTTGTTGTTGCTAATACGTCCTGCAGAGTGGTTTCTGTTGCGAGATTCGAGTTGTTTATCAACCCGGTAAAGCTCACCTTGCCTGCCGCCTCTATCTCGCTTTTTATCTCGCACAGATCATCCAAACTTTGCGTCAGCGGACGATAGAAGTTGGCCACTAAGAGCATCTCATACCCATTACCACTTTGCAACAAACCTGAGTACCGCCCCAAGGCCAAAGCCCCACGATCATCCCCACCCAAATCAATAATACCCGTAACGTCGAGATCATCAAATAATATGCGTGCTTCAGCCGGAAAAGCCGGGGCATCTACATTCGTATTCGTCAAGCACGAGGTAATCAACCTGATATCGGCTCCCCTCAAAGTCTCGGCGGCGTCTTTCATGCAGAAATAGGGGTTGACGATATCCAGATCGCACAGTACTACTCGAGCCCTCTGTCGCTTAGCCCATAAGGCATACGCAATGGCTAAGCTCGTTTTCCCGCTACCGTAATGACCGGCAAAAACCGTGACTCTTGCCAAACGCATTGGCTCACCTACCGTGCAGCATTTCCCTTATGCGGCCCTTTTGTGATCCAAGAAGTTTAAACGCTAATTTTATATCAAATTCAGTGAAAATTTCAATTTTTCAAAAAATAGCAGAAATACCGTTCAGTGCTTAAATGATTTACCCAAAAATAGTAACTAAAGTATTGACTTATGCAAAAAGAACTACCTACAATAGATATTGGCCGCTAATAAATAGATATGGCGGCAAGAAAGAGGAGGATCCAATGCTTATTAATATTCTTCTGTGGATATTAATTGGTGCCCTAGCCGGCTGGCTGGCTGGTATTATTATGAGGAGCGGTGGCTCTTTCATCCGCAATATCATTCTGGGTATTGTTGGTGCACTGGTTGGCGGGTTTATCCTCAGACTTTTCAATATAGATATTGACACATTCAGTTTCTGGGGATTATTAGCAGCCATCGGCGGCGCCTGTCTGGTTATCCTTATTTTCAGACTCCTGTTTGGCAGGAAGTAACCCATTGTGTAATTGGCCATAGCATGGTAGAACACTATAGCCATGCTATGGCCTTCCCTGTATAACCACCCCTGACAGCTTGAAGTCAAACGCTTAGTGCGTTTGACTTGGGTTGTTTTTTGTTTCTACTCTTTCCATCTTGTCAAATGCGACAGGCGCGTTCACCACTGCGACGGCCCAACCCACCTACTAACATCAAAGCAACGACTACAATCACCCATACTGGGCGCATGGTGCCAATTGTGCTACAATCGTGTATACTATGCCATAATAATCCCACAGAGGAGGTGTTGAAACAATGCAATTCATAACTGTCCGAGATTTCCGTAACACGTCCGGGGCTGTCTGGGAAAAACTAAGGGACGAAGGCAAACTTGTCGTAACAAACAACGGCAAACCGACGGCAATTCTGCTCAGCGTGTGTGACCAAGATGTTGAAAAGACCCTGCAGGACATCCGCAGGGCAAAACTGCTACGCACGTTGAGCGAGGCCCGTGAAGAAGCCGCCAAATGCGGTTTTTTGAGCGAGGATGAAATTAACGACGAAATTCAGGCAGCAAGGACTGAGTACAAGGACAAGCACGGCAAACCATTATGATCCCCGTAGTACTTGATACCAACATACTTGTATCGGCTCTCTGGACAAAATCCGGTAACGCCGCCCGGGTATTACAAATGCTTGCTGAGGGCAGAATTCAGCTATTCTATGATGCGAGAATAATTACGGAGTATCTGATCATTCTTGCGCGTCCAAAGTTTGCATTTTACAAAAGCGAAATTGAAGAGCTAACTGAATACATACGCAACGAAGGGATGATTGTCGCCGTTCACCCATCAACAATTGCATTTAACGACGAGTCTGACCGTAAGTTTTATGACGTTGCCCAAGCCTGCAGCGCATTCTTGATAACAGGGAATTTGAAACATTTTCCAAGGGTGCCGTCAATTATGTCTGCTGCGAGTTTTCTGTCTCTATATGGCTGCGAAAGCACTTAGGCCGAGTTTGTTTATACCTATTCCACGGTTGTTGTCTTTATCCTAATCGAATAACCAGAACCTGAACTCACCATTCCTATTATATAAAAACCCTAAGTCTTGAACAGAGCCCCAATTACTTCCGCCGTTTCTGCTTTCTGCATAAACACCACATTGCGCCCAGATAAGATCGTAAGACCTATGCCCTAATCGGATATCACACCCCTCATATGCCTCTGATCGATATATTTCCCGTTTTTCGATAAGATCAAAAACGCCTATGTACGAAAGATGCTCTCCGCTGTTCCCTTTGCGCGAGTATGAATAGGCTAAGTATTTGTTATCGCCCACCTCATAATATAGGCACGATACGGCTCCCCACCTGCCGTTTCCTTCAGCGATGGCGTAATACTCATCCCCATTTATCACTATCGTGGTATTGTAAGTGTGAACATTTTTATAAACATGAACCGGGAAGTAACTGTAGAAAGCAAGCTCTCTGCTATTGGCAAGATCGTCGTAATCAAGCTCGCTCTTTTTAAGAAGTCTCGTATCACGCGTCACTATGAACCCTGCCGCTATGTCATAAAGCTTAGACATCGCGTCATCATCGACTGAGAAACTTGTTCGCACTCGATAATACCCCTCTGTGATATAGTCTTCGTAGATGGTTAGATCGTACGTATGTTTTCTATGTCCTTCTGGGGATATCACATACCTAGACAGAAAAACAGGAACAGACTCCCTATAGGTCACCCAAGTATTTGTCTCAAAGTCATATTTATCCAGCAACCACCCTTCACCCCAATAGAGCTCTGATCCTGTGCCGTTATCCCAGAACGCAAGAACTCGTGCACTTCCCTCGGCATAATACTCAAGCTCAGTTGTCAAGCTTACACCCTGAAGAGTCGGGCGCATATTGGCAGCAACAGCTAATGTGTCGGTAGCGTCACCACCATTGTTCGCATTACCACACCCTGTAAGCACGGTGGCAATCGCAATAATCAAAGCCACAACTTTTACTCTCATGGCATTTTCCATACCGTGCTTAAGACCTTAGACCCGCAGGGTAGCACCAAGGGATGAACTGAGTTCTTTAATGATGGCCGCCAGCACGTTGTCCGCCTCGGCATCTTTAAGGGTATGATCGGGAGACTGGAAGCTTAAATTATAGGCCAAAGACTTTTTGCCCAGGGCAAGCTGGCTCCCGACATATACGTCGAATAGCTTTACGCTCGCAACCAAGCAGTATTTCTCAATTATGCCAACGACTTGCCGATGAGAGACTACTTCGTCCACCACCAATGCCAAATCACGCTCAACTGCAGGGAATCGCGGCAAGGAATGATAGGCAAAGTCACGCATAAACGGCAACAGCACCGACAGATTTAGCTCACACAGAAAGATGCCAGCGGGAAGATCGAATACTCGTCTTACTTCGGGATGAAGCTCCCCAATCACCCCAATTGGGTTGCCACCTGCTATTACTGCCGCTTGGACACCAAGGCGTAGCCCCAAGTCCTGACCCGGCACAAAATCAGCGCTTATCTTAAGCTCAGCCAGTAAGCCTTCTATTAATCCTTTGGCATCGTAGAAGTCCAGTGCTTCTTTTCTTCCGCACCAGTGTTTATCCGGTCCCGCCGAAGCTAGCAGAACACAGAGCATCTCTGGCTCCTCCGGTAACTCCCCGGACCGGCGCCAGTAGACACGTCCCTGTTCATAAATGAAGACCAAGCCTTCCTCACGGCGGATATTTGCCGCAAGAACCTGAAGTAAATTGCCCCGCAAACTACTGCGCAGACATTCCTGATCCGGGTTCATCGGATTAGAAACACGAAGCGGGAGGGGATTAAGCGGGCCATTAAGACCTTTGGTCAGTGTCTCTTCACTGGCAAAGGCATAAGTTACAACCTCAGTCCCCCCAAGCCCTTTTAGGGCCACCCTCACCCGTCGTTTTAGGGCAATCATAGGTGTATCCACAAACTGCGGCAGGGCTGTTGGCAAACGGCGGTAAGGAATCTCGGCGTAACCAATAATTCGGGCAATTTCCTCAATAACATCCGCCGGAATTCTTATGTCGCTCCGCCAATATGGCGGCTTTACAGAAAAGTACTCCCCTGGGCCCTCTTGAAACTCACAGCCCAGCGAGGTTAGGACACGAGAGGCTTGAGGCATATCGACGCTCATGCCTAGGAGGCGCTCGACATCCCCTAGCGTTAGCGCAATAGCTGGGCGTTCTGTGCGCCCAGGGTACTGGTCGATAAGGCCACGAGCGGCCGTCCCGCCGCATATACTTACCATGAGCTGAGTGGCCCGCTTTAGGGCTGGTACAGTAAGAAGGGGGCTAATCCCCCGTTCAAAACGCCGCGAGGCCTCGCTACCCATCTTGAGGGAGGCTGCGGTATGGTGAATACTTGCTGGTTTGAAACTTGCCGACTCCAGCAGAACATTAACTGTATCCGCGCCCACTTCGCTGGTTGCCCCACCCATAACACCAGCAATTGCCACCGGTCGCGCCGGGTCGGCAATGACCAAGGTCCCTGAGGCAAGACGGCGCGGAACGCCATCGAGGGTTGTCATTTCCTCATCATCACTGGCACGGCGGACTATTATCCGGCCATCGGTAATCTTGTCAAAATCAAAGGCGTGGAGTGGCTGACCGTACTCCAACATAACGTAGTTGGTAATATCCACAACGTTATTGATAGAGCGCACCCCGCCCGCTGCTAGGCGCTCTTTGAGCCATGATGGGGACTCCCCAAGCTTTACCCCGGTGACCAGGCTTGCGGAGTAACGAGGGCATAACTCTGTATCTACAATTTCGACGCTAAGCCTTTGCTCGATAGCTTCCCCCATCTCCGGATAATCCAGCAACGGCTCAGAAACCACGCCACCAGTTAAAGCCCCCACCTCATGGGCAACCCCCAGCATCGACAACATATCCGGTCGGTTCGGGGTCACCTCTAAATCAAAGATAATGTCGCCCATATAGTCCGCCAAGGCAACCCCCAGCGGAGCCTCAGGCGGGAGTACTAGGATGCCATCGTGCGCTTGAGAAAGCCCGAGCTCCATTTCCGAGCAGACCATACCACATGAGCGGACACCGCGGATGACGGCCGGTCTAAGAACAGTCTTTTCCCCGGTATGTCCGTCTAAAAGCTCAGCGCCTACGCGGGCAAAGGCAATTTTGTCCCCAATGGTTAGATTGGGGGCACCGCAGACCACGGTTTCCAATTCCGCCCCCAGATTTATAGTTGCCAAGCGCAAACGATCGGCCTGAGGGTGCGGCTCAATGCCCACAATCTCCCCCACAAAGACGTTCTGCCAGCCACCGATTACGTTGATATGCGCAACCTCGGTACCCGCCAAGGTAATACCCTTGGCAAGCTCGTCTGGGTTGCCGACCGCAACGTACTCTTTAAGCCACTTAAGCGATACTTTCATTTCTAAAACTGTCCCAGAAACCGAAGGTCACCGTTATAGAACAACCTAATATCATCAATACCATAGTGCAACATGGGAATGCGCTCAATGCCTATACCGAAAGCAAAGCCAGAGTAAACATCCGGATCTATACCAGCCATCTTGAGTACCCGAGGATGGACCATTCCTGCCCCCAAGATCTCAATCCAGCCAGAGCCGCTGCACAGGCGGCAGCCCTTGCCACGACAGACAGCACACTCAATAGCCATCTCCGCCCCCGGCTCCACGAAAGGGAAAAAGTCGGTACGGAAACGTACCGCCCTGTCTGGACCAAAAAAGCGGCGGGCAAATTCAAAGAGGGTGCCCTTGAGATCAGCCATAGTAATGCCCTTATCAACAGCCAAACCCTCAATCTGGGTAAACATGGCCAAATGGGTAGCATCAGTGGCTTCATAGCGAAAAACACGCCCTGGCACAACAATGCGTATTGGCGGGGGCACCTTCTCCATAACACGCGCCTGCATAGGCGAGGTGTGGGTACGCAACAACATCCGCCAACCCTCGGGTTCCTTTGGTGGGGCATCTAACCAGAAACTGGCCATGTTGTCGCGAGAAGGGTGCTCCGGGGGGATGTTTAGGGAATCAAAGGTATAGTGATCCCACTCAACCTCCGGTCCTTCTACTACTTGGAAACCCATACCAGCAAAGATGTCGCTAATCTCAGTAAGCACTCGGCTCACGGGGTGTAAATGCCCTTTCGGAAAGGACCGTCCGGGCAGGGAAACGTCTATTCCAACCCCCGCGGCGGCTATACCTGCGTTCCGCAACAGGTCTTCTTTTTGTTTATATTCGCTCTCAAGTTCGTTTTTGAGGATATTGGTTGCGGCGCCAAGCTCTTTTCGCTCCTCAAGCGGCAGGGTCGCCAGCGAACGCAAGAGCTCGGTAAGGCGACTCTTCTTACCGAGGTAGGCAATGCGCCATTCCTCAAGACCCTTGGTCTGGTCTAGACCTGCAAGCTCTGTTAGGGCCATTGTGCGTAACGCGCTTATTTGTTGTGCTAATTCAGACATAGGATTATGTGGATTATAAGTAATTAAGCACAGAGGGTCAAACCATCTGCGGGTGCCGCGGTAATACAATGGCCGCTATGCGACTGCTCTCTTGCGTTATAGATCATTCAAATAGTCCACTGCCCAGTTTATCCAATTGGTACCATAGCGCAGGCTAAAGTCTGGGGTAATACCGGCACCTTCAATCAAACGCCCGTCTGGGGTAAGCCATCTTGCTGCCGTTATATAAATTGCCGAACCGTCTGGCAGTGGCATCAGGTAATTCACGCTACCTTTACCGTAAGTTTTCGTGCCAGCAATAACTGCTCGATCGTGATCCTGTAGTGCCCCGGCCAGTACTTCGCTGGCACTGGCCGAAAAGCTATTCACCAACACAACCATAGGCAAATCAGTTATCACGTCTTGTGAATGGGCAGAATGGGTATACGTCCGACCATCGCTGTAGCGCACCGAAAGCACTGTGCCGTCGGTGATAAAGCGACTGGCAATATCAATAACCGACTGCAAACCACCGCCGGGGTTCCCCCGAAGATCTAATATGATGCCACTTGCCTCACTATTCGCTTGCAGGAGGGCCTTTTTTATCTCATCGTCACTGCGATCGCCAAACTGCTCCAAGGCAATATATGCAATGCCATCAATGAGTTCATAGCTAACACTCGGCATCAGTATCTCGGCGCGGACAAGGGTAAAAAGGACTGGCTCGGTCTCCCCGCTAATACGCATCAATAGGCGAACCTCGGTGCCCATTTGACCCCGCACAAGGCTTATTACCTCGTTAAGGCTCTTGCCATCCGCAGACACACCATCCACCTCCAGTATGACATCACCCGCCTTAAGACCAGCCCCGGCAGCCGGGGAGCCGGCAAATACAGCAACAACAGTTGTCTGACCACCACTTATGCCGACTTGTACCCCGACACCAACATAAACCCCCGCACTATCCTCCGTCTGTTGACGGTATGCGTCGGGATCGTAATAAGCGGAATACGGATCACCCAAGGCATCGATCATGGCCCGAATAGCTGCCTGGGAAAGAACAGAACCGTCTATCTTTCCCGGCTCAACATAGTCTCGCACGATGTTGCGGTAAGCCCTTTCAATTGAGGCTAGGTTCTTGTCAGCCAGAGACGGCGGGAAGGCAACGCCCAAAAAGTAACCCAGTGCGCAAGACCCTACAAGGGATACGACTACTGCTAGCGAGACCCCAATAATTTTTGTTGCCTTAGACATACTATCTCCTTACCGAGCCCGCCAAGGACTCCCGTACCAACCCATCCCCTCAAATAATCAGTTGTATCTGCTGTTATTTATCAAAGTTTACCAGCAAAACCCTCTGGTGTCATTTCGGGAAAACCCTCTGACAACGTCATGATTATGAAAGAATTGGGTTATCAAATATTGCGTACCCCCCTTCAAGGATAGCTTGGTGTCTAACGTATAGTTAAGGCTTTGGAATACTTAAGAGCCAAATACTATACTGTTTTGGCGAGTGATCAAAATATCTAACAACACAACTTACAATATCTGTATTGTTTCTCGAATTATCCCTCCCCCGATTAAATGTTGCGCATTGAAGAGATTATCGTGAAGCAGCATAAGAATAGATATCGTGCAAAACCGCAGTGTTTAAGCGTGTAAGCAATAAAAGGAGAAGTCGACGCGCTTTATAAAAGCATGGGTATGTCGCTCTCATCGGCAGTCATTCTATTTCTTACACAGTCGGTTATTCAGCAGCGGCTCCCCATTGACGATATAATCGCCGAACCTCTTGGCGAACCGCCAGCCGATGATGAGTACGGCTCCTTTGCTTGTTCTCAAGATTCAAAGGAGCCGTTAATTGCTTAAACCCAAAACAACCAAATTGAAATGGTTTGTTTCATATTTTATTAATGGGTGTTATTTGTACTCAAGCTGAACGACTATTGTTTCATATGCTTCACCTAATATCCAATAACCACCGTCCGACATTCTTGCGCCTGCGGTAATACCAAACTTGAGCTCGGTGATTTTGCTCTCGGTGTCTATTGGCATAATAAAATCAATAATAACGGTGCCAGTGCCACCATTTGTAACTTCGCCAGGATAACGGTGCCCGATGCTAATGTCTCCACCGTATTCCCCATAGTCCGGGGGATTGAATTTTGTCCAAAAGCTGTTATACGGAAAGTCACTGCTGTCTATATACGTACAGAGAATGTCTTGAACGTAACAACCCATTGGAAAGACGAAGCGCACGCCAGCCCAGTCATCAGGAGCGATTACTACATTTGCCGCAATTTTGATATCTAATGCATTAGGCTTGGACTGGGATACCAGTATGGTTCCTTGTGTCGATGTCCCAGTTACTTCGGCGTTTACGTTGAAACAACTATACCCAAGTAAGTCAGAATAACTGTAGCTATGTGTATATTTAGGTATTTGCCAACCGAGGCATGATGTGGGAACAAGAATAGCCAGACAAACGATGGCAATGGCACAACTGACTTCTAAAAGTTTGCCAGTTTTGTGTCTCCCGTGTTTTGTCTCCATCTGCAGTATTTTTCTCCCTCCAAGCATATAGCCGATCTCCGCTGATTCCCAACTCATGAGCTACTTGCCTTATACCCTTGGAGCTAGTATAGCTCAGCTTTACGGCATTTCTATTGAACTCCTGGTCATATTTGGCTCTAATTCCAAACATTGCCTGCGCCTCATGGGTTTTCTGTCTTATTGATTCCCGTCGGGTTCATACCTCGCAGCTTGCTGCGTTGACTCGGTAGGGCAAGCATGAATATACTGCAGGGATGGAAAACACCAGTACCCAAGTCCATAAAAGGCATAACGTATCCGTA
>Ga0123356_10001878_pt1 | contig 22766 bp, 20 predicted proteins | sample TergutEmb28metaG_2_FD_92546 | JGI IMG/M metagenome (GOLD analysis project Ga0123356, IMG submission 92546) | Embiratermes neotenicus P3 segment gut microbial communities from Petit-Saut dam, French Guiana - Emb289 P3 | ecosystem: Host-associated > Arthropoda: Insects > Digestive system > Gut ...
CACCAAAGACGCCGCAATCGGAGACATAGCCGTACCGATTGGAGTAAACCACCGATAGGTGCCACCGCCATGATGAACCCCAAGCATAACCACACCAGTCGGACCCCTGTAATAGACCGGACCACCAGAATCACCTGACTGAACTCCAATGGTCGCAGTCACCAATCCATTGATAATTCGACACTGTCCAGTAGTCGGGGAACAGATAGTCAACGGCGTCGAGGAGTTGAGTGAGGTGATTGGTCCACATAACTCGCCGTTAGTCGTTGCTCCCCTGGTGCATACCGTAGCGCCCACTCTGGGGCGGGCCCACCCCGTAACATTATCCGCTGTAGTAGAGTTCTGGAAAACCGATGCTTTCACGTTCACACCCGTGGCTAAACTAGCCAAAGCCATATCACCAGTGATTGCACCGCCATTAGGCGCCGAACCCCAATTCGAATACTGAACCTTAGCGATCACAGCACCACCCAGCGTGATGTTCTGGCCCACATTACCGCAATGCCCCGCCGTCAACAGGTAGTTGACGCCACTCTTCTTCACCCACACATTAGACGTACAACCTCTGTACATCCCTTGACCATGATCTACGATAATCCGCTTACCAGCGCGTAACGGACTCGCACCGTTGGCTTCAGGAGGATTCAAAGTCTCATCAAGACTGATCGGCTCAGCGGCGTCAACCTCCACCAGAATCTCGCCCGGACCCAAGGCTGGTGCCCGGATACCAGCCTGAACCGCCTGGAAACCATCCAACACGTCAACCAGGCCAACCACAGCCTCCACCTGGTCTTCCAACACACCCAACCTAACCACACCACTAATGTAGTCAGGAGCCACATGCACCCAACCCTCCAAGGCTTCAGACACTAGCGTCTCAACCGCGTTGTCCAACTGGTCGCGTCCCACCGGACACTCAACCACTTCCAGGCGGGCTATCGACTGCCAATCCTCCGCCAGTATTTCATCCCCCCTGGTTTTACCCAACAAACCAAGCACAAAACCCTGTCGATCCCCTGCCACCCACAAATCAACAAAACGCTCACCAAAAACCTCGACCGCTTTATCTTCAATCATGTCACCCAAACGAGGATCCACACCATAATCCTCAAGCACACTAACCACATCACCAGGATCAACCACCTCGACCACCACCGCAATATCAGCGGTATCCGATAGCTCAGCCCCAGCCACCAAAGAGGTCACACCAGCCAACCCAAGCATCAAAAGAAACGTTGCACCGGACCTAAAAAGTAACGAACGCACAACAAAACCTCCCTAAGGAGACTCCCCCCAGCCCAAGGACAGCCAAGAAAACATTGAAAGACGGCTCCATCACCAATCCCCAACCACTCTACCTCGAACCGCACCACCCGGATAGAGCACAACCAGGGAAAACACTAGCCAGCCAGTACTGACGATAAACCTCTCGGCGGTAACCAAAACCATGATCAGACGAAGACACCGACGCGACCAATACGTCACTGCATCAAATGATCACGACCACCCACCCCCACGAAGCAGCCAGCCAATACAGTCGCAGCCCAGCGGCCAAAGACAATACCCAACCTTCGGTATCACCCTGCATCAAGCGGATCGGCGTGCCCCGCGTCATTGTCTGCCTCACTAACCTCGAGTGCCAGGTCATCTGCCGTGGGTTGGTCCCACGAGCGCATGGCGGTGGGTAGGCTGCGATCCGTCATGCCAAGACCCACCATCACCACACCAGCGGCCACCACCGCTCCGACGCAGGCGGCCAGTGAGGCAGCCACTAAGCCGCCGCTGGGCAGTTGATCGGTCGCTCCCCGTCCCAGCACGGCCCCAACTGCACCGGCCACTAAGGCGGCGGCTGCGGTGCGTCCCAAACCTCTCAGAGCGGCGCTGCCCAAGACCCGGCCCACCGCCACCACCATGCCTAAGCCACCCACCGTCATGCCAACCTGCAGACCAAGCCCCAAGCCGCGCAGCGTGGCCAGGCCGTCGGCCGCCTGCGCGGCTTGCTGACTACCGGTCTGCACGGCCAACAGTGAGACAGCGGCCGCCACCAGCCAGGCGGTCCCACTGACCAGGGCCGCCAGGCGTCCTTGGTGCACGGCGTACAGCAGCCGCTGGCCTAGCGTCATTACCCCAAAGCCCACCAGACCCGGTGCCATCAGGCTCAGGCAATCGGACAATCCCACCACTCGGCCAACGTCCAAGACTTCGAAAGCCGCGGCCAGGCGGGGGGCCGCTGCCAACAAGGCAGCTGCCCCCAGGGCAGCCACCGCCAGTACGGTCCGCATGGCGGCCGCCGCGCCCCGGCTCAGCATGGCTAATTGGCCTCGCGCGGCTGCCCCGGCAAGATGCGGGAAGAAGGCTGTCACCAGCGGCACCACCAACACGGCAAAGGGCAGCAGGTACAACGCCTGAGCGTAGTTATAGACCGGTAATGTCCCTTTGGTGCCGTAGTTGCCGCACAACCAGACCACCACTAGCACCATGACCTGCTGGGCCAGCAGCGCCACCACCCCGGCCATGGCCAGGCGGGCCGCCTGGCGGGCCATCCCCGCCGGGAACCTCAACTGCGGTCGCAGCCGAAAGCCCAGGCGCCACAGCGGCACCAAGAGCGGCAGTGACAGTACGGCCACACCCAGGGTGGTGCCCCAACCCAACAGGTTGATCGCACCTTGGCTTAGGTTGCCGGGCTGGCCCTGCTCGCCGCCTGCCACGGTCTTGAACACCAGGTAGACCGGGATCAAGGTCAACGAGTTGAGCAGTGGAGCCAGCGCCGGCCAGAAGAATCGTCTGGCGGCGTGCAGCACTCCGCCAGCCACCACTCCTATGCCATACAGCGGCACCTGCAGGGCAAACATTCTGATCAGCACCGTGGCCAGGGCTCTGGTGCCAGAGCTTTGAGCTTCTAAGTCCGCCGTGATCAGGGCGTTAGCCAGCGGCCCGGCCGCTAGTGCCAGCAGACCACCCAACGGCACCAGCACCACCAAGACCCAACTCACCAGGGCCGAGGCAATCTGGTCGGCCTGGCCCATGGCTCGCTCTGCCAGAGGCAGGGCCAGCAACGGCACTACCACCGAGGCCAGCGCGCCACCGACCGCCACCTCGAATAGCACATTGGGCAGGGTGTTGGCGGCAGTGTAGGCCGAACCGGCCGCGGTCGAGCCGACCGTGCCAGAAAAGACCGCCCAGCGGCCAAAGCCAAACAGCCGCGACAGCACGGTAACCAGGCTGATCAGTAGGGCTCCACCAGCCACTCCCCTAGCGACGGCCTTCATGCTAGGTCTGCCCGACCCGCCATCAGCCGAGAGTGACGCAAAACCTGCCGGTCGAGCCCCATCGCTGAATGAGACTGACGTAGAGCACCACGGCGCAGAGTGCCACCTGCGGTTTTACAACCATCTAAGGTGCAGAACGTCAGTCTCGATTCGATGGGGAGGCTTGTCCTGGCGCAAAGTGTCACACTCGACTGGAATGGTGCTTCAGATGTATGGGGCATCATGGTGCCCGGCCAAGCTGATCTAGCCGGCGCAACCAGTCGGTCCGGTCAATCACCGCGCTGAAAGACATCTTCTCTGAGGCCAGCGTCAAACCGACCAACCCGACCCCAACCAGCGCTTTCAACCCAAACGGCCAGGACCGCATGGCGGCCACCCCCACACTGGCGCCAAGCGCACCCGCCCCGCAGTCCCCCAGCATGGAGCGTTCGGTCAAGTCACTGGGCAGGGCAGCGGCAATGCCAGTCAGCGTGGACACGGCGAGTGGCCGGCCTTGACCCCACAAGGCTGCGCTGGCTGGCACGGTGGCAGCCTTCAGAGCCCGCCCCGGCCGCAGGTCTAGCAGGTTGATCAGGTTCGACAAGCCCGCCACTAGGACGGTGTTGACCGCCAAGGTGGTCACCCGCCGGGAGCGCGAAGCCAGTGGCGCGTCAGGACCAAGCTGTCCGGTAGCAGGCTCCCCCTGAGATTCACCGGCGGCCGCTACCAGCGCCCCCAGCGTCAAACCGGCAATCTTCAACGCCCCGGTGGTCACCCGGCCATGGCGTAACTGGTCCAGGTGGCCCTTTAAACCTTTGGCACTGGCGCTGCCAAACTGGTCGTCGATCAGGCCAATCAAGCCAGCCAATCCCACCGCCGCTGCGCCCCCGGCCCGGCGCCGGCGGTCGCGGCTCGCCAGTGCCGCACTAGCCGTCAGCCAGGCCGCCAGCCCCACCCCCGGACGCAGGTCCACCCTCCGCCCCCGATAGTTGATACGGTGCCAGGTGCTCACGGTTCGCCATCCGGTTCCGCGCCGTTGCCTGCCGTTGGCTGGACTGGTTCATCAGATGGCTCTGTCTCCGGTGGTGCTTCGACCACTGGGATGGGCGGCATCGCGTTGCCGTCCTGAGCCCCAAGGCCATAGCTGCCAACTTGGCCCGTCAAACCGTTGGCCACGGCCCACAAGATGCCAACCACCTCGGCGGCGCTGATGGGCGCGTCCAGGGTGGTGGTCAGCTCAGCCTGGTCCTTATCCGCCCGGATCAAAGTGACTAAGTCTTCCGCTTGACTGCTGGGCCCTGCCACCACAGTGGGCAGAGCCAACTTGTCTAGTGCGTGCCACAGGGCGCCGGCGGCGGCTGCCCGGTCTTGGGTCACTTGCTTGTCGACTGGACTGTCCGCCTTTTCCAGGTGGCTGGCTAGGACCGCCACACCTTCGGCACCGCCTTGTGGCAGATCACCACTCACCAGGCCGCTACTCGCCAAGACCAGCCAGACCTGCTCAGGGTCAGGGTCCGCGGCCTGCCCGTTGGCCCCAGGTGTTGGGCTGGCGGCCTGACCATTGGTACCCTCGCCAAGCTGGTCCGCTGCACCCTGCCCGTCAGGTTCAAGCTCACCGGCCCCCTCGGTGGGCGTTTGGTCGACCGCGGCAGCGTCCTCGTCGCCCGGTGTTGGGCTTTCGCCACCGGTCTGCAATCCGGACCGCAGCGGGTCATTGACCAAGGCCTCCGTCTGACCACCTGCTAGTACGTAAGCCAACGCCCGGCCCACCACCTGCTCGGCGGCTTCCACCCGGGTGCCCAACCCAAGATCCGCTAGCTGGTCCACGGCTTGGGACAGTCCGGCATCGTCCAATTTGAAGTACCTGTCCTCCAGGTGCACCACCCCAACCAAGGTGGCACCAGCTTGACTGAGGCCTTTGCGCAGGTTCTCCAGCCGTTCAGCGGGGGACGGCCCCACCGTCAACACCACCACGCGGCGCTCCGCCAACGTGTCCTCGACCAGAGCCGGCCACGCCTCGGTGAAGCCTTGGGCCGCGAAACCCAGCAAAACCGTGGACTGCTCCAACTCCAGCCGCAACGCGTCCTTGTCCTGCCTCAGCTGGGTGATCTGGTCTTCGAAGGTCGACTCGATGGGCCCACTGAGTGGCCCAGCCCCCAACACAATGCCGACTGCCAAAGCCACAAAGACCGACACCAAAGAGACCAAGTGGTAGCGGAAGTTGATCATCCGGGCAGCACCGCCTTGATCCAAGCCCACAGGTCGTCAAAGGAGGCGCCCACCATGGCAAAAAAGGCGTTGCCCACCGGCGTGGCGCGCAGGGCAGCCAGCAAAGTCAACAGGCCCACCGCCGCCAAGGCGCCAATCTGGAGGTTAGAGACACTCCGGCGGTACAGCCTGGACACGCCCTTGGCATCGACCAGTTTGCCGCCCACCTTCAACCTGGTCAGGAAGGTGGAAGCCATGCCTTCGCGTCCCTTGTCCATGAACTCGACCAGGGTCATGTGTGTCCCCACCGCCACAATCAGATCGGCGTCCTTTGAGTCGGCAATCATCAAGGCCACGTCTTCGCTGGTGCCCGGCGCCGGCAGGGTAACAAAGGACAACCCCAGCTGTTCCAGGCGCTCGGCCCCCGGCGCGTGGCCGTCCCGGTAGGCGTGCAGCACCAGCTCGGCCCCGCAGGCCAAGGCCTTATCCGAGACCGAATCCATGTCCCCCACCACCATGTCCGGCCTGAACCCGGCCTCCAAGACCGCGTCAGCACCGCCGTCTACCCCAATAATCACCGGCTTGGCCTCAGCCACGTAAGGCTTCAGCACGGCCAAGTCTTCTTTGTAGTGGTAACCGCGCACCACCACCAAGACAGGCCGGCCGCCAATCGGGGTCTTGATGTCCGGCAGATCTTGGTGTTCTAAGAACAGCTCGGCTTCGCTTTCCAAGTAACCCATGGTGTTGGCTGCGAAGGCCGCCATGGTGTCTTTCAAGCCCTGGCGCGCTTCCGCCATGTCCTGTTCCACCGTGGCCAGGTCCAACACCTGGCCGCTGGCTATCACTTGGCCGTCCCAGGACACCTGCCCTTCGCTGAGCTCAACTTGGACCACCTGGCCATCCTTCAGTTCCATGATGGCTGGACCCAGTTGGTCAATCACCGGGATACCGGCCTTGACCAGTATCTCTGGGCCCAGGTTGGGGAAATGCTTGGAACAGGAGGCCGCGGCGTTCAGCACCGCCGCTGGTGCCGCCGCCACCAAAGCCTCAGCCGTTACCCGGTCAAGGTCTATGTGGTCAATGACGGCAATGTCACCGGGCCTGAGGCGCGGGGTCAACAGCTTGGTGCGCACGCCAAGGCGCACCGGGCCGCTCAGTTGGGCATCGGTGCGCGGCTCTGGCCGCTTGCGGCGCTTTAGCTTCAACATGGGTTGGACTATTGTTCCACGCCAGCGTGGCGAAGCAGCTCCTCAGCATGCTCAAGTGCGCTAGCCGAATCCTCCCGGCCAGCCAACATCCGGGCAATCTCCTTGTTCCGCGCTAGACCCGTCACAGGGACGATGCCGGCCCTCGCCCCGGTTTTCTCGACCACCAGGTGGACCTGGCCGTGAGCGGCCACTTGAGGCAGATGGGTCACCACCAGCACTTGGGTGTGTTGAGCCAGCCGCGCCAACCGCTGGCCCACCTGCGCGGCGGCCCGACCGGCCACCCCCTGGTCCACTTCGTCGAACACCAAGGTCACGCCGCCAGCCGCCCCCGATTCGGCTAGCACCAGTTCCAGGGCCAGCATCAGCCGGCTCAGCTCGCCCCCGCTGGCGGATTTGGCAATGGGCTTGAGCGGCACTTCGTGGTGAGCTGTGAACAGGAATTCGACGTCTTCTTGCCCGCCCAACTGGGCGGTGGGGCTTGGGGCAAAGGCCACGTCAAACCTGGCTTGGTCCATCCCCAAAGCGGCCAGCTCATGCTCCATGGCTCGGATCAACTGAGCGGCGGCCCGCCGGCGCGCCTCGGACAAGTCTTTGGCGGCGCTGGCCAACTGGGCTGCGGTGGCTTGTACCTCTTTGATCAGGGCCTCGCGCCTGACCTCGGAGGCGTCCAGCTGTTCCAACCGGGCTTGGGCGCCCTGGGCCCAAGCCAGGACCTCGGCTACCGTGGCACCATGCCGCCGCAGCACCGTGGTCAGCTCGGCCCGTCTTAACTGGGCGGCCTCCAGCGCGGCTGGATTGGGCTCCAGGTCAGCACCGTATTCGGCCAGCTCGGCGGCTAGATCCGAGGCCAGGTAGGCCAAATCACGTGCCCTGCCGGCTAACGCTCCCAGGGCCGGATCATGCCGCGACAAGCCCTCCAGCAACCGGTTAGCTTGGTCAGCCAAACCAGCGGCGTTGGGTTGGGCGGAGTCATCCCCCACCAGAGCGGCGTGAGCCCCTTGCACACCCAGGGCTAGCTCGCCGGCGTTGGCCAGGCGGTCAATGGTGATTGGCAGCTCGTCTTCCTCGCCCACCTGTGGGCCCAGCCGCTCAATTTGGGCTAAGGCGGCTTGTAGCTCGGCGGCTTCACGGCCGTCTTGCTGGGCCGCCTGGTCCAGGGCGGCCAACTGGGTGGTGGCCCCCCGCCAGGCTTGGAAGGCCGCTTGATAGCTAGCCAACTGGTCCTGGTGGCCGCCGGCGGCGTCGAGCAGTTCGCGTTGCTGGGCCACCTGGCGTAGGCGCAGTTGGTCGCTTTGGCCGTGAATCGCCACCAATGAGCCAACCACTTGCCCAAGCACACCGGCTGGCACGCTCATACCGCCCAAGACGGCCCGCGAGCGCCCTTTGGCCGTAAAGGTGCGCACGGCCAGCAACTGTCCGTCATCGACCAAGGCACCTGCCTGTTCGGCCCGCTGGGTGGCGTGGTGGCCACTGGCTAGCCGCCAGAGCCCTTCAACGCTGGCGCCGGCCGCGCCGTGACGGACCAGACCGGGATCGGTGCGCTCTCCCATCAGGGCACGCAACGCGTTCAACAGCATGGTCTTGCCGGCGCCGGTCTCACCGGTGATTACGGTTAGTCCGGTGGCCAGGTCCAAGCTGGCATCTTCAATCACCCCGAGTTGACGTACCGCCAACTCAGTTAGCACCGTCCAGCCCTCCGGCTGGATCGTAGCCAGGACACCAATCCGGTGCGGTCAGGTCCACCAGCCGCCCGCTGGCCAGTGGCCTGCTCAGTGGTCAAGGTACGGACCCCCGGGGGCGTCCCGCCAGCCGCGCACCGGCAGGGCAAACTTGCGCACTAGCCGCTCGGAGAAGGGCGCTTCACCAAAGCGCACAAATTTCATGGGTAGATCAGCGCTGGTGATCTCGACCCTGGCACCGGGGGCCAGGTCGGTGGTTCGCCGAGCGTCTGAAGTGACCACGCCGCTGGAGCGTGAATCCGAGCGCACCGTGATGGCTACCACCGAATGCGGGTCCACCACTAAGGGCCGCGAAAACAGGGCGTGGGCCGCCAGTGGCACCACCACCATGGCCTGGACCTCAGGCCACATCACAGGTCCACCACCGGAAAAGGCGTGGCCGGTAGAGCCGGTCGAGGTAGCCACTGCCAGGCCGTCGCAACCAAAAGTCGAGATGGCGCGGCCGTCAATCTCCAAGAGCACCTCTACCATGCGCTTGGGGTCAACCTTTTCCACGGTGATCTCGTTGAGCGCCCAATCGGTGAACCCGTCGCCGTACAGCGCCAGGGTGGTACGGGCTTCCACCGTGTAGTCCCGCTGGTCCAGGTGGTCAATGGCCGACTCAAGCTCATCGACGTCTGATTCGGCCAGGAAACCTAGTCGGCCCAGGTTGACACCCAGAAGGGGCACCTGGCGCTCCCGGGCAATGGCGGCGGCGTCAAGCAAGGTACCGTCCCCACCCAGCACAAAGACCACGTCCAGGTGTCCGCCATCGTCCTCAGTAAGGGCCTCCCAGCCAAGGCTGGTAAAACGCTTGGCAGCCTGTTCACGATAGGCCGCCCAGGACCGACCCATCGGGTTGCAATGAATCAGTGCGCGTCTCATGCCACTTCCTTTTGTGTTGCTCGGCCAATGCTGGCGCTGAGTGCGGCGTCACTCAGTCCGGCGTGACCTTTTACTAGATGTACAAAATACTCCCGATTACCGGCGGGACCCGGCAGTGGGGAGGCAACTACTGCTAAAGTCCCCAGCCCTGCATTGGCGGCACATTGGGTCACTTTGGCCACTGCCCCGGCTCTGGCCTCGGGGTCTACCACCACGCCGCCGGCGGGCAGGGCCGCGCGGCCCACCTCAAACTGGGGTTTGACCATGAGTAAAAGATGCCCCTGAGGTGTGGCCACAGCCGCCAAAGCTGGCAGCACGGTGGTCAGCGAAATGAACGAAAGGTCCGCCACCACCAAGGCGGGCACGGGTTGTAGGTCTCCGGCCATCAGGTAGCGCACGTTGGTGCGTTCCATGACGTTGACCTTGGGGTGGTTGCGTAGCCGCCAGGCCAGTTGGCCGTAGCCCACGTCCACGGCGTGAATCAGCCGCGCGCCGCGTCGCAGCAACACATCGGTGAAACCGCCAGTCGAGGCGCCGGCGTCCAAGCAGACCTCATCGGCAATGGTCGGTGCCTGCTGCCCAAGGGCGTCCAGGGCGCCGGCTAGCTTTACCCCGCCGCGCGAGACGTAGTGGTCTTGGTCGGGGTCGGTCACGTTGACGGCCTGGGCGCCATCGACCTGGGTGGCAACCTTAGAGGCAGCGCGCCCGTCCACGGTGACCGCGCCGGCGGCAACCAGTTCGCTCGCGTGGGCGCGGGATTTGGCTAGGCCGCGCCGCACTAATTCGGTGTCAAGGCGGCGCCTCATGGGTGCATCTCTCCAGGCAGCATCAGCACTCCTGGGTCTCCTCCAGTAGTTCTGCCAGCTGGCGCAACGCCTGCTCAAGGGACTGGGTGGTGGCTTCGGCTGTGGCGTCAGGTCCAGGGTTGTTGGCCTCAAGCACTTGCTGGGCGCGTTCCTCTGGCGTCATTGATTCCCCCAATTGGTTGACCAATCCACCGTACCTGAGTCCGCGTCGCCCAAAATGGTCCCCAAGGCCGTGTCTCGGTCTGGCTGGATCACCTGGTGGGGCGCCGGCTGGCCGTGGCAGACCGGAGCGAAGGCGACCCGGCACCTCAGTAAAAGCCAGTCGGGAGGCTGGTGGCTGCCAGTGTCTGGCCGCGATCCACCGCGTCCCAGGCGGCTTGCACCACCACCCGGATCGCCTGATCGGCGTTCGAGCCGACCTGCACCCGGACAGCCCTGGCTGCCCGGTCCCACCAGGCGGCCGCGTCGGCCAGGACCCATCGCTCACCAGACCACTTCGGAGCACGGTGGGGCCAGTTCAGAGCCTCGATGGAGCGGGCTATCAGGGATGGACGGTGGGCCAGCGGCGCTAGGCAGGCGTCGACCAAGGTGTTGACACCGGTTAGGACCATCAAACCTGGATGGCCCGCCGCTCTAGCCCCGGCCAGGTCGGTGTCAAGCCGGTCCCCTATCACCAAGGGCCGGTCGGTGCCGGCCCGTTCGGCCGCCAGGTGGAAGATGGCTGGATCTGGTTTACCGCCCGCCATGGGACTGATCCCCGTAGCCATGGTCACCGCCGAGATCAGCGCGGCGTTGCCAGGGGCAAAGCCCTCTTCGGTGGGCAAGGTCTTGTCCAGGTTGGTGGCGTAGTACCTGGCCCCGGCTTGGATGGCGTAGGTGGCCTGCGCCAACTCGGCCCATCCCACGTTGGGGCCCCAGCCTTGGATCACTGCCACTGGTTGATCCTTGGCTTGGAACACCGGCTCCAGGCCAGCCTCTTTGACGGCTTCGATCAGGCCGTTGTGCCCCACTATCAGCACCTTCGATCCTGGCGGTAGGTCAGTGGCCAGCCGGGTGGCTCCGGCTATGGCGGCGGTGACCACCTGAGCCGGGCTGGCAGCTATGCCAAAGCCCGTGAGCTTGCTAGCCACCTCCTGCGGACTGCGGCTGGCGTTATTGGTCAGGTAGACCACCCGCAGACCGGCGGCCTCGGCTGCCGCAATGGTTTCGGCTGCCTTTGGTACTGCATTAGTACCAACAAAGACCACGCCGTCCAAGTCGCAGATGGCGCCGGCGAATGCCTTAGACAGCGGCTCTGGTACGTCCAGTAGATCAGTCATTGTTCGATGCCGTCCTGGCTCTGGTCTTTACTGACAACTGGGTCGTCCTCACTAGCCTCGCTCTCCGGAGTGTTCGCCGAGCCTGCAGCGTCATCAGCCGGCTCCGGTTGGTCGGCTTCCGGATCTAGATCCAGCCAGTCGATCACGCCGTCATTGGGCAGGTACAGCACAGTCACTTCGTCTTCGACCAGTTGGCCGTCGGCTAGAGCTTCGATCCGGGTCTGCGCCTCATCAAGGCGCGTCATCAAGGCCGGGTCAGTGCAGGCACGACGCAACCTGGCCAGTTGGGCTAAAGCAGCCTCAAACTGGCCTTGGTCAGCCCTGGCACCGGCCAGCACCAAGCCCAGCTCAAACCACTCGTCCGGATCCAACTCGCTGGGCTTGGCCTTGACTGCCAGGTCAATTGCCTCCGTCCCCTGGCCAATGGCGCGCATGGCATCGACAACCAGCGGCAAGTGGTGTTTGGTGCCACTCAGGCGCTGAAACGTGCGTAGCTCGCGGGTCGCTTCAGCGAAACGGCCCGTGAAGTAGCTGGTCAATCCCGCGAACTCTCGCGCAATGTCGACCCGGGCAGCTCGGTCGGCCGCGGCTCTAGCGTGGCGGTAGGCCAGCTCTGGCTCGTCTTGCAGCAAGTCTTGGGCCATTACCAGGTGGCAGGCCACGAAGTTACTGTTTTCCTTGCCCAATCCGGCTAGCTTCCTGGCAAGTGGCCTGGCCAACTGGTCGGGCGTGACGTCTTCCGGCAGGGGTGGCACGGCCTCGGCCTCTAGCCGATTGTGAGGTTGCATCCGGCGGGCCTGTTTCGCTTCGTTGTCGCGCCGCCGCTGCTCACGGGCTAACCGATCAGGATGCTGCTGTGTGGGCTCCCGTGCTTCGTTGTCAGACCAGCCATCCCGCCGCCGACCATCACCTTCGGATCGCCTAGGCCCAGCCCCATCGCGGTCCCTACGCCATTCCCTACCACGGTCATCACGCCGGGGTCCAGCACCGGTTGACCGCTCGTCAAACCGGCGTGGCCCGGTAGGCCGTCTCGGGCCGGCTTCCTCCTCGCGCCTACCAGACCAACCACCACGTCCCCGGTCACCACCATCAGAGCGCCTCGGCCCAGCACCGTCGCGGTCCCTACGCCATTCCCCACCGCGGTCATAACCACGGCCATCACGCTTGTTGGACCAACCACCGCGTCCTTGACCACCGTCATCGGATCGCCTCGGTCTGGTTCCGCCATCACGCTTGTTGGACCAACCACCGCGTCCTTGACCACCGTCATCGGACCGCCTCGAACCAGCCCCGTCCCCACGCCTGTTCGACCAGCCACCGTCATCGGACCGCCTCGAACCAGCCCCGTCCCCACGCCTGTTCGACCAAGCACCGCGCCTCTGACCACCGCTCTGGTGGCGTCTAGGGCCATCGGGTGGTTGCTGCCCGGCGTCCGGTTCGTCGCGGCCGCCGCCTGCCTCGTCATTCATCGCGTCAAGCCTAGGGCACTACCTGCAGATACGCTGAACCGACCGCCTGGCGCGGGTCGGCTAGCATGTGTCGAATGAGTCGGGCCAGTAATTTTGAGGGACGGGCCATTGCCGTCAACCGCAAAGCCCGCCATGAGTACCATCTTGAATCCGAGCTGGAAGCCGGCCTAGTGCTGATGGGGACAGAGGTCAAGGCCCTGCGCATGGGCCGGGCTTCGATTGCCGACGGCTGGGTCAGTCTTGACCACGGCGAAGCCTGGCTAGAAGGTGTCCACATCCCCGAATACCTGTCCGGTTCATGGACCAACCACACGCCACGCCGCCGCCGCAAGCTGCTGCTGCACAAGGACCAACTGCGGCGGCTGGAACAACGGTCTAAGGAAAAGGGCGTCACTGTGATCCCTCTGCGGCTGTACTTCAAAGAGGGTCGGGCCAAGGTTGCCATAGCCGTTGGCCGCGGCAAACGAGAATGGGACAAGCGCCAAACCCTGCGTCAACGCCAAGACGACTTGGAAGCGCAAAAGGCCATGCGTCATCGCCACCTCTAAGCCTCACTGATTCACGGCCTTCCCCCAAGACAAGCGCTATTCCAGTTACGGATATTCGACCAACTCAACCGGCCGCCTTCGTGGTTGGATGGCGCTATGAGCATCGAACCACTGGCCAAGTTGTCGCGCCGCGCGTATGACCGAGAGTTGCTGCGGCTGCAAGGCGAATTGGTCAACATGCAAGAGTGGATCAGGCGAGAGTCGAAACGCCTGGTGGTGGTTTTCGAGGGGCGCGATGCCGCCGGCAAGGGCAGCGCCATAGCCCGGCTGACCCAATACCTCAACCCGCGCTTCTGCCGGGTGGTTGCCCTACCCAAGCCCACCGAGCGCGAAAAGGGCCAGTGGTACTTCCAGCGCTACATTGAGCATCTGCCCACCTCCGGCGAGATTGTCCTGTTTGACCGGTCCTGGTACAACCGGGCCGGGGTGGAGCGGGTGATGGGCTACGCCACCAAGGAGCAATACAAGCAGTTCTTGCGACAAGTCCCGGCCTTCGAGGCATTGCTGATCCAAGACGGGATTATGCTGCGCAAGTACTGGTTCTCGGTCAGCGACGTGGAGCAAGAAAAGCGTTTCCACTCGCGCTTCAAAGATCCAATGCGCCGGTGGAAGCTGTCCGACGTGGACATGCAGGCCATCTTGCGCTGGGAGGAATACTCCCGGGCCAAGGACGACATGATGTGGGCCACTGACACCCCCGAATCACCGTGGTACACCGTGGAGTCTGAAGACAAGAAGCGATCACGCATCAACGTGATTGCTCACCTGCTGTCCACCGTGCCCTACGAACACCTTGAACCACAACCGCTGTCTATACCACCGCGGCCGGCCCGCCAGGAGTTCTACCGCCCACCGCGGGACCTAGACAACCATTACGTACCTGATGTGGCTGAGGCCCTGGTCAAGCGCCCCAAACCGCCGAAAGAGGCAGCGGATAGCCCAGTGCCGCCGCTTGGAGAGTCCTAGGAGACTGGTGTTGAATCCAGTTTCCTAGGCCCACTAGCGCAGATAGGGCAGTGGGTCGACTGCTTGGCCGTTCTTGAGAATCTCAAAATGCAGGTGGCAACCCGTGGAGGCTCCGGTAGTGCCCACCACGCCAATGACCGCACCCTTCACCACGCTCTGCCCCACCGACACTCTGGTGTCGGGCTGGTGGTTGTAGGTCGACATCATGTTGGCGCCCATCACCGAACCGTGTGAAACCACAGTCCGGTAACCGTAGCCACCAGCCCAACCGGCCTGGACCACGGTGCCGTCAGCCGAGGCATAAATGGGTGAGCCGCAGCCCAAGGCGAAATCCACCCCGGCGTGGTGCCTTTGATCACCCGAGATGGGGTGGGTCCGAACCCCGAAGTAAGAGGAGACCGCCGTGGTGGAAGTGGGCCAACCGAAGAAGCCGGAGCCGTGCGGCGGGCCAGGACCACCCAGCTCGCCGGCGTTGGCCATTTCCACAGCGATGATCTTGGCTAGTTCGTCGTCGTAGGCCTTTTGCTGGGCTACCAGCACAGCCTGGCGTTCGGTCTCTTCAGCCTGGCGTGCCTCGAGTTCAAAGGTCAGCGTCTCAAGTGAAGCCACCAGGGCGTCCAACTGGGCCTTGGCATCTTCGGCCTCGATCTTGGCAGCCTCAGCCCTCTGCATGGCGTCTCCGGCCAGGACTTTGAGGTCTGTAATCTCGTCCGTCACTGCCTCAAGCCTGGCCTGGTGGTTTTTGTTTTCCCCAGCCGACTGCTGCGCCTTGGTCAAGGCGGCTTCGCGGGTGGCGCTGAACGCCTGAGCTGTCATCTGGGCTTGAGCCGCGTCCTTGATGTCGCTGGCGCCCAGTAGTAGCAGCAAGTCATTGGTGGTTGATTGGTCGGAGGCCATCACGGCCCGGGCCATCTGCCCCAGGGAGCGCCGAGCGTTCGCCACGGCGTTTTGGTTGTCTTCTAGCTCCTGAGCCACCTTGTCGCGGCTCAGTTCCGCAGCGGCCAGCTTGTCAGATACTTCGGTGTATTCCAGCTGGGCGGCCGCGTAGTCCTCTTGGGCCGCCACCATGGTGGCTTCGGCTAATGGCACTTCCCTAGTGGCCGCCTCTAGGTCTAGGTAGGCGCCAGCCAACTCGGCCGAGGTGCCTTCTAGTTCGGCTTGCAGTTGTTGGAGCTCGGCTTGGTTGGCGGCCCGCTTCTGTTCAATGTCATCGCGCGAATCGGCCGCCATTGCCGCCGGGCTTAGTCCAGCGCTGAGGGCAGCCAGCAGCACAACTGAAGCCAGGCCAAACCGGCCAGGCATAGATGCCCGATGGCGCATCGGCTGTTCCTTTCGCTTAGACCCGGGTGAAGCGTCTTAGGGTTAACGCAGAACTGAGGGCTCCCAATACCACGGCCGCTAAAACTAACCAAGGAGCGACTGCGAACACGTCACTAGCTCTCACAGCCGGCACCCACGGGAAATTGGTGGCCACCCACTCCGCCAGCCAGAAACGACTCACTCCCCAAAGGGTACCGACGGCTAAGACCGAGCCCAACAGCGCCGCCACCGCACCTTCCAGCATGAAAGGCAGTTGAATGAACCAGTTTGACGCTCCCACCAGGCGCATGAACCCGGTTTCCCGCTGCCTGGACAGCGCCGATAGTCGAATCGTGGTGCTGATCAGCAACACCGCTGCCAAGCCAAGAACCAACGCCACCCCCAACGCCGCGGTACGGATTTTACCTAAAACGTTGAACAGCTGGTCGAACAGATTGGACTGGTCGTAGGTGTCCATCACCCCAGGCATGGCACTGACCGCGTCTACCACCACCGCATACTCATCCGGATTGGTCAGCTTGACCTGGAATACGGGCGGGAACATGGACTGGGTTACCTGGTTAGCCAGGGAGGTGTCACCAAAGCGGTCCAGGAACTCAGTGAAAACCTCTTCCCTGGACTGGAAATAGACCTCTTGGACGTAGTCGGCCAGTTCGGGGGATTCAAGCTTGGCTCTGACCGCCGCCTCCTGGTCTGGGGTGGCGGCCCCGCCTTGGCAGTTACCTTCTTCCACCTCGTCTTCCGGGCACAACCAGATGGCCACTTCGACCTTGTCGTACCAATCGCCTTTGATTCGGCTGACCTGCTGTTGCAGCATCAAGGAGGCGCCCACAGCGCTCAGTGAGACAAAGGTGACCAAGATGACCGCAGCAATCATCGAGACGTTGCGCCTGAAACCCTGGAAGATTTCGCCCAGGACGTACCACAGCCTCATTGCCCGCCCCCATAGTTGCCAGAAGCCTCATCGCGTACCACCTGGCCCTCGTGCAACTCCACCACCCGGTACTGCGCCTGGTCTACTAGGCCAACGTCGTGGGTTGCCATGACCACCGTGGTGCCGGTCTGATTGACCCGCTCTAACACTGCCATGATCCCCTCGGAGGTCCTGGGGTCCAGGTTGCCAGTGGGCTCGTCAGCCAGCAGAATCTGAGGCCGGTTGACCACCGCCCTGGCAATGGCAACCCGTTGTTGTTCGCCGCCAGACAGTTCATGTGGCAGCCGTTTTTCTTTGCCAGCCAGACCCACCAGGTCCAACACGTCTGGCACCGTGCGGACAATGGCGTGGCGCGGCCGCCCTAGCACCTGCATGGCGAAAGCCACGTTGTCGAAAACGGTTTTGGACTCAAGCAGCCGGAAATCCTGGAAGACGGCGCCAATTTGACGCCTAAAGCGGGCAATGCGTCGCTGCGGCATGATTGCCACATCTTGACCCAGAACGTAGGCGTGACCCGAAGTAACCCGCTCTTCACGCAGAATGATGGCCAACAGGGTCGACTTACCCGAGCCAGATGCCCCCACCAAGAAACAGAACTGGGAACGCGGAATCTCCAAACTAACCCGGTCAAGGGCTGGTTTGGCCTTCCGTTTGTAGATCTTGGTTACATTGTCGAATTTGATCACGTTTTTTCCAATTGGTCCTGCGGTTCCCATGGGGCCGCGACCTGCTAGGTCACCCTCCAGGCTAAGCACGCAGGTGGCATGGCCTTGGTAGTGACACGCCGAGCCGAGCGCAAAACGCCTCTGCCGGTGGCAGAAAGGCGACCGCCCCCTAGAGCGCTGGTGAATAACCAACAACCAGCCAGGTGGCACTATCGCCACCTACGCAGGCGTGGCGGCTAGCATGATTGGGTGCCTAGTGCACCAGTTGCCTAGGCAGTTTGTTGTTGACGCCGCCAACGAATACCGGCGTCAATGAACTGGTCTAACTCGCCATCGAACACCGCAGCCGGATTAGACACCTCGTATTCGGTGCGCAAGTCCTTGACCATCTGGTAAGGATGCAGCACATAAGAACGCATCTGGTCACCCCAGGATGCCTTGATGTCACCGGCCAGCTCCCGTCTTTTGGCGTCTTCTTCGGCGCGGCGCATCACCAATAGTCTGGCTTGGAGCACCCGCAAGGCGGCGGCCCGGTTTTGAATCTGTGATTTTTCGTTTTGCATTGAAACCACGATGCCGGAGGGCAAGTGGGTCATGCGCACGGCCGAATCGGTGGTGTTGACACTTTGTCCGCCCGGTCCCGAAGACCGGAAAACATCGACCTTGATTTCTGACTCGGGAATGTCGATGTGGTCGGTGGCCTCGGTCAGTGGGATCACCTCGACGGCGGCAAAAGAGGTGTGACGCCGGCCTTGGTTGTCAAAGGGGCTGATGCGCACCAACCGGTGGGTGCCGCCTTCCACCGCCAAGCGGCCGTAGGCGTATGGCGCGTTGACCTCGAAGGTAGCTGATTTCAACCCGGCTTCCTCGGCGTAGGAGGTGTCTAGCACCTTGGCCGGATAGCCGTGGCGTTCGGCCCATCGCAGATACATCCTGAGCAGCATTTCCGCCCAATCGGCGGCGTCAACTCCCCCGGCACCAGAACGGATGGTGACCACGGCGTCGCGTGAATCGTACGGCCCGTTCATCAACGTGCGAATTTCCATGTCAGCTAGATCCGGCTTGATGGCGGCCAACTCTGCCTTGGCCTCTTCCCGGCTGTCTTGGTCGTCGGATTCGTCAGCCAACTCGGCCAAGACCGCCAGGTCGTCGATCCGGCTTTGCATCTGGGTCAGCTTCTCCAGGGTGGATTGGGCCAGTGATAGCCGCGAGGTGACGGCTTGGGCGTTGTCCGGGTCATCCCACAACCCTGGGGCGGCGGCCGCGTTGGCCAGGTCGGCAATCTGGGCTCTCAAGCCATCTGTGTCGCTGACCTGCCAGATCGAATCGAAGACTTGCCGTAGGGCACGCAGCTCACTCCAGAAGTCTTCACCTGCCATGACGCACCATCCTACGGCGATCGCAGTCGATCCGAGGTTGGCGCCGACGGAGCGCCGATAATGCGTCCTCCACAGGCCGAGTGGCGCCACTGGTTGACCACCCATGACAATGCTAGCCGTGCGGTTTTCGGTGCAATCACCTGAGGCGGGCGAACTAGATCTGTGGGCCGAGCCGGGCACCACGTGGGGTCAGGTGATGGACCAGGCCATGCCCACAGCTTCGGAGCACCGCTGGTTCGTTGGCGCCACCCCAGTGGGAGGCGAACAGGCGATTGGTCAGGCTCCGATGCTGCCCGGCTGCCAGCTGGTGACAGCGCCTGAGCTTGACCTTTCTCCGGCACCGGGCAACTGGCGTCTGGTGGCGCTGGGTGGCCCCGCTGGCGGCCTTGTCATCCGACCCTGGTCGGGACGAGGTGACTTAGACGGGTCAGGGGCCGGCACCCAGCCGGCACCGGCCCAATTCACACCAGCCAGGGCTGGCCTGCGGCTGCATCGCCGATCCCTGGGACCTTTGTGGACTGGTCACATGGTGGGGCGCCGGGGTCGGCTCAAAGTGCGCTGGCGGCGGGTGGGTCACCGCGCCAGGACCACGCGCCGTGGCACGCTGATTCGCAGCGCCGACCAAACCTGGGTGCTAGATAGACCCCAGGGAGCCGAACCGGGGCCAACCGAAAGTGCCACGCCGCCTCGTCGGCTGGCGGCGCTCTTGGCGCCGGTATTAGTGGCCGTGGCCATGGGTGGAGTAATGCTGGCTCTCACCGGTAACCCGATGTGGGCTGCCATGCCGCTGGCTGGTGCCCTCAGCGCGGTAGCCACCAGCTTGGTTCGGCGGGGTGGGCGCAACAATTGGGTGGACCGGGTACAGGGACTGGGAGGCACCTTGGTGGCGGCCCCAGGCAACGCCTTCGACTTGCACGGCTCAAGTACCGCCGCCTTGGCGGCCTGCCGGGTATGGGCGGCAGATCTGACTGACCTGACAACACCGGACGGATCGGGTTGGGCTTGGGCTAGATTCAGCCAGGGCCAGACCGGGCGTCAAGGTCAGGCCACCGTCATCGCCCAAAAGGACGGCCACCTCACCTGGCGCGCGGGCAAGAATCCAAGCCAGCCAAGCTATGTCACCGTTAAGCCGGCCGGCTTGGGTCTGCTAGCCGTGCGGGTGGATGGTGCCACACCACAGCTAATGCTGGGGCTATCTAGCCGGCTGGCGCAACAGCGCAACCGGGCGGCGGCCGCCAGGCTACCGCCGCCGGCGGCGCCGAACCTGGCACTACCGGTTACAAGCCACCTCCTTTTGGACCGCTGGGTCCAAGATCAACCTGCCTTCCCGGTGGGGCAGTTGCTTGATGGCAGCCAACTGATGCTTGATCTGGTACGTTCCGGCCCTCATATGGTGGTGGCTGGCGCCACCGGTTCGGGCAAATCCGAGTTCTTGCGCACGGTGATGCTAGGGGCCGCTGCCACCATGAGCCCAAGCCGCCTGGTGATTGTGGGGATTGACCACAAAGGTGGGGCTAGCTTTGCGGACCTCGTTGGGCTGCCTCACCTGGCCGGTGTGGTCACCGATTTGGATCCAGCTGCCTCCAGTAGAACGCTGGCTAGCCTGGAGGCCGAACTCCGCCGGCGCGAGCGCCTGATCCAGCGGCACGGTCAGGCTAGGCTGACCGACCTGCCAATGGACGTGCGCCCGCCGCGTCTCATGGTGGTAGTAGACGAGTTCCGTACCCTGCTGGACGGCGTGCCTACCGCGGGAGCTGCCCTGGAGCGCCTGGCTGCCCAAGGGCGATCCCTTGAGATGTTCTTGGTGTTGGCCACCCAGCGCCCGGCCGGTGCGGTCAGTGCCCAACTGAGGGCCAACCTGCCGTTGAGGGTGTGCTTCCGGGTGGCCACCGAAGCCGACTCGATTGACATGCTTGGCAACGCCGCAGCCATGGGGCTTGACCCACAGGCCCCTGGCAGTGCGGTGATGGCCAGCGCCGGACGCGAACCGTTACGTTTCCGGGCAGCCTTGGCTGGCAATGGCGGGCCCCGCCCCGCCAAGGTAATCACCTGGCCGGCTGATTGGGAGGCGCCGCCGGTTCCCGCCAGTCAGGGGGCAGACGGCCTGGTAGCCACTCTGGCTGAAGCGGCTCAACACAGTGGTCAACCCAAGGTGAGGGCTCCGTGGGCGCCGCCGTTACCAGCCTCCATTGGTTTGACCGGATTAGCCGATTGGCCACCTGCGTTAGCCCACGAACCGTCAAGTCAAGGCGCGGTGGCTGTTGGTCTGGCTGATCTGCCAGACCAACAGCGCCTGGGTGCACTAGAGGTCAGCCCCGACCATGGGCACCTGGCCGTGTTGGGGCCACCCCGTTCGGGACGCACCACCGCTGCCCTGACGGTGGCTGCCGCCACCTTGGCAGCCGGTTGGCCAACCCATGTCTTGACCAAGGATGCAGCCGTCTTCCAGCCCTTGCGGCACAGCGCCTGGCTGGGCACCTTGACCGAACCCACCGCGGCTGAGCTGGCCACCTGGATTGACTCCGCGCAGTCCCAGAGCGGCCCTGGCCCCAAAGTGGTGGTGGTCGACAACGCCGAATCCCTCACTGAGTTGATGGTGCCAGGTCAAGACCAGCCAGCCCTTGACGCTCTGGTGGGACTTGGGCCGCCCTGGTGGGTGGTAATCACCGCACCAGCCCGGCCTGCCCGCTTCTTGGCGCAGTTCCCACAACGTTTGGTCTTGCCCACCATGGACTTAGCGGACGACCTTGCCTTGGGCCTGACCAGGCAGCTGGCCGGGGGACGCTCCCGGCCCGGCCAGGTGGTCTACTCCCGGCCGGGAGTGAGCCTGAGTGCACAAGTCGCGTTGACAGATCGGAGCCTCCCGCAGGCCTTTGACCGAACACCACCACCGGTGTGTCCACCCCCGCGGGTGGTGCCCATGCCAGATCGGGTCGAATCGGCCGACCTGCCACCACCCAGCCAAAACCGGCTGTGGTGGGGATTGGGTGGCCGTCTGGGGTTGCCGGTAGCCCTAGACCTGACACCGGGCCAACTGGTGGCGGTGGTGGGGCCACCGGGCTCTGGACGCAGTTCGGTACTAGCGGCTCTGGCTAGCCAAGCCAAGGCAGCCGGGTTAGAGGTGTACGCCGACCTGCCGGCCGACCCATGGCTCGGCATTTCGCAGGCCTTGAGTCGCGGCGCCTTTGTGGTGCTGGACAACTTAGAGCAAATCCCAAATGCGCCGGGCGTGTTGCCTCGGCAAGGCCATTTGGTGGCTGCTTGGACCGCCGCCCCAAGTCCGGCTTATCACGGGCCAGCCAGCTTGTTTCACGGGGTTCGACACGCCTTGGTGTTGTGGCCGCGCGGCCCGGGAGCCGGTGCCGCCGTGGGTCTCAGCCTGCCATCGGCCTTAGTCAGCCGGCGCCTACCAGGCCGCGGCGTGGCGGTTCGGGCGGGTCGAATTACCTCACTTCAAGCAGCCACTAGCTGACCCACCTGCACCTTAAGTAAATGTGAGGAAAATCACACATAAGAAGCCTTGTCAAACCCTAGATCCTTGTGCGACAGTGCTTATACCGAAGGCCCCCTTTAAGGGTCCCAGAGGTCACGGAGGAAACTGAGGAGTGATTATGGACTGGCGCCATGGAGCCGCTTGTTTGGACGAGGATCCGGAACTCTTTTTTCCAATTGGAAACACCGGACCAGCACTAGTACAAATTGAAGCCGCTAAAGCCGTTTGCGCCCGGTGTGACGTGGGAGCAGAGTGCCTGCAATGGGCCCTGCGCACCCACCAGGATCACGGCGTATGGGGTGGGTTGTCCGAGGATGAACGCCGGGCTCTGCGCCGGCGCACCGCTCGCGCCCGCCGGGCCGCATAAGCCCTGTTAGCTGCTGAACAAAATACCGAACTCCTCCATTCGGAAATCCCTCGAGACTAAAACAGAAATGTGTCGTAGGTCACTATTTAGTTGACACACTATTTCCTGAGGTTGGCCTGCACAACTGCTTCAGTCCCACCCCCAGGACGCGGCAGCCATTCAATCGAGCCGCGTAATTCACCCTCGGTGTATGTCTTGACTATTTGCGTGCCCAAGCCGGCCTTCATTGTCTC
>Ga0123356_10001879_pt1 | contig 22765 bp, 18 predicted proteins | sample TergutEmb28metaG_2_FD_92546 | JGI IMG/M metagenome (GOLD analysis project Ga0123356, IMG submission 92546) | Embiratermes neotenicus P3 segment gut microbial communities from Petit-Saut dam, French Guiana - Emb289 P3 | ecosystem: Host-associated > Arthropoda: Insects > Digestive system > Gut ...
TTATCCATCCAACCGCCTAATAACTCTTAATTTAATCAAAGTTGATATCAGGTTTAACAAAACAAGTGTATGAGCATTTAATTGGAAATTAAAAAATAGAAGAAGGTTGAATTAAACAAAGAATCTAGTGATAGGCATAAACACCTGAAATGGTTGTGTTAAAGTATTTTTCGATCATCTCAGCATGCAAAGCTACAGGATCTATGTCCGCAAACAGCTCAGGGTGGAACCACTTCGCAAAATATAGCAACCCCACCACATCACGATCGACCAGCAAAACGCTTTTGATGACATAAACCTGATTGTTTTTTATGGCGTTCAAATTATTCACACCTGAGCGGGTCAGGATTTGATTGTGCAACTTCTGGAAAGCATCCAAAGTTTCGCCAGATGTGTAGTCCAACATTCTGATTACAACATCAGGGTTTTGCTCAATGATTAATTCAACATTTAGCTGAGGGTTTGTAACTGTAGCATTTTCGCCAACATTTATTCCACCTGCAGCTTCAATCAGTTTTGTGTATGATCCATCAGGGCCTGTGCTAAACCATTCAGTGTACCATTCAAAGTAAACTAACGGCTTTTCGTTTCGTGGCAGATTTTCCACACGCGTCTTGACCAGATTCCAATAATATGCTTCGTAACTGAGGATATCGGTAGCTCTTTGTTCTGCGTTAAGAATTAAACCCAGATTTGTGACATATTGATTCCGCCGATTACCTGTTGATGAGTCCTCTATCACAGCAATACCAGCAACTTCGAACATCTGTCGGTTTTCATCAGACAATCTTTCACTGGCAAGTATCAAATCGGGGTTCAACTCCACTATTTTTTCGATATTGGGAGCAGAATCAGTGTCTCCTACAATGGGCAGTTCTAAGATATGTGAAGGGAGAATTTCTTTGATATCAGTAGTCAACATGCCTGTTATGGCAATTATTTTGTCTCCAGCACCTAGTGCATAAACAGTTTCAATTGAAGAAAGGCAAACGATACGATTCACAGGATGGGGCACAGTTACTTCTACTCCGGTAGCATCAATAACAGTCACAAAATCTAACGCGTCAGGATTAGTCAATCTGTCGGGAGATGACGGTGTGTATACACCAACGCATAAAACGCAGATGATCACGCCAAAAACAACACCAAACAGTACAAAATTTTTATTCATTGTAATCCGCGGCCTCATGAAGGTTTTTTGGGTTAATAACGCCTGATTTAACACAGGTTTAGTTTTGATCAGTGTGCAAAGTGATGTTAAGGAATGTACGAGTTTGTTTAGCATTTTATTTACTCCTGTCAAGTGGATAGACCAAAACACTAATAAAGTTTGATTTAATTTAAGTTAACATCAAGTTGATTAAGTTGAGTTTAGTACAACCTAAAAAAAACAAACACTAAAAATTTTCAAAAAAAAAACTAAAAATAACAAAAAAGCGAAACACCAATTCACACACCACAACAAATGATCAAATACTATGCAGTAGGCAAATAAAAAAAGAAAAGTTTGCTCAAAAATAAGAGATACCTTTGAACACACCTTTCCTACACACTTATTTTCTTTAAAGCAACCATGCACCCAATAAAGAAGACCACTCCAAAAATCAAAAGACCCCCCAAAGACAACCATGGAAAAGACAAACCTAACACAGTCGCACGCAAAAGTTCAGCTGAATGGGTTAGCGGCAAGAAATACAATACAGCCTTAACTACAACAGGTAATTGACTAAGTGAAAAAAAGGTACCACACAGAAAAGTCATAGGCAAAATCACCAAAGTACTAAAGTTACCCATCCCTTGGTGTGTATGGACAACTAACGCTATAAGTACACCAAACAAAGCAAACACAAAACACGACAACAGCAATATCAAAAAAAATAGCGGCGTAACCAGTAATGTTGGTGCAAGAACCAACCCCACCAAGTATATAGCAACAGCACAAATTGACCCTCTTAGCACCCCTATCAAAGCCTTACCGATAATAATCGAATACGAACTTACCGGAGACATCAAAAGTTCATCAAAGCTTTTATAGAAAAATTTGTCCACATGCAGTTTTGATGCGGCACCATTAAAACTAAGGGAAAACGCTGTTAAGCCAACAATACCGGGGATAACAAAGGAAAGATAGTCAACGCCATCTACGTTTATACCTCGCCCCAAACCATAACCAAAAGCGACTAAATAAAGTAAGGGAAGCACAAGACTTGTTGCAACAGTAGCTTTCCAATGACGACGCATATTACGCAAGTCAACCCAAAAAACCGCATATATATCTCTAAAGATATTCATCAAGCACCACCTACTTTTTCGCCTGTTTGTTCAATAAAAACATCCTCCAAATTTGATTCACGTATAATCACTGTTTTCACTTCAGAGGATAAATTTTTAACATAACTGGTTGCCATTTCACGGTTAGCAAAAAACTGGTAACACGTCTCTTTATTATCTACAAGGGTCTCAACAACTATTGAACCGACTTTTTTACGAAGATTAGCAGGCTTATCCACGGCAATTAATTGTCCATGATGCATAATTCCAACACGATCACACAAAACCTCCGCTTCCTCAATGTAGTGTGTTGTAAGGAAAATTGTGGTGCCATCTTTGTTTAGGCGACGTACTAAATCCCACAAACGTCGTCTAGCCTGAGCATCCAACCCAACAGTGGGTTCATCTAAAAAGAGCACCCTAGGCTCATGAAGAAGACTGCAAACAATAGATGCTTTCTTTTTCATTCCACCCGAGAGCGTATCAATCATTTTATCAGCATAATCTGTAAGTTCGACATATTCCAACAACTCAGCAATACGCTGCTTGCGCTTAGAAGAACTCAAGTGTTGTATACGTGCACGAAACTCCATATTCTCTCGAACCGTTAGATCACGATCCAAACTCAAATGTTGTTGAACAACGCCGATCACTCTCTTTACTTTATCAGTTTCGTTTTGTACATCATAACCGCCAACAGAAACATACCCCGAAGTTGGACGCGTTAGAGTTGTTAGGACCCTAATAGTTGTTGTCTTACCGGCACCATTGGGCCCCAAAAACCCAAAAATTTCTCCAGCATAAACACTTAGATTTAAGTTGTTTATGGCCTTAACAGAACCATAAATTTTGCAGAGATTTTCGGTATTAATATATTGTTTCAAGTACTACCCTCATAATTGTCATATTTTTTTAGTGCTTCTGTAACAGCAGACTTAGCGGCAAAACCAATTAATTCACCCATTTTAGTATGTCCGCCAGTATGTTTGATCACTATATCAGCATGTACACCTGAAACAACAAGCATACTATCAGTTCCAGTACCCGTCGCTTGTACCTGAGGCGAATATGTACTCATATAGCCAAGATCCTGCAGTGCAGCTGTTTTGGCTTCGGTGACAGTCATTATTGCCCTAGCCATAGCACCCAAAGTCAAAGTCACATTGGTTAATAGGATGATATTTATGGTGCCTAAAGCCAACTGCATTTGCGTTTTATGTTCAATCCAGTTACCAGCATCTACACCCATACGTAAAGCATTATCACGGGCTCCACCAGTTGCGATGCAACAAACATGAAAATCATCATGAGACTTTTCGCACACCGCTATTTTTTCCATATTCACACCAGTGCTTAGAAAAATAAAGTCTCTATGACAAAGTCCCAAAGTACTAGGAAGCGTTTTAGTAAACTGTTCATAATTATGCAGAGTCATATGCCGCATTGACAAGGAATCAGGAACATACACATTGCCTACGTTGCGAACTTTTTGCAATCCATCCATTGTTGATAGAACATATCGGCGCTCATTAAAAGAGACAAGGACCAAATTGAGCAATACATCCTCGTATTGGTGGTAAACAACTCGAGCTTTTGCCTCTTTAAATTGAAGGTTCACAGGGGTTTCTTTATGCATTATTACAGGTTCACTCATTGTATTTTTCTCCATTTTTTGTTACTTTTCATTAGTTTCTTCAAGTAGACCCTCTATGTTCAAGTAGAGTTTCTGCAACGTTTTTTTAATTTCATCAGAAGCCGGCCACATGTTACGCTCAATAGCTTCCAAGAGTCGCTCAACCATATTCTGTAACGCATAAGGATTCACATCCTTGAGCCACTGTTGCATGTCCGTATCAAAAACATATTTCTTAGACAACTCCTCATACATCCAAGCCTCAACAACCTCAACAGTAGCATCCCAGCCAAAAACAAAATCCACAGTTCTAGACAAATCAGCAGCACCTTGGTAACCATGCCGCTTCATACCCTCAATATATTTGGGATTGAGAAGCCGCGAGCGAAAAACAAAACAAGTTTCCTCAGCAGTACTTCGAACCTTTACTCTGTTAGGATCAGAGCTGTCGCCACAGTACGAACGAGGAGACTTACCACCCACAACTTTGACAGCATTTATCATGCCACCATGAGCGTCATACCAGTCATCACCATCGAAGATATCGTATTCACGCGAATCCTGATTTTTGACTGTTAGATTAATTTTTTTTAGGCATCGTTTAAACTGCTCAGGAGTCTGTACCCCATAACTTTTACGGGTATAGGCATAACTGCCCCAATTAATGTAGATGTCGCTTAGGTCAGTTTGATCTTTCCAGTTCTTAGAATCGATAATTTCACTTACGCCACAACCATATGCCCCAGGTTGGTCACCAAAAATTCGGCAACATGCTTCTTCGCGAGCTTTTATGGCATCGCTACCTTGGGTTGTTTTTTCGATGACATCAATTTCTATATGTTTGGCTATGAAGTTTTGATCGTGTGATTCTTTTAGTCCGGCGACTAATTCAACTGCGGCATCTAGAAGATTAACAACAACCGGGAATGTATCGCGGAATAACCCACTGATACGCATAGTTACATCAATACGGGGACGTTTGAGCACCTCAAGAGAGATAGGTTCAACCCCAATAACACGCCCACTAGAACGCTCCCAAACAGGCCTAACACCCATCAAATAAAGGATTTCAGCGATATCGTCGCCTTTGGTTTTCATGGTGTCGGTTGCCCAAATAACAATACCGATAGATTCAGGGTAGGTACCTTCTTCTTTTAGGTAACGTTCAAGCAACACCTCAGCCATAGCAACACCAACCGCCCATGAAGCAGGAGACGGAACGGCACGAGGATCAATGGAGTAAAAATTCCGTCCAGTCGGCAAAACATCAGCCATACCACGGGTTATAGAGCCTGAGGGTCCAGGTGGTATGTAACCACCTTGACATCCAGAGAGGGTGTGGGTTATTTCATCAGTTGTTGATGCAAGCGCGGGAACAAGAAAACTACTGATATAGTAAAGGCAACAATCTATTTTGGGGTTACTTGCACCCAATACTTCCTTTGTTAGGGTAGCAATTTTTTCTTCTTCAAAATTAGTTGAGTGATATTTTTGGATAAGTTCAAATGCGAGGGCACTAATTTCCTTTAAATGCTCGCCATTAGTTTTGCCATCACTACCAAGTTTACCACGACACGCCAAAAGAGCCTCATAATCAAAACCCAACAACTCCGCAATGGACTGTCGAAGAGAAGGTACCTCGCCATTAGCAAGGCGGGTGAGAGTGACAAGAAATTTGTCTAGCTTTAGATCTTGGGGAGCTTCGCCCAAAACGTGGAGCCCATCACGGATTTGCGCATCGGATAACTCATTGATATATGCATGAAGTTTCTCTAAAAAGTCATCAAATGATGCAAAAGCGGCATCTTGGGTAACGGTTAGGTCTTTGTCAAGTTTAGCCAGAACTACGTTTTCCCAGATTAGGTTACGTAAAACAGATAGTTTTTCAGGGTCAGCAGTTTTAGCGTGATAGTATTCTTGCAGTTGAACCTCAATCTTCGCAAGCGCCTCATAAGAATCAGCATCATGCATAACAGGTACCAAGTGCTCTATGATACAGCAATAGCTTCGGCGTTTAGCTTGGGTACCTTCGCCAGGGTTAGTTATAGTATAGGGGTAAATGTTGGGTAAATCCGAGATAGCGATGTCAGGAAAACAAGATTTAGATAACCCGACAGATTTACCAGGCAACCACTCCAAGCTACCATGAGTACCTATGTGCATAATGACATTGGCACCAAAAACATCACGTATCCAACGATAATAAGCATAATAATGATGAGGCATAGACAAATCAGGACTATGATAAATACTTGCTGCAGTCTCTAAATAACCCCGGGGAGGCTGCAATCCAACAAAAATATTCCCATTTTGTATACCAGCAACCAAAAACTTACCATTATAAGTAAAAAGCTTACCCGGACGCACCCCCCAATCCGCATCCATCTTAATAGCCACCTCAGAAGACAAATCATCAAACCACGCCTCATACTGTTCAAGCAAAACCCTATCCAAAGCACGCTCATCTAACTCTTGAGAACTAGCCCATCTACGATCATTGGTCAACCCAGCAACAATAGCATCCATAAGTTCCTGACTACTCTTAGGCAACTCATCAAGAGAATACCCCTGAACTTTTAGATCTTGAAGGATATTCATCACTGAAGCAGAAGAATCCAACCCAAACGCATGACCAATCGTGTCATTTCTTGGAGGATAGTTATGGAAAATAATAGCCACCCGCTTTTGACTATTAGACATCTGTTTCAATCGACCCCAATTCAAAGCTAAACTAACTGCTTTTTTGGTTCGCTCCTCAATTGATTCAAATTTGATTAGTCGAGCACCTGTTGAGGGATTTGTTTGGCGGCAATCCATAGCCGCAACAGGCACAGTTATTAGAGCTCCATCAAATTCGGGCATAGCAACATTTGCAGAGATATCCATAATGTTTAGCCCTTGTATGGTATCGCGCCATTCCTCAAAAGTATTGCATGTCGTTATGGCTTTGATAATTGGAACGCCAAGTTTTTTTAGAGTACCAAATGCCTCAGCGCCAGAGAGGCAAGATGAAAATGAAAAAGAGAACAGACTGATAACAACATCTACACGCGACTTGCCGTCTTTTAAGAAGTAGTTGTCTACTACCCAGTCAAATCCGTTCATGCCTATTTTTTCATTTTTTGAGCCGCTAAAAAACACCGGCAGTACATTAGCACCCTGAGATTCGATCTCATCAATCATGGCATCAACAAAACTGGTGGTGCCGCCTTGCCAGTTGCTTTGATGGAACCATAAACCCACAGTTAAACGGTTGATATCAATTTTTTTTTCTACATATTCTTCTATGGAGGGGGTATGATCAAAACTTGGGTGGTAAAGCCCTTCCCATGTTGGCTTAGTTGGAGCTTCATAATCATGGTTGGTACCCATGAGGCGGTTTGAAAGATAGTAGAAGAGGTTTTCAAAGTTTTTTTTGCCACCGTAGTTGATGTAGAAAAAGATTTTTTGTTTGTCTTCGATTTGTACGGTTGTGAATTTAGTTTGGTCTTTGCCGCCAAAGAAGGGCGCAGAAACCATAAGGGGCACATTTGTAGATTTTAGGGCTTCGACCAATTTGTCAAACTCGGGTAAATCACCCATCAAATGCACAATAGCCACATTTGCTTTTTTAGCGTAATTGATAAAATCATCTAACGCGCCAAAGTCGCGAAAGTCACCACCTGTTCGTAGACATAATTCGAGGGTGTTTGGAGTTTTTTCGTTTATGGTTTTTACTGCGGATATTGCTGGAATGGTATCTGTTGGGATTGTGGTTACAAAGGCTACTTTGAGAGGTTTCATTGGTTTAACTCTCCTGTTTTGTTCCAAACAAAAGAGACACTCGAGAAGCGAAATCATCAAGATCATCAACAATGGGTGTAACTACTGGTCGGCCTGTGACTGAGGTAGAAACATCAGCACGAATCTCATAGACAGCCTCTATATTTTTAGCAGTCAACACCTCCAAAGGACTGCCCATGGCAAAAACACGACCGCTCTTGAGCATAATCAAACGATCAGAAAATCGACTAGCTAAATTCAAATCATGCAACGTTACAATAACCGAACGACCTCCGTTTCTGGCAAGGCCCCGAAGAATGCAAAGAATCTCAAGCTGATGTCTGATATCTAGAGAACTTGTAGGTTCATCAAGCAACAAAACCTCAGGTTGCTGTGCCAAAGCCCGTGCAATAATGACTTTTTGCTGTTCACCCCCACTAAGCTCAGGAAAATGGCGCATGGCCAAATGACCAATGCCTAAAAGATCCAACATCTGAGCAACAATCTCATTATCACGCTCCCCCACACTCCAATGAATATAGGGTCTTCGACCCATCATCACCACATCAAATACTGTAAAAGGAAAAGCGCTAACAGACGTCTGAGGGACATAACCCATCAACTTGGACAATTCTCTGATAGACAATTGTCCACAATCTGTTCCATCGATAAGTACACTGTTTTGTTTGGGCTTTAAAATACGATTAATACACTTCAGCAAAGTACTCTTTCCTGAACCATTAGGGCCAACAATAGCCACTAACTCACCCAAATCAACACTAAACTCTACCTTATTCAAAATGGGAACGCTTGCATAATTAAACGAAAGGTCATTTACATTCATTTTCAATTGAAACTACGTCTCCTTTTAGATATTAATAGATAAATAAAAAATGGAACTCCGAGTAATGCAGTTACAATACCAACTGGAAGTTCAGTTGGCATTATAATTAATCGACCCACAGTGTCTGCGGCAAGGAGCATAAAAGCACCCAAAAACACGCTACAGGGTATTAGGTACCGATAATCATTGCCGACAAACATTCTAGCAATGTGGGGTGCAACCAAATCTACAAAGCCGATAATACCTGTGAAGGCTATTATGCTTGCAGTTGCAACGGTCTCCAAAATTATGTTGACCGATAAAACACGTTTAGAATTAACACCTAAACTAACAGCAGCCTCCTCACCCATGCTCATGATATTAATATTCCACGCTTGTTGCATCATAAGTATAACTGTAACTGCAACAATAGGTAAACAAATTAAAATGCTCTGCCAAGATGACGTGTAGAGTCCACCCATGAGCCAAAAAACTATAGCTTGTACCGCATTTCGTTCTGGAGAGATATATTGTACTAAGGAAAGAAGGGCAGAGAAAAGAAAACCAACCGCTACACCAGCCAAAATTACTGACTCTGAACCCATACCTCTTATACGTGCGACCAAATAAACTATCACCATAGCCAGTAAACAAAAAAGAAATGCATTGCCAACTATAAGGTATCCGCCTAATGTTGCAACACTTATCCCAAAAACTATAGCTAATGCAGCACCAAAACCGGCTGCTGAAGAAATACCCAAGACATAAGAGGATACAAGAGGATTGCGCAATATTCCTTGCATCGTTGCTCCGGCGGCAGCCAACCCAGCCCCAGCTACGATGGCCATAATAATTCTTGGCAGACGAATAGTCCAAATTATCGTCTCAGCAAGAGGCGAGGGGGGAGTGATTTGGAGAAAGGGAAAAGTTTTGTAAACTATGACATGCAATGCTTCACCAATACCGGGAGAAGAGGCGCCAAAACTAAGTGCAAACAACGCCGTGACCATTAGCGCTAAAAATATAGAAACGATGACAAAAAATTTTTTCTGCTTACCTTTACCGTAGAGTTCTTTAAGCTCAGCGGTTGTGGTCATGATTACTAAACGTCCCTGAGGTTAGTTCGATAACTTTGGTCAGAAGGGGTTTGATTGGTGTACTGATACCGATAAAGTTGACAGATAGAATCGCTCGGAAAAATGGTTTGTAGAAATGCAGTTGTGTATACCATAGCGGATGTAGGTAAATCCATGCAGAGAGTATCAAACGTAGAGCGAATGGTTTTTTCAACTTTTTGTCTCCAAGTCAGTTATTGATAGATGTAGTGGAGGGATCAGAGAGCAGTTGAGTTCTAATGGCAGACGCTATAGGGGCGGCACGTAGTTCGACTAAGCGCAGATATTTACTACCCATTGTATCAGAGATCTGTTTAACTAGTCCAAAACTAAGAAATCCTTGTTCGGTATCTATGGCGATTGAGTGTATACCTTTGGAGACAATTTTATAGGCCATGTTTTTAGCTTCCTCAACAGGATCGCCGCCGTAGAGAGTAACGTTTGCTCGTCCATCTGAGACTAGTACCAATAGGGGAATATCATCTGTTCGAAGAGAGGATACCGCGGCGTCTAAACCGAGTTTTAATCCATGAGCTAAGGGTGTACGACCGCCAGTTGGTAAATTGGTGAGGTGTTTTTGTGCTAACTCGACGCTGTTGGTAGGAGGGAGAACCAGTTTGGCTGAGTTTTTACGGAAAACAACCATACCCACACGATCTCTGCGTTGATAAGCATCTAGCAGTAGAGACAAAACAGCGCCCTTAGTTGCACTCATGCGTTCCTCTGCAGCCATAGAACCGCTGGCATCAACCACAAACATGATCAGATTGCCCATTTTTGTTTCTCGGACTTTTTCACGTAGATCACAGTGCTCAATTAAAAGTGCGTTCGGTGGATTGTTGGCAATTTTTTTTCGACGTTTCTGGAATGGCGCGGCTGCGCGAAAAGTTGCATCAAAAGCCAGATCAGTAACTTTACCTCGAGGAAGCATACTTGCCACATAGTGCCCTCTCTTAGAATCGCTTAGTATCTTTGAACGCCGACCGGAGCCATGTCGTTCAATTTCATCAAGAACAGGTGAGGTGAGGGACTTTACTGTGTAGGGTTTATCAGCTTGAAAAACCTGTTCTTCTGTAGACTCATCTTGAGTATCTTGGCTGTTTTGCTTATCTTGCTTATCCGGCTTGTCGTTGTTTGAAGAATCATTGTTTGGAGAGTTGTCAGTATTTTGGGGTAAAGTTTGTTTGTTGTTATTCCATTTTTGGATGCTGTCATTGATTTGTTGTTGTTCCATTTTTGGTTCTTCAAAGGGTTGGCGGCGTTGGCGATGTGGGAGTACAAGTTCGGCGGCTTCTTTTATGTTTTCTTCGCTAACTTCTGTTCGTCCATTGTAGGCGGCTATGGTGCAGGCAGTTTTGTACATGACTATGTCTGCACGGTGTCCGTCTACTGCAAAGTCAGTACATATTTGGGTTATTAGATCAAGCATATCTGAACTCAGGGTTACTTTTGGTAGAAGTGTTGTTGCAGAGATGATTTTTTGGCGTATAATTTCTTGGTTAGCTAAGGTTGAGGTAACAAATGCTGAGGGATTGCTTTCAAATGCAATGCGGCGGCGTATTATTTCTGCTCTGGCTTCTCTGTAGGGTATGCCTTTGACTTCGACTGAGAGGGCAAACCGGTCTAGGAGTTGCGGTCGGAGTTCACCTTCTTCGGGGTTCATTGTTCCGATTAGGACAAATTGTGAGGGGTGATTAAAAGAAACACCTTCGCGTTCAACAAAGTTTATACCCATCGCGGCAGCGTCAAGCAAGACATCGACTAAATGGTCATCTAGTAAATTGACTTCGTCGATGTAGAGTAGATTGCGATTAGCTTGTGCTAGAATTCCGGGGTCGAAGTGTTTCTCTCCGGTTTTGATGGCTTTTTCGATGTCGATAGTTCCTACTAAGCGGTCTTCTGTAGCGCCAACGGGTAACTCAACCACGGAAACGAGGCGTTTGGTGGTTGGTAATTTGGTGTTGTTTGTATTTTTTGAGGTGCATGCTTCGCAGAGGTCTTTTGTGTTTTTTGGATCGCAGTGGAACGGGCAGTTAGTAACGACCTCGATTTCTGGTAAGAGGTTAGCTAGTGCGCGTACGGTTAGGGATTTGCCAGTGCCTTTTTCGCCTCTGAGAAGGACGCCGCCGATTTTTGGGTTGATTATGTTTAGGATTAGGGCTAGTTTCATTTTTTCTTGGCCGACGATGGCGCTGAACGGGTAAACTATTTTGTTTTGGTATTGCATGGCCTAATTTTCTACCGGTTATGGACTTAACCAATAAAATATATAAACTATTATTTAATTTAAGTTAATATCGAATTGATAAACATAGGTTGAGAACCGCACAAACGCTCCACAACCAAACATACCGATAACTAAGAAACAAATCAACAACACTAAACCGTAACTTTCAGATTTTAGGGGAATATGTTTTGTGCGATAACGTGTTTTTGAGCTTAAAATCGAAAAATAACTCTTTTTCAGCTACGGCCCAGTTTAATTTGAACCCAGACACATATACCTAACAGGCATATAGGTCACACAATATTCTCTTTTCACAATTTACCACTAAATGACAATGTCTAACTAAATTCATAACTAGTGTTCTTAAATGCCACAGTTTGAACACTGACTTCATCAATTATAACACAATAATCAAAAAACACATATTACCCAACAACTGAAAGTTACGGACTAAAAAGAAATATTTATAACCCCACAACACCCTAATCCCCTCGTGGGGGATAGGATATGCACGCTCAGCATAAAAAAAGAAAAGAAGTATCCGACCGCCTAGCCCGAATTGAGGGCCATGTCCGCGGCCTCAAAAAAATGGTTGAAGAAAACAAAACCTGCCCAGAGATTCTTCTACAGTTCATCGCCATCCGAGCAGCACTAAACAAAGCAGCCCGCATAGTCCTCGAAGACCACCTAGAAACCTGCTTAAAACAAGCCGCCACCTCAGGAGAAACAGAACAAACCCTCGAAGAACTCAAAGACACCCTATCCAAACTCATCTAACCAAAAAGGAAAAACAATGACACCAAAACAAGCAGTGCTAACCATTTTCACACTACTAGGTCTATCAGGATGGTTAGCATCGATCTTTGAGATCCTGCCCACACCCATAACACTCTACATGCAAATTTCCGCTGCAACCATAGCCCTATGCACCATCGGATATGGAGCCGCAAAATCCCTTCACAAACAAATCTTTAGCATGGACGCCTTAGCAACCATAGCCATACTAGCCTCAATTATCAGCGGCGAATACCTCCCAGCAACCATGGTAGCACTTATGCTCATAGGCGGAGAAATGCTCGAAGACTATGCACAGAAAAAAAGCTCCAAAGCCATACAAAAACTCCTCGAAGACCAACCACAAACAGCCACCGTACTAAGACAAGGACAAGAAATTCAAATTAAACCCGAAGAGGTCCAAATCGGAGAAACCGTTCTAGTTAAACCAGGCGCAAAGATTCCTGTCGACGGCATCATCGAGAAAGGATATGCAACCATAAACCAAGCCACAGTAACAGGCGAATCAATACCTGCTGAAAAATCAAAAGGCGCAGAAGTCTACAGCGGAACCATAGTCCAACATGGAGCCATATACATAACAACAACAGCAGTTGGCAAAAAAAGCACCTATGGCAAAATAATCAACCTAATTAAAGAAGCAGAAGAAAAAAAAGCACCCATAGAAAGAACAGCAGATAAATACGCAAAATACTTCACACCAACCATACTTGTGATAGGCTTAATTGTTTTTGCGCTAACCCAAAACATCCTACGAACAGCAGCCATCTTTATAATAGCCTGCCCATGCGCACTAATCCTATCCACACCTGCCGCTGTTGTAGCAAGCATTGGAAACGCCGCAAAAAAAGGGATCCTCATACGAAATGGAGAAACCCTAGAAAAAATGTCCAAAGTCAAAGTGCTAGCAGTAGATAAAACCGGAACCATCACCAAGGGCAAACTCGAAGTTACAGACATAAAAAGCTTCAGCCACTACACCCCTGATCAGATTTTGCAGTTTGCCGCCGCAGCAGAAAAATGCTCCGAACACCCCTTTGCCAAAGCCATCTTAGAGCACGCACACAAAAAAGGGCTAGATGTCTCACACCCCAAATACTTTGAGCATCATCCAGGTTTAGGAGTTGCCATCACCAACAATAACGAATCAACCATAATCACTGGAAATCAACGGCTCATGCAAAAATACGCCATACAATTAACACAGGACATACAAAACTACATGACAACCCAAGACCAATCAACCGTTGTACTTGTTGCAAAAGAAAAAGTTCTGCTGGGCACAATAACTCTGGCAGATCAAACCAGAGAAAACATCAAAGAGATACTATCCCAAGTAAAACAAAACGGAATTAACCAAGTCGTAATGCTAACAGGGGATAACAAAAACGTTGCTCAAACCGTTGCAGAAAACTGTGCGATCGATGAAGCCTCAGCTGATTTGATGCCTGCTGATAAAGTCAACAAGATCAAAAACCTCAAAGAACAGGGCCTAACAGTTGCCATGATAGGAGATGGAATAAACGATGCTCCCGCACTCGCCGAAGCTGATGTGGGAATCGCCATGGGACTATCAGGAACCGGAGCAGCTATTGAAACAGCAAACATAGTACTAACCTCAGATGACCTATCACGCTTACCCCAGATGTTTAGGGTAGGGAAAATGACGATGTCGATAATTAAACAAAACATTGTATTTGCTTTAGCGGTAAACATTGTTGGCATAGCCCTATCTAGCCAAGGCCTAATATCACCACTGGTAGCATCGATAATTCATGAGAGCAACGCATTGATTGTTATGGCTAATTCACTTAGACTCCTTAGAATAAAATAAGAGTCAGATATTAGCACCATTTTTAGACGCTTTAACTGCTTCATCTATGAGACGCAAAATCTCCTGTCTAGCCGCGCTAATGGTGAGAGGAAGCTCATCAGCTATGGGCAAGTTATCTTCTTTTTTTAGAACTTCAAAGAGATGGGCTATGCGGGGAGAGCGTAGACTTACTTTGCGGATTAACTCTGTGTTTGAAAAGCTTGTTTTGGGGGTGCCCTCAGAGACTATTTTGCCTTTGTTTAAGATGTAGAGCTTGTCTGCAAACAGAGGAACCAGGTCTACATCATGAGTAGCCAATAGTAGAGTAATGCCCTTTTCTCTATTGAGTTTGAGCAATAAATGCAAAATGTCACTTGTTGCGATGGGATCAAGACTTGAGGTGGGTTCATCCATAATGATAATCTCAGGCTGCATCGCAAGCACACCCGCTAGGGCAACTCGTTTTTTCTGACCCCCGCTTAGAAAATGGGGGGGTTTATCTGCGAATTCGCTCATTCCAACAGTTGTAAGTGCCTCATCTACCAACTGCTTAACATGTTCAGAAGTATAGCCTAGATTAAGAGGCCCAAAAGCTACATCTTGTTTTACTGAGGAAGCAAAAAGTTGATCATTTGGATCTTGAAAAACAAACCCCACTCTTTTACGCAAATTAAGCAAAGATTTAGCATCATACGATATGGGTTTGTCTTCAAAGTATATGCTGCCAGAAGTGGGTTTTAAAATACCATTTAGATGGTTTAGCAGAGTGGTTTTTCCAGAACCATTAGTACCCAAGAAAGCAATACGCTCACCGCGGCTAAAGTTCAAAGAAACCTCATCTAGAGCCAATGTTCCATCTGAGTAACAATGCGATAATTTTTCTAATCTAAATATCATATTAGATAACTCCAATGTTTAGTGTCAAAACCAACAACAAGACAAGTAAGACATCAAAGATCACTATACCCAAAAGTGCAAGTTTTTTTGGAGGAGCAAAATCCTCAAGAATACGAATATCACCATCATATCCACGAGCGTTCATAGCAGCAAGAGTGCGCTCTCCTTGATCTAGGGTGCGTATGAAAAGGCTACCAATAAGCATAGATAACGCGCGAATGCGATTTAGCCAACCGGAACGTCTGAGTCTTAATTTTTGGGCAAGACTCATCTGCTCAGAGATTTCTAAAAATAAAAAGATGTAGCGATAGATCATCATAGACAATTCAACCATAATCTGGGGCATATGAACCCGGCGGAGAAGAACACAGAGATCAGTTATAGATGTTGTAAGTACAAGAAAGAAAATACAAGAAAGAGCACCCTCGACTCTTAGAAAAGTGGTTATGCTCATAGAAATCCCGCTTTTAAATATCGACCACGTAAACCAAGGCAACTGGATGTCTATCAAAGAAGCCCCAGATCCAAAGAATAAGGCTAAAAAAATACAGCTAAGCGCAAGCATATAGGTGGGATAAACAAACAAATTAAAGTAAAGCTTGGCTCTAACCCTAGCAATCCCCAAAACCAAAATGGTACAAACTACAAACACGACCACAGGAACAATAACAGTTGATACAGAAACACATATTATAAGCGCTGAGAGAGCAAAAAAAGCTTTAGTTATAGGACTACATTTTACTAATGCGTTAGTATATGCAGACCGATCTATTTCAGCATAGGTTTCGGAATGGCTCAATAGATACGTCTCCTCTCTTCTAGCAAGTTAAAGTTCGCAACCCCATTCCCGATTTTGACTATCAGTCAACATACTCATCTAGCGGTATCTATACTTTACCCATCCAGCTACCCCTAAAAAGAGAGGATAGATAGGGTCAATTTATGTTGGTTTCTCGTCAGGTTTTGCCCGAATATATCCAACAAAGTAACCCAGTATTAAGGACCCAACAGCTACCTGTGATGAGAAGAGAATGATCTCACCCAACTCATCAGGTTCATAGCCTACGTGGTCAAACCAGGGTTCATAACCGCTTGAGAGGATTTCATCAGGACCCTGACCATCAGTTCCGCTGAAATCTGCACCGGCATTAATCACGAAGGGCAGTATGAATATAGCTACCACAATACATATGATTAGTATATACACATACTTCATCTTGACAGGCTGTTTTGTAAGAACTCTTCTACCTGCAACACGAGCCAATTTTAAACCCCGTTTAGTTCCAATAAAGTGCCCCAGAGTAGCAGCCATTATACCTGCTTGAACAGAGAACAACAACACCTCAGTTTCACTTGGAATTGAAATAAAAGCCTCAGATATAGGAGTATATCCCAAGGCCACTATGTAGGCAAATAGCGCAAGCGGTGACGCTATAGCCAATGCTATGTAATACTTATACTCCATTTTGTGATTTCACCTCGTTTTTTGCGCCTGTAGCAGGAATTTTTAGCACCTCTAATTTTTGCAGAATACTTCCCCGGTATTTTGCCAGGAAACTAAATATCAAAACAGCAAGCAACCCCTCCGCTATAGACAGTGGAATCTGTGTGATGGCATAGATGCTAAAGAAAGTCGTAAAGGAAGCAAAAACACTCCCATTAGCAGGGAATGCAAGACCAAGCTGGATAGCGGTGGTAACATAGGTCATCAAACCAGCCACTACAACGGCAACAAAAACACCGATAGAGGGATTGAGACGAGTTTTTTTAAACAGCCACCAGATGCCAAAAGCCACCACAGGTCCAACAATACCCATAGAGAAAATGTTAGCACCCAGAGTCGTTATACCACCATGGGCCAACAGTAGAGCTTGAAATGTTAAAACTATTACTGAGATGGCACTTGTAATTGCTGGGCCAAAAATAATGGAAGAAAACCCAGTACCCGTTGGATGTGAACTGCTCCCATTTACCGATGGAAGCTTGAGCGCAGAGATTACAAAAACAAACGCCCCAACTATCGCCAAAAGCGGCTTGATTTCAGGCATTTTTTTTGTTAACTTGGCAACCTTGTAGATTCCATAGGCTACTATTGGCAGAGATATCGCCCACCATATTTGCCACCATGGAGATGGCAGAAAACCTTCCATTATATGCATAGTTTAATCTCTCTTTTTGAATGGATGGGTATATCCAACCAACCCGAAAACTTATAAACTTTCGTTTAACCTAAGTTCAACATAAGGTTGAATTGGTATGGCTAAACAAGTAAAACAAACTAACACCCGCTTACTCCAAAACAAAGGAGAATTCACTAAATTCCAAATTCTCCTTGAAATCATGCGTAATCAACCCCATATCAAACAAAAAGACATAAGCGATAAACTAGGCATAACCATTCAAGCCATAAGCAAATACTTTAAAAAGCTCAGCCGAGAGGGCCTCCTTGAATCAGGCAGCGAGCGAGCTGACTATCGCCTAACACCTAAAGGAGTAACTAAACTACGTGAAGACATGCAAGGCTTGGAGAATTATGTTAAAGAAATTAGGCAAGAACTAAAAATCGAACATGCCTGGCCAGCCATAGCCACCCAACCCGTCAGCGCCGGAGAGGAAGTGGGGTTAATCATGAAAGAAGGCGTCATGTACACCTCACCCATCGACAGCCCTCAAACCCAAGCCAGAGGCATCGCACTCGCTGACGCCCAACCAGGCGAAGATTTAGGTTTGAGAGAACTTCAGGGTAAACTTCACGTTAACCAAGGAAAAATTCTCATAGTCAAACTGCCCAGCATACGCAAAGGCGGCTCCAGCGCAACAGATATGACAAAAGTACAAGCATACTACGATGAGTTTAGCCCCGACAGAATAGGGGTCATGGGAGCAGTCGGCAGAGCGGTTCTCAACAAATTAGGACACAAAGCAGACATCGAATTTGGAATCAGCCGCTCAGCCGCCATTGCCGCATCAAGGGGTCTAAACGTCTTTGTACTAGTGGTAGGCAGGATGGTTAACCGCATGATCCAAGAAATCGACCAAATCAACATGAAATCCGGCGGTAACATAATCTACGAAGTCAAAGACGCACAAAAAACTCAATAACAAAACAAACAACTGTCATTAAATTAGCACTATAGCTAACTACATTTTTTAATTAACTAGTTTGAAATAAAAAAAGGAAAGGTTGGTTGAGCCAACAGAGTTGTTTAACTAGTTGCAAAAAGCGAATCGTTGAGAGATGGATTTACTCGGATGTTTGAGACAACATAGTCGCCAGCTTCTATAGTGACATTTTGTTGTGCATCTAGACCATTCCAGTCTTCCTCAAGAGCAGCTATGAAATCAGCAGCCATCACGACATATATGCCAGAGTCCTCAGCAAAATCGCTTGCAAACCACGTCTCACCATCCATACTCATAAAGGATGTTTGATCAGCCAGTTTTATTACATAGTTATAGGTTTCGCCATCGATGGTCATATCGACTCTGAGTTCTTGATCTGCTTCGTTAACGCCTCGGATTGAAAACTCATAGACTGCACCAGTACTCTCAGTAGCAGTGAACTGTAGAGATTCTGCGCCAACAACAGTCGCCGGCTCAGGTAATGTATCGGGGGCTTCGTCATTATTCATCAAAAGGGCTACAGCGGCTACGGCAACGACAATTATCGCTATAATTGCAACAATGATGTAGATAGTTTTTTTATCCACTTGAATCACACCATTTTCTGGCTTTCTCTTTGATCAAAAAGTAATATAAGCTTTTCCAAAGGCTGGCTCACCTGATAGGCAAAAGCATGGAAAATCAAGCAAAAAACAAGCAAAAAAGTGCTCGCTAAAATAACACTACACCATAAACATGGAGGTGGAAGACCAAAAATCAGCCAATAGTGCGCTTAGCGCTCAATGGAGAGTTTACTTGCGTTTGCTTCTTTTTCTACAATAACCACATGGTCTGCTGCGGCGGCAAATGCTTCGCTGTGGGTGACAGCAATTATCTGCTCAACGGCTTTAAATTTACCAATGGCCTCAGCGAGGCGCTCGATACTGCCATCTTCGCTACCCAGGTTTTCGGTGGGTTCATCTAACATAAGCATACTCAAACCATGCCCTGTGCGGGACTGCACAATTAATTGCCCCAGCCCCATACGATAAGCAAACGCTAAAAGGGTGCGCTCACCACCTGAGAGATTGCTGACCTCCCGATTAACCCCTGCCTCACTTTTTACGTAGGGGGTGTAGGTTTCATCAATAATCACATTTAGCAAAGGCGTCTCGCCCCCCACTAGACTATCAAGCACCTGTTGGACAAAGTTATGCAAAACTTTGACAAATTCGCTGCGAAGTTTAGGCTGAATACTGCGATAGGCATCACGAATAGCACCTAAAAGCTCAATAATACGGCTGATTTTTTTCATCCGATCAAGCTTTTGCTGAGCTATATCAATGCGGTCTTGGATTTCTTTTAGGTGAAGACTTAGATCGGCTTTACGGTTTGCTTTTGTGCGCAAATCTAATTCGACAGCGTAGTATTGTTTTAGAGTTTGATCTTTTTGATCCCTAGCGGCTTGAAGTTCAGCTAAGTCGAATTGAGCGATTTCAACTTGACATGCTTGAAGCGCGGTGTGCTCTGCGGTTTTGAGGCGCTGTTGAACATCGAGCTCAGTTACAAAATTTTTCAAGTTAGCTTGCTCCTCAACTATGCGAGCCGCCAAATCAGTGTTTCGTGCCAAACAGGTTTGCAGCTCACTGTAGGCTTGGGATGTGGTGGTTTTGGTTTTTTGTAAATTAGCCACCTCAAGGTGTAGAGTGTTGATTATTTTTTCGCGTTCAGTGTTTGTTTGGGTTATGTTTTTGAGTAAATCAGTTTTGTAACTGCCCCTCAGGGGTTGGCTACAAACGGGGCATTTACTGTCTTGGGCGGTCGCCATTAGAGTCGATGCTCTTTTTTGGTCTTGGAGCAGACTTTGGGAGGTGGCTTCCTGCTTAGCTTTTAGCTCAGAGAGTTTATCATCAAACCTCAAAAGACAAACGCGTAGTTGTTCAAGGGACTGATTGCTATGCACCCCTGCCTGCTCTAGGTTGTTTAAACACAGCTTTATTTGGGTGTCAAGGGAATCTTGGCGCTGAATTAGGGTGTTAAGTATGGTTTTTTTGCCCTCGATTTGTTCAGTTAGAGAGGTGACGGTTTTGGTTAGATGTGTATAGTTGGCGCTTAGGCGGGTTTCTTTGCGTTTGAGTTCTTCTAGGCAGAGTTTTTTTTCCTCTGAGCGCCTAAGACGCGAATCAGTTTCGTCAAGGGCGTACTTAGCGTTGGCAAGTCTTTGTGTTGAGCTCTCAAGAGCCATAACAAGAGAGGTGAAGTCTTCGCTTGCTCGGTTATACTCAGCACTGAGTTTTTCTAAGCCACAAACATCGGGGTCTTTTTCGTAGACGCGTTTTTCGGTCTCAAAGTCACGTTGATACTGCGCGATGCTGCTCCAGGCGGCCTCATAATCGGATAAGCCAAAAAATTCATCGAGACGGATTTGTCTGTCCCGTGGTTTGGCATCTAAGAGTTCTTTTAGGTGTTCTTGGCGAAACCAGACGATTTCACGATATAGATCACGGTCTAAACCTGTGATGGCTTTAATTTGTTCTGCAACCGCCTCGTTTTTCATTGAGGCTACAAGTTTTTCGTCTTCGTAGAGTTTTAGCTGTTCGCTGTCTTGGTTTAGGGTTTTGCCTCTGCGTTTTAAGCCGCGAATCAGTTTGTATATGCGCCCGTTTTGGCTAAACTGTAGTGTTACGCGGCAGAAGTCAGCGTCTTCGCGCATAAGATAATCAAAGCTTCGTCGCCCAATCGAGTCGCCAAATAGAGCAAAATCGATGGCGAAAAGTACACTGGATTTGCCGCATCCCACCCCGCCAACGATGCAGTTAAAACCACAAGTGAAGGGCACAGTGGATTTGGTGTGGCTGCGGATGTTTTCGAGCTGAACGATGTCAATTTTCATCTATGAGTTCCTCGATGACCTGCTTGACTTTGGCGTCTTGTTTTTGTGCCAGGGGCTCAATTAAACTCAAAGCACCATATGCGATGCGCTCAGCGTTTTCTGGACCATATCGATCAGAGAAAATCTGCACAAAATAGCCCAAGGCTTTGGTTTTTAGGTCTTTGAATTCATCTTCAAATATAGAGCGCACCACCTCATCTGAAACTGCTGTTTCTCTGAGTTGCACAATCGGATGCACAAGAAGCGCTTTTTGGGCGGCGCTTCGGATTTTGGGCACATCCACCTCGCTACGACTAGCCTCTGCAGGCAACGTTCCGCCTATAATAGGAACCAAGATAACATCGGCTTCATCAGCTTCTTTGATCATCTCCACCACCATCTCAGTAATTTTAGCAGGAGACAACCCGGTGAAATCATATTCTATGCTAATAAAGCGTCGGGGGGAAGATAATTCAATCAACTCAGGGGTAAATTGACCTTGTTCATTAACAGACACATGGTAGAATCCTTTGGTGAGTTTGCCCTCATCATATCCAGAGGATTCAGTACAGCCGCTGTATGCTAAAATGCCGCTCTTAAATCGGCCCATATATCGGTTGTGGATGTGTCCTGCGGCGTAGTAGCAAAAACCATCAGGTAGTAGCTCGGGGGGAATTTCAGCTTCCAGATAGGCGGGTTTGATGTTGGGTAAATCTAGGGCGCCGTGAAACACAAAAATGTTGGCGATATCAGATTGGGGGGTAGGGGGGTTTTCTGCCATAAAGATAGGAAGCGCTTCGAGGGTTTTGGGACGATTGTGATAGCTTGGAATACCATAGACATAGCAACAGTCAGGTTTGCTCCAGCATGAACCGCGGTGTCTGGGCAGATGAAAGATGAGCCCTGCGCTGTCAAGGGGGTAGAGAATTGTGCTGGTTATGGTGTTTGGAGCAGTGTCGTGACTGCCATCTACGGTTAACACAGAAATGTTTGCATCTTTTAGGCGCTTAAAACTGCGCACCGTGTTTTCTAGGGTGTGATTGCTGGGCCGGGCTTGATGAAATAGATCTCCTGCGATGATCATAAAATCAGGTTTAAGCTCAAGCGTTTTGTCCACAACCTCACCAAAGGCGCTATCGAAGTCTTGTCTTCGGACTTCTAAGCCATATTGGGCATAGCCCAAATGCAGATCAGATACATGGACAAAGCTAAACGACTTCAAGCAACTGTCGCCTTTGTGTTTGATTAATAAGTTACCTATTAAGTGTTTTTTGGAAAATTGGGTTTTCTTAGGATAGAACCCAACTGTAGGTATTTTTCAGATTTGTAGGTCAGACTGCGCAAAAACACAGATAATTTGCCGCGTTCAGGGCTGATTTTTCAGTAAATTCTCCGCTATACCACCACTATTTTCCACCACACACCCAAAAAAACAAAAAAACCAAACAAAACAAA
>Ga0123356_10001880_pt1 | contig 22763 bp, 22 predicted proteins | sample TergutEmb28metaG_2_FD_92546 | JGI IMG/M metagenome (GOLD analysis project Ga0123356, IMG submission 92546) | Embiratermes neotenicus P3 segment gut microbial communities from Petit-Saut dam, French Guiana - Emb289 P3 | ecosystem: Host-associated > Arthropoda: Insects > Digestive system > Gut ...
CGGGTGCGCCCAGTACTGCGCGCCCTTGCCGCCCTCGGGCACCTGAAACTCGCTCACCGGCGCAAACTTGTCCGACTGCGCTTTAACAAGGCTCATCTTCCCGTTTTCATCATAGAGATAGAGCATCCCCTCCGCGAATGTCAGCGACCCCTTGCCCGGCGCGTTCCACATCTGCTTGCCGGTCTTGAAATCCAAACAGAACCAGCCCTTGCTCTCGTGCCCGGAGCCGTAGACGTATCCGTCATGAAAAATGACGCCGCCGTGGTGGTTGTCCATAAGTGGAATGCGGTACACTTCCTGAGCGGATACGCCATTTTCGGCTTTATTCAGCTTCACAAGCATTGAGCCGTGGCCGTAGCCGCTTGAAGCGAAAACGTGGCCGTCGTGGTAGACGATGTCTGTGCAGTTATCTCTGTGGCGGGGGTTCGCGAACGGCACTTTCCACAGGAGTTTGCCGTTTTGAGAGTCCATCCCGTAAACGTAGTCTGCGGTGTACGCTATCAGTTGCCTGAAACCGCTATCGTTGACGAGCATAAAAGACGCGTACCCAGCATAGGTATCTCCGGCGTCCCCCGCGCCGCCCGGCAGGCGCTCGCTCTCCCAGATGGGCTTGCCGGTGTTCTTGTCCAAGCAGAGGACGCCGGCCTTCTTGCCGTAGGCCGCCACGAAGAGCCTGTTGCCGTCTATGAGCGGCGATTCGGCGTAGGCGTAGCGGGCGATGTGGCCCTCGTACTTCCCGCGGACGTCTAACGACCACTTCTTTGCGCCCGTCTTCGCATCTAACGCGGACAAGTACCCCATGTCGCTCAGGTAGTAAACTGTACCGCCATCCACAGTAGGCGTAGCACGCGACCCCTCAAACGCGCGGGCGAACGCGCTCTTGCCCTCCCACGACCCGCCCGCCGGCTTCTCCCACAAAAGCTTGCCGGCGCGGTCGAACGCGAACACGTAGTTGACCTTGTCCTTGATCCCGGCGCTGTAAACAACCCCGTTGGACACCGACACGCCGCTGTACCCTTTCCCCAGCCCCGACGCGGCCCAAAGCAGCTTCGGGCCATCCTTGGGCCACTCCTTCAAAAGCCCGGCCTCCTTAGACTTGTTCGTCCGGCCCGGCCCGTGCCAGTTAGGCCAGTCCGCCGCAAACGCAGTAAACGCCGCCACAGAAACGATGATGCCGGCCGCGCAAAGCCTCTTTAACTCGATAATCACCCCGTACCCGCCTTTTTATAGTGAAAAGATGTATGAACACACCGAAAATCAACCCCCGAAACGCCATAAACGCCTTCGCCTGCTCTTGACAGCTCTGTATTTTGGTAAAATACTTGTTGGGCGGTGGGAAATGCAAAATCAACGCCAAAAGATTAACGCTGTCGGCGGGGGGGACGGGCAAAACCTTTCGGACAATCAAGAGTTTTTATAGGTATATCCATAAAAACTACACAGTGACGAGAGGTTTTTGTGGTTATACCAATAAAAATTACCCTGAACCAAGAGGTTTTTGTGGGTATAGGTGCAAAAACTACCCAAAAGTTAGTAGTTTTTGCATTACGATACAAAAACTACTGAAAAGTTAGAAGTTTTTGCATTATAATACAAAAACTATTGACTTGAATGCCCCCGATATGCTATATTTATATAGAAAAGGGGGTAGAAATGATACCGAGGCCTCAATATTTGCAGAAAATGGTGTCCCTGCGCGACAAACAGGTCATCAAAATCATAACCGGAGTACGCCGCTCCGGGAAATCTACGCTATTTGAGCTGTTCCGGGAACATTTGCAAAACGACGGCGTCCCCCCCGAACAGATAATCAGCCTCAATATGGAAGACCCGGCATACAGGGATATGCCGACTTGGGATAAACTGTACGACCACATAAATGCCCGCCTCCTGCCGGACAGGAAAAACTACGTCTTTATAGACGAAATCCAAAACGTAACAGACTTTCAGCGCGCCGCCGACGGGCTGTTCATAAAAAACAACGTAGACCTCTACCTGACCGGCTCCAACTCCCGAATCCAATCGGGAGAATGGGCAACAATGCTAACCGGACGCTACATCAACATCAGCATACTGCCGCTGTCATTCAAGGAATACATATCCGCCGTGGGACAGGACAACCTGCCCCAAAAATTCCGGCAATACATGGAACTCGGAGCCTTCCCCATGTGCCTGAATTTTTCCACAACCGACGACGTGAGAAACTACCTCCGGTCAATCTATGACACCATAATACTGAAAGACCTCGCCACTATCAACAAATTCCGCGACTTCAACCGCTTGGAAAGAATAGTCAAGTTCATATCAGACAACATCGGCAAGGAAATGTCCGTCAACAACATGGCCGAAACAATGACAAAAGACGGAGTGAAGATAAACGTGCGCACCCTCGAAAAATACTTAAAAGCGCTATGCGACAGCTACATATTCTACCGCGCCGACAGATACGACGTTCGCGGCAAAAAGCTGCTCAAAACACTCAACAAATACTACATCGTCGACACAGGGTTGCGCTACGCACTCCTAAAAAGCAACCTGACCGACACAGGCCGCATGCTCGAAAACATCGTCTACTTGGAACTGCTGCGCCGCAACCACAAAGTCTACGTCGGCAAAATGGACGTGCTGCGCAGAGAAAAGGACGCGAACGGCAACGTGACAGGCAAATACGTCACCAAAGAAATCGACTTCGTCGTAGAAAACAACAACGGAACAGAATACTATCAAGTCGCACTGAGCACCCTCGACCCCCAAACGCTCGAACGGGAACTCGCGTCGCTGCAAGCGGTGGCTGACCATCACCCCAAATTTCTCTTGACGATGGACGCGCTGCCCGGCGGCGATTACAATGGGATAAAACAGGTCAATGTGCTGGATTGGCTATTGGAGTAGCAATTTGATATCTTTGAGTTTAGCTTCACTTTTCTTAATTTTATCGTCAAAATCCTTGTAAGATACTGACGATTGAGGGATTTTTAAACCGAACTCAATAACTCGACGCTCTCCACTTTCAATGTTAATTTTCCTGCTACGATAAAAATGCTCACTATCTTGTTTGAATTCATCACTTTCATTTTCTTTATCATAACCACCTTCGTCATAAGGAAAAATGATATATCCGTCCTTACAAGAATATCGAAACATATACGTAATAATTTGAAAATAGTCTTCTCGGTTATTTTTTTTATCGATATGCTTGTACTTTGCGTCGCCGATAAATTTTGCACTCTTATTGCCATCTGGCTTTATGAAATCCGGAATTATCCCCTGACTCTTGCCGACATTATCCCTTTCAAACAACATTTCTCTTGTTGTCCGATGCTCTATCCCAATCTCCTTTAATACTGTCCCAACATACTCCTCCCACAACCAAGCCCCATCAAACAACAACCCGTGAATCTTGTCCCTCTCGCCAAAATTAGTCTTCTCCCGCCGCAAAATCTGCAAGCAAAGCTTCTGCAAATCACGGTACTTCGTAAAATAAGGATGATTAACAAGCTTCGCGTTAGCCTTTATGACCTTCTGCAAATCATTCCGCCGATACGTCGGCGTAGCGTACTCTATCTGCGACACGTTCGCGCGAACATCCGCGTTATTCAGCAAAATACCGTGCCAGCCCTCGCGGGTGCGCAAATACTCTATCGAGTGGCGGATTAGCTGGGTAACCGGATTGTCGTAACTGTGCTCGCGCGTCGTGTAGGCTACCTTGCCCGCGAACGGGATGTTGATCCTGATGTGGCGGTTGATGTCGATTACGCCCTTTACGTTGGCGTCGTTGTAGTGGTTGCGCCTGTACTGCTTGTAGAGGCCTTGCGAGAGGGCGTTTTGGAGGTAGGACGGGAACAGATACGGCAGAAAATCGTGGATGTCGCCGGTGCCTTTTGAAAAGTCTAAATTCACAACGTTTATACCCAAAACCTTGCATAGCATATAATGTAAAAAATAATCGTTACTTTCGGGATAGAATCTGGATGAGATTGAGAGCGTGGTTTCGTTGTAGCCGATGAAGCCCATTATGTTGTTGGTGGTCAGCTTGCCGTTAGCGTCCAATTCAAAAATTTTATCGCTCTTGTCAATACCAAGCTGCCAATCCTGCGGGAAAAAGAGCAGGCTGGGCGCGTCGCTCAATTTTTTGGCGGCAATAATGTGTAGGTCGCGCACGGCATCTTCGATGCACTCATCATCCGTGCGCTTGACAATCAACTGTTCCAGCTGACCATTGGTATTATCGGTTGTTCGTATCAGCATTGTTAGCCGTTGTACGCGTTTTCCAAATCAACTAACTTTGCTTTTGCGTCGGACATTCCGCGCAGATACTCCTTTAATAGCGGCTTCAAATGATATTTCCAAAGTTCACCGAAATTATTATATTTATCCCTTTTCAAAAAATATGCCGCGCCGATGTGATACGAGGAATTTAAACTCTCAATTTTTTCAATAGCGGCATTCAAAGCATCCATCTTTTTGATGGCTTCATCTTTCCAACTTTTGCCGTCTAACATCTTTTGACTGTCTTTCGCAGTAATTTCCTCCCAAACGAACCGGCGACGCATCGCGAAGTCGAAGCTTTCTACGCTACGGTCGATGTCGTTCATTGTGCCGATTATGTAGACGTTTTGGGGGACATAAAAGCCATTGTAAAAGGTGTCATCTTCTTCTATCATATTTTGATATTGCGTATTGACTCTACCATCCTCACCACGATAGCCGGGGTCTATTGAGAAAAATAGTTCGCCGAAGATTTATGAGATTTCTCCGCGGTTTATTTCGTCGATAATAAAGATATATTTTTTGTTATCAGTCTGTACACTTTTTATTTTAGCAGGTTCATATTCTTTAAGCCCAAACCTTTCCTTTAAATGTTTCACTACTGCTCTTGTGTTAGTCCCAGCCTTCTTCTTCACACCACGATACACGTTATAGCACCATTTTTCTTTGATTTTAAGAGTTTTGCCATTATCAAGAATCCTTATAAGGGCACCATTATCGTCTATTTCAAGCCTCATAGGCCTATTATATGTGGCTGTTTTTACTTTGTCATAGACTTGGGCTTCAGAGCTTTCGCATTCTTCAACGACCGTCGCCATAAAATTTTCCCACACCTCGTTGAAATTATCAGTTCCACCGCTTGGACTGATTATCTTTTCACAAAAATCCTTAAATATCCCATTCTTCAACTCAAAACCGATTTGTGCACTATCACTATTATCTTCATTTTTAATCGGTCTCAACCCCTCCACAAAATCTGTGTAATCGTAGGATGGGTGGAATTGAACAAATTCAAACTGCCCACTTTTTACAAGTTCATCTTCATCGTCCACACCAATCATTTCCATCGCGATTTGCTTCGCCAAATAGGTTTTTCCTGTGCCGGGAGCACCGGTTAGGATTAAATTCTTGGCATTTTCCAACAATTCAATATACTTATCTTTCAGAACATTCGACATATTGGTATCTTCCTTCAATAGCGGTTTTAATCGCTCGTCCATATATATGAATTGGTCTAACATTTTCTTCAAGTGGCTATTTGGCTCGTTGTTATCATTTAGCCCTAATTCATCAACTGAATACCAATCACAAGCCTTATTCAATTCTTCCATGGCATCCTTTATATGCGTATTATCTTCTTTATCAACACGATAATAAATTTTCAATGCCAAAGAACTAATATCATGAAAATTTTTGGCGCAAATATTTAACCAGCTATCAGTATTTACAAATGTTGTATTCGTAGTACTAAAACTACCTTGTTTAAAGAATTGTATTTGAAACATTCTGCCTGCAATTATATTATACCCATAATCAAGTCCATAATGTTTTCTAAACGTATCCATTTGATTGCCGAAGTTTGTCACAGGTTTTTCTACTTCATTCCTAATGGCATTTTTATTTGCCTGCCCCACAAAAAACGCCAACAGCTTCTTAAATTTCACATAATCTTCCGGCATAACATTCATATTTACTTCCTTTCGTGGATATTTTCCCAAGCATCAAATAGTATACGCATCACCTATACAATCTACATCACGGCATCCACTCTGTCAAGAAAAATTTGCTATCCCCCCGTCAAGCCCCCCGCGACCCCACCGATATCACGTTTATCCCGTCGCTGCGCGTGTAGCTTACGCCTGTTCCTGTTATGATGTTCAGGGACTTCGGCGGCTTTACTTTTTCCGGGTTTATGAGGGCGGCCATTTTTTTCAGGTTTGCCGCGGCTTCTTCTCTTTGGCTACCTCGGTTTTCCGCAAGATTTGGCTTTCTGACGAGCTGTATACCAGAAAAATTGCATATTCTCTACAACTCTTTGTATATCAACATATTACCATATGCCATAATATATCTACTTTACATATTTGTAGCAAAACACTTTACAAAAATTGATATGGTTCATTCCCGTAGCGCTGCAATTTCCAGCCGAAGTCGGCAGTAAAACACGGCCAAAGTCGGGGGTGGGGCGCGGTTAGGGCGGTATTAGGGGTGTCACATAAAGCGATAGTACTCGTCCACAATAAACCCTGCGCTTTCGGCCCACATCAGGGAACTTGTTTTTTGCAGGAGTTTGTACGCCTTGGAATTTAGAAATTTGAGATATGCGTCCTCGAACCGGACTCCCTCTTTCTCCGCGATGATAGAGGTTACGTCCTCTATTTTAAACAGGATGTCGGTTGTTATGTCTTGTTCGTTGTAGATATACTTAGTCAGCATATTTTTCACGTCCTGCTAATGTAATAGCCGAGAGTGCTTTGTTGGTATGAAAGCTAACCTGATCGTTCAGTTCGTTGTATTTCAACAGGTCCAGGGCAATTTCTGCGGTATAGATGCCGGCGATATAGAGGGCTATGGTTCTATTTGTCTTATCGTTGGCGACCGGGCCTACTACTATGTCAAAGTCGTGTCGGATTCCGCCTGCATTTCTGTTGAGCGAAATAAATTCCAGCCACTCCTTGTTTGCGTTTTCAAACACTTTGATATTTAGATCATCGTTTTTTTCAAAGTCGAACTCATAGACAAGCTTGCCGGTTCCGCCGTAGCGCTCAAAAATGACTTCTGCCCAGGAAATGGCCTGTCCTTTTATTGTCGTTGTATAAAACCCTCTTCCAAAATCACGGTTGTTTCTGGATTTAGACAGATCTATTTTTTCAAAAAGGCAATTTGTACCGTGATACAGTTTCATTTTTGCCTCCTCGCCAAAATATCCTCCGCAAAGCGGAAACTTTCGTCCAAACTTTGGGTATGAAGCGCCCCGTAGTGTTTACGTATTAAATTGTGGATATCTTCTCGCATAAACAGTGCCAGCGTGTCGTGCGGTGCGAGGCCGTATTCGTGGGAATACTCTTCCACCGCGGCCACCAGCATTAGGTTTGCGTCTCGTTCAATTTGTGTCATACTGGTTTTCGAACTCATAGTTATAAAATAATTGCTGCTCAGCGGAGATACGAAATTATCTTGAAAGAATCTCCTCACGCTCCCAGCGACCCCACCGATATCACGTTTATCCCGTCGCTACGCGTGTAGCTCACGCCTGTTCCGGTAATGATGTTCAGTGACTTCGGAGGTTTTACTTTTTCGGTGTTTATGACTGATGCCATTTTTTTCAAATTTGCCGCAGCTTCTTCTGTTTGACCGGTGCCGAGTTTTATTTCGAACGCTGCCCAGTCGCCGTTGTATTTTTGGGCGATTGCGTCTACCTCCAAGCCGCTTGTGTCGCGGTAGTAGTAGATTTGGGCGTCGTTTGCCTGGGCGTATACGCGCAGTTCGTGTGTTACCAGCGACTCGAACAGGAAGCCGGTGAACTTTATGTCGTTGAGCAACGTTTGGGCGTCGGCGCCGAGCGCTGCTGCCGCGAGGCAGGGGTCTGTGAAGTGGCGCTTGGGCGTTTTGCGCAGCGATGCCGACGAGCGGATGTGCGTGTCCCACGCGGGCAGGTCTTCGATAATCATCAGCCTGTTCAGGGCGTCTAAATAGTCGTAGATTGTCGGGCGCGAGGTGCCGTTCGCCTCTTTTTCGTTGATGTCCTCCGCGAGCGTTGTGATTTCCGCCGGCGTTGCGGTGTTTCGCGCTATGGAGCGCAGGACACTGCGCACCTTCTGCGGGTCGCGTTTGACGTTTGAGACCCGGCTCATGTCTACCTCGGCGAGCAGGTTGATGTAGGCGCGGTTGAGGTCGATGGCCTGGTCCGTGCGCTTGTCCAAGAGCGTGGGGAACCCGCCTATTATCAGCCTGTCTACTATAAATTCCAGCTCTTCCACGTCGTCGTAGATGTCTATCTTCGCCCCATTGAAGAGGTCTTTGAGGCTGACTTTGCCGGTAGACATGCCTAATTCCTGCCACGACATTGTTCTCATGTCGAGCATTGTGAAGCGCCCCGCGCCGGTATGCATTTTGGCGGACTCTTCGGGGTTTGCCGAGCCTGTTAGTATGAATTGCCCCGTCTGCTGGCGCTCGTCCACCTCGTGGCGGATGTGCTCCCACAGCTTGGGCTGAGCCTGCCATTCGTCTATCAGGCGCGGCGTTTTGCCCATCAGGAGGCGTTTCGGGGCCGTTTTCATCATTTCGGGCACGTTTTCGTCTATGTCCGCCCGCAGGATGCTACCCGCGGCCTGCTTCGCCGTTTCGGTTTTTCCGCAGGATTTAGCGCCTCTGACCAGCACCGCGCCCGAAGAATCGAGTTTTCGCTGTAACTCGTTGTCTGCAAATCTTTTACGGTATGCCATAGTATATCCACTTTACATTTTTGGAGCAAAACACTTTACACTTTTAGAGCAAATTATTTTACATATTTCGAGCAAAGCGCTTTACATTTTTGGAGCAAAACGCTTTACATAAATAAGATAATTCATTTTACACATTCCGAGCAAGGGATATTTGATTTTTTTGTTACGCGGGGCGCTGTTGGTTTGCCGACGACACCCTCAGCCTGTCTAATTCCGCGTCGTTGGCCGGGGGTACTTCGAGTATTCTGTTGATTTCGCGGCCGTTTACGCTGCCCTTGGCCACTACCGCCGCGCTGTCGGCTCCGCGCATTCTTGAAAAGCGCACTACCGCCGCCGCGCTCAGCAGCAGGCCCGCTTCTTCCGGGTCGCCTATGCCTAACGCCAGCGGGCCGAGGGTGTCGCGCAGGTACATCTGTATCATGTTGGGGGGCGGTTGTGTTGACGCTGCCGCCGCGTAAATCTTTTCCAGCGCCTCGTTTTCCCCCTCATCCCGCGATACCGCCACGCGGTACTTCGGCGATGTTCTGAAATGCCGCCCGTAGGCTAACAGTTTGAAGTCGGCGAGTGAGAACTGCCGGTCGTGCGCCGCGAGGTCGATAAAGCGCGCGCCTGTTTCTATGTTTGTGAGTATGCACCCGCCCGCGGGGGAGCCGTGTTGCAGCCCGTGCTCCTTTGCGTACGCCAGCTGCACCGCGCGGCTTCTTCCGGTGATGTCCAACAGTTTCTCTCTGTCGACTATTCCTGCCTCTTCGGCCTCGGTCGGGTCTAAGAGTTTTGCCGAGAGCGGGCGGAGCAGTTTCCCTTTCAGCCCGGCTAATTTTTCTATTCTTCGGAGCGCCGGCAGTTTTTGGGACATCGGCCGCTGGCCGACGACCTCGCCGGTCGCCAGGCACACCGCGCCCATCTCTTCCATAATCCGCGCGGCCTTCATAACGCGGTGTACGCGGCAGTCTATGCACGGGTTGGCGTTTTTGCCGTAGCCGAATCTGGGGTCGCGGACCATTTCTAAAAACTCCTCGCCCTCTTCCTCCACGCGCAGCGGGACGCCCAATACGCCGGCGTACTTTTCGGCCTCCTCGGGCCTTTTGCCGAACCCGGCGTAGAACGGCAGTACGAAGTGCAGCGCGGTGACGTCGAGCCCCTGCGACTTCAAGAGGTGGGCCGCGACGACGCTGTCGAGCCCGCCGGAGAACATTACCACCGCCTTATGCATAGCTCAGGTACCCCTTGAACCGCCTGTGGAACCAGCCGAACCAGTGTTCGGGGTGCTCGGTGATCCACTGTGAGAGGATGTCGTTATGCTGGGCCTGAATCGCGTTTATCACCGCCTCGTCGTCGGCGTCGTCCCCGCCGCCTAACGCTGGCGGTTCGGCCCTGAAAAAGCGGATGTCGTACGACCCGTCGGCGGCCATCATCGCGTAAACCGGCACGGTTACCGCCCCCGTCTTATTCGCCAACCCCGCGACGGTCCGCACCGTAGACGCGGTTTTGCCGAGGAACGGCGCGGGCGTGCCCATGCCGCGCAGGTGCTGGTCTATCAGTATCGCGGTAATCTCGTTCCGGCGCAGCACGCCGAGCATCCCGCGCAGCGCGTTGCCCGTAGCTATCGTCTTCACGGAGAGCGCGGTACGCTTTTTCAGCAGCCACTCCTCGACTATCGGGTTGCCCATGGGCTTGGCGACCACGTTGAGGCCGCCGTCGGTCTGCCGCCCCCAGATAGCGGCGAGCAGCTCCCAGTTGCCGAAGTGGGCAAGCACGATTATGGTGCCCCTGCCCTTGGCGCGGGCATCGGTGTAGATATCGTAGTCGTGCAGCCGGTGCCGAGGCAGCGGCTTGCCGCTCCGGCGCAGAAAATCGACGGCGTAGCGGCCTATGTTCCTGTAAAGTTTGGGGACAATCCTCTCAACCTGCGCACTGTCCCAGATGCCGACGTGCTCAAAATTTTTCAGCACAACCTTCCTGTAAACGCCCAAGAGGCACAAAATCCACCCTGCAAACCCGCCAAGGGCAAGGGCAATCCGGCGAGGAAGGAGGTTAACAGCAGTTTCGAAGCAACGCAGGGCCGCATACTCGAAACGGTGGCTTATTTTAATCTTTCTGATGGCTTTTTCCCGTTTTTATAGTATTAGTATCGATAATCATTATAAATATACATTATGACGATAACACCAAAGGATTAAAATCAAAACGTCAACGGCAGGCGGCAGGTTGCCGCCCCTACATATGGGATGTTTTGTCGTTGATTTTGCCGTTGACGTTATGAGTGCCGGGCGGACAGCCCGGCGCCCCGCAAAGCGGGGCTCAACGTCCAAGCGGCCGCTCAGACCCTCGCGGACAGAGTTGCAAACGACAAAACTTTTTCCCATATTGGTTTTAAAAAATCTAAGCCCACACAACCAACCTCGGGTTACCATAATTTATATTTGTATTTGATGGAAATAACATTTTTAGGCACGGGAACATCGCACGGCGTACCGCCGCTTGACTGTATGATGACGGGTTTTGCCAAGTGCCCCAAGGGCGTTTGCCGCAAGTCGCTGACGGACCCGCGCCATAACCGTACGCGCACGTCCATACTGCTGCGGAAGGGCGGCAAGGCCCTGCTGGTGGACGCTTCGTCCGACTTCCGCCAGCAGGCGCTGCGCCATGAGCTTCGGCAGATAGACGCGGTTTTGCTGTCGCACGGGCACATCGACCACTTCGGCGGGCTGCCGGACATCCGCTCGTACACCGAGGAGATGTCGCTCGACGCTTACGCCTCGTCCGAGACGATAGAGACGGTTACGAGCGCGTTCCCGTACATGTTCCGCTTTCGGGGCATCAGCGACGGAAAGGGAATCCCGCGGCTGCGGATGGTAGAGTTGGACGGCGCGCGCGACATCGTCGGCTTCGCGGTTACGCCGGTGCCGGTCAGCCACGGGGTACTCAAAGAGTGCCTCGGGTTCAGGATAGACAACCTCGGCTACGTGCCCGACGTCAAGTACATGAGCGCGAAGAGCCAGGAGATGCTCAAAGGGCTCGACTGCCTGATACTGAACTGCCTGCGGGACGAGCGGGAGCACAGGACGCACATGATATTGGAGCAGAGCGTAGAGCTCGCGAAGCGCCTCGCGCCGAAGCGGTGCTACTTCATACACATGACGCACGACATCGACTACGAAGCCGACGGGAAGGGGCTCGACCCGTGGATGCAGTTTTCGTACGATGGGCTTGTGATTGAGGTGTAGGTATTGGATTTTTTCAAAAAAAGGGTACACTATTATGGAACAGTACAAAAAAGAGTTCATCGAATTCATGGTCCGCTCGAAGGTTCTGACGTTCGGCGACTTCACGACTAAGAGCGGCCGCAAAACCCCGTTTTTCATCAACACCGGCAATTACAGCACCGGGGCGCAGCTCGAAAAGCTGGGGCAGTATTACGCCGAGGCGCTGGCACGGAACCTGGGGGACGGCTTCAACGTCCTCTTCGGCCCGGCGTACAAGGGGATTCCGTTAGCCGTCGCCGCGTCGGTCGCGCTCAACGCCCGCCACTCCCGCGATGTCTCCTTCTGCTTCAACCGCAAGGAGGCCAAGGACCACGGGGAGGGCGGCGTGATGATAGGGCACAAGCTCCGCGCGGGCGACAGGGTGGTGATCATCGAGGACGTAACAACAGCGGGAACATCGGTGCGGGAATCTGTACCCCTTCTCTCAGGCAGCACCGGCGCGCAGGTCGTAGGCCTGGTGGTGTCGGTTGACAGGATGGAGCGGGGAACGGGGACGAAGAGCGCGCTTGCGGAGCTCAGGGACGAGTTCGGCTTTCAGGCGTTTCCCATCGTCAACATAGACGAGATCGTCGAGTACCTGCACAACCGTGAGGTAGACGGCGCGGTTGTCATCAACGACGAGATTCTGGGCAGGATACGCGAGTATCGGAAAGAGTACGGATGTTCCTAGTCCTTTCGAAGCTGCTGGCTGTTTTGGCTGACCCTGTCGGCCTGGCGCTTGTTTTTTTCGTGTCGGGCGCGGCGTTTGCCTTTGTCCCGCGCAAAATCAGGGTCTCGGCGGCGCTCATTGTATGCGGCATGCTGACGATTCTGGTGTTCAGTTCGCCGTTTACCGCGTATTTCCTCATGCGCGGGCTTGAGACGCAGTATTTGCCGCAGCGCGAGTACGGGCCCGCCGATGCCGTGGTGCTGTTGGGCGGCTTCACCACCGGCCCGGTTTTGCCGCGCATTCACGTCGAAACGAACATCTCGGCAAACCGCGCCTTCAACGCGGTGAGGGTCTACCGTCAGGCCGGGGCGCAGAAGCTTGTGCTGTCGGGCGGGGTGGTCGACGTGATAAGCGACGACATCGTCCCCGAGGCGAGCCACATGTTCGCCCTGCTGAACGAGCACTTCGGGATCGACTCGTCCGACGTAATCTTTGAGAACACGTCGCGCAATACCAGAGAGAACGCGGTCAACACTAAGAGGATACTGGAAGAGATCGGCATGGGGACGAACATCATCCTTGTAACGAGCGCGAACCACATGCCCCGCGCTGTGGGCATTTTCAGAAAAGCGGGCTTTACGGCGGTAACGCCCGCCCCGACGGGCTACTTCAAAAACGACGTTATCAGCGGCAAGCCGCTTACGTGGCTGCCAAGCTCGAACGCGCTGTTCGAGTCGTCGACCGCGCTGCGCGAGTACTGCGGAATCGCGGTGTACAAAATCATGGGGTGGATGTGACCACGGGACAAACTATGCTGAACGACTTTCACGTGCACTCGAACGAATCCGACGGCCAGCTCAGCCCCGAGCTGCTCATAGACGCCGCCATCGGCAACGGCCTGTCGACGATCGCCCTGTGCGACCACGACACGACCGCCGGCGCGAAGCGGTTCGTAATGTACGGGAAGAGCCGCGGGATAAACGCGCTCTCAGGCATAGAGCTCTCCGCCAAGTGGAAGGGCGGCAACTGCCACCTGCTCGGCATAGCGGTAAGCGACGACTACGAACCGTTGGAGTCGGTCCTGCGCAAAACCCGCGAGAGCCGCGACAGGCGCAACGACCTCATTCTCGAAAGATTGGCGGAAATCGGGATAAACATCAGGCCCGAGCAGCTGCTCAACGAGGCCGGCGGCGAGGTAGTGGCCCGCCCGCACATCGCGTACGCCCTGCTGAAAGCCGGCTACGTCAAATCGTTTCAGGAAGCGTTCGACAAATACCTCTCAAACGGCGGCGCGGCGTACGTCGACAGGTTCAGGCTCGAACCGGCGGAGGCCGTGAAGCTGCTGCGCGACGCCGGAGCGTTCGCGGTCCTGGCCCACCCGCGCCAACTCGCGATAGAGAAAGCGGGGCTGTTCGACCTGCTGATAGAGCTGAGAAAGGCGGGGTTGCAGGGCGTAGAGGTGTACTCGTCCGACACGACTGACGAGCAGATACAGCTTTACAGAGAGATGTCGCTGGCGCTGGGGCTGGCACAGACCGGCGGCTCAGACTTCCACGCCCCCGGCCTCGGCGGCCGCGACATCGGGTACTACCGGCCGTCAATCCCGATCCCGAAGATATCAATCCCCGAATTAGGGATACATGGAAACAACGACGGCACCAATTAACTCTTGCGCCGCACCGCCCGGCAACTGCACGACAGCCGTGATGTTGCCGGGCGGCACAGCGCAAGAGTTAATTGGCGGTTTAATATCGGGAAATCTGTAATCACATCCCCGCTGCCTGCCTGACCGCGTTCAGGCAGTTGCTGAGCCCGTTCCAGTCCCCAAACGATATCAGCTGCATAAACCGCATGAACGGCATGAACACCGGCATGAGAATCATGGACAGGATGTGGGTCCCGGTGATGGCCCCGATTATCACAAGGCCGAAGATGACCGGCAGCGCGTGGCGCGTGGCGTTCATGTAGGGTTCCACGTGCCTGTCGGGCAGGAACCCCGCCACGACTTTCGAGCCGTCAAGCGGGTAGAACGGCAGCATGTTGAAAAACGCAAGGCCCACGTTAATCTGGAACGCCAAAATCAGAAATACCATCAGGTACCCGCCCGCCTCGGAGAGAAAAAACTGCGGGTTGACGGCGGTGGATATCTTTATGGTAAGCCCAAAACAAATAGCAAGGAGGATGTTGGACAGCGGCCCGGCAAAGCTGATAACCATCAGGTCGCGCTTGGGGTTGCGCAGGTAGTAAGGGTTGACGGGAACAGGCTTCGCCCAGCCGAAGAGCCCGGTCATCAGCATCAGCGTGCCGAGAAAGTCGAGGTGGGAGAGCGGGTTGAGCGTGAGGCGGCCCTCATTCCTGGCGGTAGGGTCGCCGAGCTTGAAAGCGGACCAGCCGTGGGCAAACTCGTGGATGGTCAAAGCCAAAAGTATTACCGGGACGCGGAGGAGCATTTCGTGTGTTGACATTCCGAACATGGTTTTTTCCTGTCTTAAAAATTAAATTCATAATACTATGTTGATTTTTAAAGATCTTTTAAATCAATACCCGACCTGTACAGCAACTCCGACACTGTAACCGGCTCATACCCCATCTCTCTCAAAGTATCTATCAACCTACCTAATATAATATGTACCTGCTGTGAACGTACTTTTCTTTCTGTTCCCAAGTGCATTAATATTATCCCCCCGTTCAGGCCGCCGGGCTGCCGGGCTATGTTGACTATCTTGTCGTAGACCTCCTGCGGGGTTCTGTATGCCGGGGAGTCTTCGTTTGGCACCCAGTCGTTTGTGTCTAAATTTCTTACCCACGACCCGCCCTGCCGCCAGCCGATGTGGACGTACCCCGCTTCGGCCGCCCATTCGCAGATTTGGCGGTTGTACTCTCCGTAGGGCGCGCGCCACAGGGGGGCGAAGCGCAGGCCTGTGCGGTCGGCCAGCATCCTTGCCGCGCCCTCCAACTCGTTGACGACGAATTGGCGCGTTACCCCGGGGCGCGTTGACTGCGTCCGGTTTTCGGCGTAGGTGGTCAGGCGCGGATGGCGCTGCATGTGGTTCCCTGTCTCGTGCCCCTCCCGGGCCGCCCGGGTGATAACGCCGGGGAAGCGCCGTATGAACTCGCCCGTCACGAATATGGTCGATTTCACCCCCCGCGACGCGAGCGTGTCGAAAATCTCGCCGGCGGCCGCCGCGTAGGAACCGCCGTCGAAGGTCAGAGCGTAATAGTGTATGTCGGGGGACGCATTGTCGATCATGTAGGGGACGCCGGACGCGGTGCGCGGCGACGCCTGCGGGGTGTTTTGCAGCGACTGGCGGTTGAACGGCTGCGCCGGCGCGTACTGCCGGCGGGCCTGCGGCGGACGGGCCGGCTGGGGCGGCGCCGGTTCAGGCGTTTGCGACGGCAGGCCCTCCACTACTATATCGAGCGTCATCTCATAATAGTTCGTTTCCGCGGCGGGCGCGCCGTCGTAGCCCTCAGCGGCGCCCCCGTATTCATTGCCGGCCGCACGCGCGGCGGCCGGGGCGGCGGACCCCGCCGCGTTTCGTTTCGCCATCCGCGCCTCGAACTTCGTCATCGCCAGAAACGTAAAGACCGACGCGCACACGGAGAGCAGCACCGTCGCCGTGACGATGAGGACCTTGTGCGCAGCCGCCCCGCCGTTGGCAGGCGCGGCGCGGAATTTGGGGATGACGGGGTATTCGGGCATTTCAGAAAAATAAAATTCGCCCGCTTGTTTTGTTGTATATATGTGCACATTATTATATTAAGGAAGATATGAATAACATCCTTAACGTCGAAAAAATAACAAAAGTCTACCGCCGCGGGTTCAGGGCGATTCGCGTAAACGCCGTGACCGATGTCGCGTTCTCCCTCTCAGCCGACCACATCACAGGCTTTGTCGGCCCCCACGTCGCGGGGAAGTCGACCACCATCAATATGATCATGGGCCTCGTCCGCCCGACCTCGGGGCGCATCACGCTGATGGGAAAGAGCGCGAACGACCCGGCTTCAAGAACCGGTGTGGCGTACGTCTCAGAGCAGCCGTACTTCTACAAGCACCTGACGGTAAGCGAAACCGTAGACTTCTCAGCGCGGTTAGCCGGCGTCAAAAGCGCCTCGGTCAACTCCGAGCGCAAAAGGGTTTTGGACGCGGTCGAACTGGCCGGGCGCGAAAAATCAAAGGTGCGCAGCCTGTCAAAGGGCCTGCAACAACGCCTGAACATGGCGTGCGGGCTGCTGGGAGACCCAAAACTGCTGATATTCGACGAACCGATGAGCGGGCTCGACCCCCCGTCGCGGCGGCTGTTCAGGAGCCTGTTCAAAAGATTGGGAGACGAGGGGCGAACCATCTTTTTCAGCACCCACGTGCTTGAAGACGTAGAGGCCGTATGCAAGGATGTCGTCGTCCTCGACGGCGGGAAACTGCGGTTCACGGGCAGCGTGGCGTCGCTTCTGGAAAAAGGAACGCTGGGGACGGAATTAGCCGTTTCGTCGCTGCCCGACAAACTGGCGGATGAACTTGCGGCGGACGGGCTTGAAATCACCAGGTCGCCGAGCGGCGATGTGGTGATACTGGTACCGGCCCGGAAGGACTCGGCGATATGCCAGCGCAAATTATACGAGAGCGGCATATTCTGCCAATCGATACAAAAACGCACCATGCCGCTGGAAAATTTGCTGTACGGGGATGATGGAGACAGCGCCGGCAAGGGCATTAACGGTGTTGACGGCAAGGAGGTTAAGCTATGAGAGTGATATGGCTCGTCGCCGTCAATACGTTTAAGGAGACCGTCCGCAACAAGGTCCTCTACAACATACTGCTCGTCGCGGCGGTTGTTCTGCTGCTCGCGATGTCCTTTGGCGACCTCTCCATAATGTCGCGCGTGCAGGTGATGTCCGACTTCGGGCTCGCCACCATGTCGCTCACGGGGCTTCTGCTGGCGGTCTTCATCGGCGTAGGCGTACTCGGGTCCGAAATCGCCGATAAGACTGTCTACGGCGTACTCTGCAAGCCCGTCGACAGGATACTGTTCATCGTGGGCAAATTTTCGGGGCTGTTCGTTACGCTTGCCATTAACTTTTTGCTGATAGCGCTGATATTCATCGTCGCGATAACGGTGATGGTCGGCCGCGCGCCGGAGGCGGCTATTTTCTCGGCGGTCTTCCTGCTGATGATAGAGATGTCGATCATCATAGCCGCGGCCATCATGTGGTCCTGCTTTACTACGCCTACGCTGGCCGCGATATTCACGCTGGCGTTCTACGCAGCCGGGCACCTCAACGACCTGATAACGCTCGGCGCCGATGTTCAGGAGAACCCGTTTGTGAGGGCAATCCTCGTCGCGCTGCACTACATCCTCCCGAATTTGGAGTACTTCAACATACGCACCCAGGTGGTGTTCGGGCTTCCGGTCGCAGACGGCCACGTGGCAATCGCGGCGATCTACGGCGCCCTGTATACGGCGCTGCTGCTGCTGTTCTCATCCATCCTTTTCGCAAGGAAGGACCTGTGACGGGATGAAGAGGCTGCTGATATCGCTGACAATCATCATCGCGCTCTTTGCGGGCATAACGGCGGCCAAGGTTCGGCTCACCGCCATGCGCAGCGAGATGTCTGTGCTGGAAAGCATGGCCTACCTGCCCGGCAGCGAGCGGATCAAGCCGTTCATGCTCGGGTTCAACACTACCTACGCGCATTATATGTGGATAAAGGCCATGATCTACACCGGCGAAGAGTTAGACTCCGAGCGGCAGTTCGAGTGGCTCGTGCAGATGATAGAGATGATCACGCGGCTGCACCCGCACTTCAACGAGGCCTACGAGTTCGCGGGGCTCATGATCCCCGACCTGTGCCACAACCCTGACGCCGCAAGGATAATCCTCGAGCGCGGGATGAACGTCTTCGGCACATCCAAGTGGAATATCCCGTTTTATCTGGGGATGCTCCACCACAAATACTACAACGACCCCAAGCTCGCCGCAGCGTCCTTCTCGATAGCCGCGCAGGCGCCGGGCGACCATCAGGGAAAGCTGGCAAGGCTCGCAGCGACGTTCTACGACAACGCAGGCAGGGACGCGGACGCAATAGACGTCCTCGCGTTCCTGTACGAAACAAGCGAAAACCCCGAGGTGAAAAAACACATCGCGGGAAAGATTGAGGAGATACTGGCAAAAATTCAGGCGGAGGGCGGCTCCGGTAATGTATTTTATGATGATACGCAAGATTCGGAGCAATAACAGATGAAAATACGCAAAGCCGCCGCATACCTGACAGCCGCACTCTTCTGCACGGCCGCTGCTGTCAACGCCACCGACGACATCTTTATGGATGACGACATAAACGTTGGCGGCCCGAACATATACGGCGACATGGCCGCCGAGGTCCTCATCGCCCCGCGCTCCGCGGCGCTGTCGGCGTCAGACCTCGCCTTAAACGCCGCCGGCCCCGTGGCCTCAAACCCCGCGCTGGCCGCGCGCAGCGCAGCGCCGGAACTGACGCTCAGCTACTCGTCATACTACGGCGACGTGTTCAGCGCGTCCATAATCAACTACACAAACAAAATCGGCAGCAGCGGCGGAATCTCCGCGACGGTAGCGTACCTGCTGATACCCGGCATCGAGGATACCCGGGGCGTCGACATCCGCGCAGTCGACAGCAACGACGTCAAACTGTTCTTGGACCCCAACGACATAACGACCTTCGCAGCATCCGACATCTGGGGGCGCGTATCATACGGCCACAGTTTCGAAACGAAACACGCCAACGTCTACGCCGGCGCGGCGGTGACCGCAAGGCGGCGCAACCTGGACAAAAAAACATCGGCCTACGGCCTCGGAGCGGACCTCGGCGTAATGGCGTACTTCCCCAAGCCGTCCGTCTACGCGGCCCTGCTTTGGGAAAACGTACGGCACAGCGTGGTCAAGTGGCAGTCGGACGACTACTCCGAAAAAGTCCCGCAGCACCTGCGCATGAGCCTCGCCTACGAACGGGAAGACCCGTACATCTACGGACGCATAGCGCTCTTCTACACGTCGCCCGACCTCTTCTTCAACGAGGGCATAAACGCCTACGGAGAAGCGGCGGACAGAGAGGAAGACAGGTCGCCGGAAGCAAGGACCCTCTCGGACGGCGCGGGGATACTGTTCTCGGCGGGACGCTACGGCATCGAGTACACAATAATGAACACCCTGTCCCTGCGGGCCGGCGTGAACGGCACCGGTTACTCGATGGGCGCGGGCCTAAGCCTCTTCGGCGGACGGGCCGGCGTAGACTTCTGCTACCTGAACCACGAACTCGCGGGAACCGTGAAAATGAGCGTAACGTACAGGTGGCTGTAAATACGATGTGTAAACGTTGATTTTGTCTGACAGTGATATAACAATGCAGGGGCTGCCGCCCTCGGCTGCCCGCCATACCTGACAACAAGGCTGCTATGAACGACAAACGCAATATATTTTACGACATCTTCCACCACCCCAATCAGGCATTGGAAACAGCGGGGGCGAAGAAAAATATACTCTACCGCGCCATGGTCAAGTTCGCGGTATTCGCGCGAATCATGGTCTCCGAGTTCGCGCACAACCACTGCACCAGCCGCGCGTCGGGTATCGCCTTCGTGCTGCTCATCACGCTGATACCGCTCATCGCCACCATGGGCTTCTTCATCACCTCCATGACCGATATCAGCAGCGAACAGGTAGAGCAGGTGATGACCGCGCTGCTGCCTTTCGCCCCGCCGATGGTCACGGAGTACATATCCACCTTTTTCATCAACGCGAAAAACCTCAGGGGCTTGGGCATAGGCGTACTGATCATTCTGGCGCTCAGCCTGTTCAGCATCACGGAACAGTCGCTCAACTCCATATGGAAAGTCGCGCGCGCGCGCACATTCATCAGCCGCCTGCGCACGTTCACAATGGTGGTCGTGTACAGCCCCATACTGTTCTACGTGTCGCACCACCTGCGCAACAGCGGGATATTCGGCGTACTGCCCCAAGACGTCTTCCTGATGCGCATACTGCCGATAACATTCACCACATTCGCGTTCGCCGTCATGCTGTGGTTCATCCCAAACACGCGCGTACGCGTGTCGTCGGCAATCCTCGGAGGAATAATAGCCTGCACCCTCTTCGAACTGGAACGGTGGGGCTTCGGCTACTACGTAAACTTCTCCATCCAGACACAGACTATCTACGGAACATTCGGACTGGTAGTCTTTTTCCTGATGTCAATATACTTCACCGCCCTGCTGTTCCTGTTCAGCGCGCAGATAACATACGTACACCAAAACTTCCGCCCGCTGCTGCGCGCGGCCCAGCGCTGGGACAGGCGCGTAGGAGACTACCGCAGCTACATCACCATGCGGATGATGATCGACTGCATCCGCCCGTTCATAAAAAAAACGCCCCCGCCCACACTCGCATACTTCTGCGAAAAATACGAGCTGACAAGCGCGCAGGCAATGGGCATACTGAACTGGCTCATACACGAAAAATTCATCCACCAACTCTACGGCACCAAACAGTTCGTCCCGGCAAAAGACTTCGAACACGACACCGTCAACTCAATATTCGCGGCAATAGAAGGCCAGTACCACAAAATACCGGGAAACCCGAAAGACGACACAAAAGAGTACCTGACAAAATTCATGGACGACTACAGCAAGCGCCCGTGCACGGACGATATTACCTTCGGCGGGTTAGTGGAACTGTTGGATAAAAATAATAAAAAAAACGCGTAATCGGGTAAATATGTGGACGAGGGACAGTCCCGATAATAAATACACAAAAAATCACACATCTGTCCTCCGCACAATATATATTTTGTATTCGTAGGGGCGACCGCCTCGGTCGCCCGCTACTCTCTCGGATTTACAATTGACCGTCTTCGGTTTGATCGCAGTACCTTTTCAGATTCACAAAACGTTACTATTATCAAACCAATATCCCACTAGAAAGGGAGAGAAGATGGACGTATTAACAAACAACACAAGCAGTACCCCAAACCGCGAGTTCAAGGACGGCGTGTTCCGCATGCTCTTCAAGAACTGGGAGTACTTCCTCGAACTCGTCAACGCCCTACTGGGTACAAACTACGGCCCGGAGACTCCGATGGAAGAGACCACGCTCGCAAGCGTCCTCTACCGCAAGTACAAGAACGACATCTCGTTCCTCGTCGACGACCGGCTAATCGTCTTCACGGAGCACCAGTCGACGATCAATCCAAACATCGCGCTGCGGTTCTTAGGCTACATGTGGGAGACCTACAAACCGCGCGTAGACCCGGAAAAAATGCTCAGCAGCACTAAGGTAAAAATCCCGCGCCCATGCTTTTTTGTGTTTTATAACGGCGTGGATAAACTCCCCAAAGAGCAGGTAGTCCGCCTCTCTGACATGTTCGAACCATGGCCTGGATCGAAGAATCCGCCTTTTACTATTGACTTGGAGGCTGCCATTTATAATATTAATACTAATAGCCACCCCGACATCTTGCACAAAAGTAAGATGCTGGCGCAGTACGAGACGTTCGTTGAACTCGTGCGTGAATATGAAGAAACGTACGAATTAGGCAAGGCCATAGAGTTTGCAATAAACGAGTGCATTAAGCGGGGAATACTGGCAGAATTTCTAAAAATACACGGCGCGGAGGTACGAAATATGTTGTATGCTGAAATCGATGAGGCAAAGTTGAGGAAGTACGACCGGGAAGGGTACATTGAGGAGGGGATGGAAATTGGTAGAGAGATGGGGGTGAAAATGGGTATAGAGAAAGGCAGGGTTGATGGCATCCGGCAGACAGCAAAAACCATGAAAGCCAAAGGCATGGACGTCAACACCATCGCCGAAATCACAGGGCTCACGGTAGACGATATCCTGCACCTGTAACAAAAACGGCAACGGCCAGAGCGCGGGGACAAGGGCTACGATTGGCGTACTGGGTACGTGCGTTGCGCGCAACGCCCCTTTTAAAAACCTGTTTGGGATTATGCCCTGACGGCGGCAATTCGAACCGCGAGGCGTTGTAGGGGCGCGATTTATCGCGCCCTTGCCCCCGCAATCGGCAAAACGAATGGGCGCGGTTTCAACGGATGGGCGCGATAAATCGCGCCCCTACGGATCATCGTTGGCACCGGCAAA
>Ga0123356_10001881_pt1 | contig 22763 bp, 19 predicted proteins | sample TergutEmb28metaG_2_FD_92546 | JGI IMG/M metagenome (GOLD analysis project Ga0123356, IMG submission 92546) | Embiratermes neotenicus P3 segment gut microbial communities from Petit-Saut dam, French Guiana - Emb289 P3 | ecosystem: Host-associated > Arthropoda: Insects > Digestive system > Gut ...
TCGGCGGTGTAAAAGTAGGCGCAGGCGGTTTGACTACTGGTGGCGGCGGTGTGTAAGACGGCGGCTTTATTGTCGTTTGAGTGAGCGTCGAGCGCGGTCTAAACGACTGCGCGAAAGTATTATCTACTTCGCACCACGGGCAAGCAGACAGCGACCTGCAATACTGATGGTGAGAAACCACGCTGCATATTTTCAATTCACCCCGTAATCTCTGTAACGCTCTGTGCCATTCTTCCGGGCTTGGACGATTATTCGGATTAGAATGACCATCAACAAATGCGCGTCTAAACAAAGTTTGTAACTCTGAGGGTAATACGCTTATTTTTGGGGCATATGCAGGAATCTTTATCCCCGGAATATTCTGTACAAAAGGAAACTCGCCTTTGATAATATTGTCTGACGGCTGCGGAGCTACAACAGACGATTGGCTCGGTATAATTGCACAGGCGAATGGATGGACGCCGTTCATCAACAACTGAAAAATATGTATGGCAAGCGCGAAGTTGTCCGTGTCTTGTGAAAACGTAGGCAATGATGCCGTGGCGAGTGTCCCGCCGCCGCGCATTTTTACTTGAACTTCCGTTGGCAGGTATTCAGGGATGCCAACATCACAGCGGTATGTATTGGCTCCGTCTTGTATATGGTACGAGTCGGTATCTAAAAACATGATGTAGCCGGTATTGGGGTCAACGCTTATGTTTTTGGGATTTAAGTCGCCGCATATATGACCGGCTTTATGAATACAGTCTAAGACCGCGCAAAGGTTCTGAGCGATGACGATACGGTTTTCCCATAACATATTTGGATATTTAGCAGTAGAGCCGTATTCGTAAATCACATTCAAATCTTCGGTGATATTCATTTTGGGCATGGTAAAACCAACAAACCGTCCGGCGTCGTAAAGAATGTCCTGCGGCCAAGCTATCTGCGACAACACGCTTTTATCAGGAGGGAAGTCAACCATTCTTATCAGCTTGCGTTCTTTTTCAAGGCTTGTTTTGCCGGACTTATATATCTTGGCAACCAAGCTGCGATTATTTACGACATCGTAAATCTCGCCCTCGCCACCTGCGGCGAGCGGCTTAGATGCTAAGTTGTATTGTAGTCCGCCTTTGCCTTTTAAGAACATGGTTTCACCTCCCTCTTTGGTTATTGTTGAATTATTTTTAGTTTATAAGAATCGAATCCCGACCTATGCCTAACAGTTATTACATAGGAGTTTGATGTAACTAAATCAACAGTTAAACCGCTTCCGTTGCTAAGCCAAGTGTCGCTACTTACGTTTTCATTGTGAATTGTTCTTATAGACATATCTACCCTGTTGTCACTTCCTTGTGTTAATCCAGAGATTTCAAAACGGTATTTACCATTTCGAGGAGGAGTAAACAAATATATATTTGCTTGACTGGTAAATTGAATACTGTCAGCTACTTCTGTATAGGATGAAACATCAACAGAGTCTTTTTGGTGTCCAACTATTAACGTATAAGAATCGAACCCCGACCTATGCCTGATGGATATTATATAAGAATCTGATGCGACTAAATCAACAGTCAATCCGCTTCCGTTGCTAAGCCAAGTGTCGCTACTTACGTTTTCATTGTGAATTGTTCTTATAGACATATCTACCCTGTTGTCGCTCCCGCGCGTTAATCCAGAGATTTCAAAACGATACCTACCATCTCGCGGGGGGGTAAACGAATATAAATTGGCTTGACTGGTAAATTGGATACTGTCAGCTACTTCTGTATAGGATGAAACATCAACAGAGTCTTTTTGTTGTCCAACTATTAACGTATAAGAATCGAACCCCGACCTATGCCTGATGGATATTATATAGGAATCTGATGCGACTAAATCAACAGTCAATCCGCTTCCGTTGCTGAGCCAAGTGTCGCTGCTTACGTTTTCATTGTGAATTGTTCTTATAGACATATCTACCCTGTTGTCGCTCCCGCGCGTTAATCCCGAGATTTCAAAACGATACCTGCCATCTCGCGGAGGAGTAAATGTATACAAATTTGATTGGCCGTTAAATTGAATGCTGTCAACTACCTCTGTATTATTAGAAATATCAACAGTTTCTTTTTGCTGCCCAACCAACAAGGTATAGGAATCCAGTCCCGAACGGTGACTGATAGTAATTATATAATCATTCGTAGCAACTAAATCAACAGTTAAACCGCTACCATTGCTAAGCCATGTATCGCTGCTAACGCGTTCATTGTGAATCGTATGTATAGATATATCAACCCTATTGTCGCTTCCTCGTGTTAAATCAGCAATTTCAAAACGATACCTACCATCTCGCGGAGGGGTATATTCATAGGTATCTTTTTGACCGTTGCTGGTTATGTTTCCATTAAACTGTCTAATTATTGCATCTACGTTTTCGTATAGGCTTGATTCAATAATTGGAATCGTAAGCTCATTTTTTGTTATCGAATCTACTTGCAACAATCTAACAGGTGGTGCGGGAGGTTCGGTCGGAGGATTGGTGCTACTTTGTCCACTATTCGAGTTGTTACCAGAACTACTTCCGGCATTGCTCCCCGAATTACTTCCTTGGTTGTTCCCTGAGTTGTTCCCTGAGTTATTTGATGGAGAAGTCGTATTCGTTCCGCCTGCTTGAGAGTTGGAACTTGGATTTGATGGTGTTTGATGACTGGTCGTTGGTGGAGCATAATTACTTGGGCGCGGGCTTGGAATCATCGCCCTTATTATGTTAAAGCCAATAATAAGGACAATAGCAACAATAGCTATTCTCAGGTAAATATGTAGACCCATGAATTTTTGTATTAAGTCGTTTATGTTATTTCCCGTCGGAGTTGTGCCATGCCCACCCGAAGGATTTGAAGTGTATGGGCTACCGGAATAGCTGCCGCTCGGCGGCGGAGTTACTCTCGGTGGTGGTGGGGTATAGCTTGGAGGTTTTATCGTTGTTTGTGTGAGTGTTGATTTAGGGCTAAATGATTGATTAAATGTATTGTTTACTTGACACCACGGGCAAGATGATAAAACGCGGTAATACTGATGATGCGCGACTTGGTTACACTTACTTAATTCGCCACGCAGTTTTTGTAATGCCTTGTGCCATTCAGCCGGTGATGGGCGCGCATTGGGGTTGAAATGCCCATCAACAAAAGCACGTTCAAACAAATTTTGAATATCTTTTGGTAAAATATCAATCTTCGGGGCATATGCCGGTATTTTTACACCTTGTATATTTTGCATGAAAGGGAAACTGCCTTTAACTATATTGTCAGAAGGCTGTGGAGCTGTTACAGATGATTGAGTCGGTATGATTGCACAAGCAAATGGATGAACGCCATTCATCAAAAGCTGAAAGATATGAATAGCCAACGCAAAATTATCTGTATTCTTTGTAAAAGTCGGTAAAGCTGCTGTGGCAAGAGTACCGCCGCCGCGCATCTTTACTTGAACTTCGGGTGGTAAATATTCCGGGATACCGACATCACACCGATAAGTTTCTGTTCCGTCTTTTATATGATAAGAGTCGGTATCTAAGAATACTATGTGTCCTGTATTCGGATTTACACTTATATTTTTAGGGTTGAAATCTCCGCAGATATGACCGGCAACATGAACACTATCCAAAACAGCACAAAGATTTTCGGCGATTATCAGCCGATTCTCCCACGGCATATTGGGGTATTTTGCTGCGGTTCCATATTCATAAACAACATTCAAATCATCATTGATATTCATTTTAGGCATGATAAATCCAGCGAATTGCCCTGCGTTATACAGAACGTCTTGTGGCCAAGCGATTTGGGACAACACTCTATTGTCTGGCGGGTCGTTAATCATCTTCACCAGCTTACGTTCTTTATCAAGAGTCGCCTTGCCGGGTTTATAAATTTTCGCAACGGAGTTTGAATTTCCGTTAATATTAAAAATTTCACCCTCGCCACCTGCGGCGAGCGGTGTTGCCGACAAGTCGTATTGCAATCCGCCTTTACCCTTGTAAATCATTGATGTCCCTCCCGCATTATCTTGTTTGCCCTTTACTTTTATTTGAATCCTTTGACAACTCCATTTGTTCAACAGCTCTACGTTTTAATATAACTGCCAAATCGGGTTTATCTTTTTCGGTTTCTTTTTTTTCGCATCGGTCACATTTTGCACTTCCTTTTCCATAATATTCGCACCAATAGTCGCTACATCCTTTTGCTCCCATTCGCTCACCTCGTTAAATAACATTTGCTTGAATTAAGCTGCCGGATTGATTGTCATATATAATAACTTCTCTATGTGACAACCGATTTATCTGCTCTGGCTTTATTTTGTATTCGCGTTTATCTGTCATCGTTTTTCCGTAGTTTGTGTTATATCCCCACTTACTGCTTTGATTCCAACCAGAGTTTGTGTTTCTTGTAACATCAATCTTGTCGTATTCACCTATGTACCTCGACCACTTCTCGCAACTTAAATGGGAGCCATGTGAGAGTAATACTGTTTTTTCCGCTTCGCCAACGACAGTTGTAAATACGTCCTCTTTGCCACTTAACAAGGCATATAAATCCTTTGAACATATGATGTTATTATGATTTGATTTTTGGCAAAGTATATTTTTTAACGGCTCATTATTTGAAACCGATATATCATCTAAGAAAAGTGAAAACTCATATCCTCGATTCATAGCTATTGTCAACGAATTTACAATAAGCTCTACAAGCATCACGTTTGCCGATGAGTTCAAATCTATACATAGGATTTGCCCTTTCTTTATTGCGGATAGAACACTCGTACCTCCTGTGCTATTTGCGTCAACAGTCGCTATGTGGTTCATTTGTGCCATCATATCAAAGAAAAATGTATCAATTTTAGCACACTCTGATTGCCCCATCATTAGCATGGAGTTCAAATTATTTGCTACGTCTTGCGTAATAAAACCGTTTGTTAATCTATCGTTAATTCGCTCTGCTAACTTATGATATGGACAATTAGCAAAATTAGAAAAATAAGGGTACATATTTTTACAAGCCAACAAGTCGAAGACTATTTGCAAAATATAGCGTCCGGCAGGTTTAATGTCATACTTTGATTTGCAAGTATCGAGAACCACTTGGCAGATTTCTTGTAACTCGAAAGACGTAAAAGCGTCGAAGTATTTACTGCTTTTATTCACAATCACGCCAAGATTATTTCGAGCAATTATGTTCTCCAGTCCACCATTAGCCAAGTGTAATATAATCATAGCTCGCCCTTGTGCAGAGTTATTATAGATTATTTGTTCACTAAATCTCAGCCGCTCTCCAGCATCGCCGCCTGAAATAACTATGTTTTCTTGACATGATGCAGAAGGGAACAGAATGTCCGTAGTAATACTTTGATACTGCTCAAGACCCCTTGCCTGCTTGTTGTATTTTCGGATACGACGGTTATTGATACCGTCGAATATCCAGTTAATTAAGAACAGCAAACAGCCGCCACCGCGATTATTACCTTCAGACATCATTTACACCCCCCTCGTTCATAAATAATTTATTTCAAAAACTAACTGGCTTGGATTGTATTTTACCTCTACCATAGCGGTGCATTTATAAATATTCGCGTATTGTTGCTGAGCGATTGAAATGACCTTATCGACAACATTAGCAGTATCTTTAACATTTTTTAATTTCACCATTATATTTTTTTTACCGTGCATCAAGCTATGTTCTATGAATTTATCGAGTTCAACAGGATTGAACACCACTAATGAATTTACTGAAAAATAATCATTCCCTTTTGTACTACATAGAGGGACACCGTTCGATATAGTGTGTTCTCTTTTTATATCATCATCCGAAAGATTAAAGTAATCATAACGGTTTAGCTTGCTTTTTAAGGTCATATCGAAAGTTACATCCAAATGATATGTCATTCCTTCAATTTCAACTATATTCCATGCGTGTCTTTCCGCAGTATCGTCATTAACTGGGTTTTTTGCCTTCCCAAAAACAACAAGGCTACTTACGTCAAGATAATCAAGCGATAATTTTACGAATTTTGCAATACCCTCGCAAACGGCAGTCCTGTTCAAAACAAGTCCAAGAACAGAATATGAATAATCGTGGTAAGCATTATCATAACAGAAATTATTAAGACAATAATCGTGTACAAATATTTCCTTATCGACATCACTTTTGTTTTTTACCGCATCATACACTCTCAGATATTTGTTTATAATACTGGTGTTTTGTTTTACAAAACTTCGAGCATATTTGTAATTCGGTTTTATCAAAAGGGTGTTCTTGTGCAAATCATTTGAGTGGTTAAACGAAGATAAATAATAAATCAACGGATTATCAAGCAATATACAATCAAAAATCAAGGATATTTCATTTACAGGCTTTAGTGGAAGTCTAATTTCACCGGCAAATGATTCAAGCCCTGACAGTAGCGTTCTATATATTGCTCTTTGACCGTTAGCCAAACGACTATAATAATACCGACCCTTGGTGTCCACGCTGCCGAAAATCCCGCTTAACCCAAACAACAATTTTTCACCCCTTTCTTATCCTTAGAATAATTGGTTTTGCCGTTCCTGCACCCAATGTATAAAAGCGTTACTCTATATGAGTATAACGTGGTGTGTAAAATGAGCGGTCGCTTTCAAAGCGACAAATCAAATCATTCATGAACAATGAAAAACGCACTCATTTCTTGCTTTCCTTTGATTTTGACGATGCTTTGTTCTCTGTGCTTGAATCCTCCGCGTCCTTATATAAATGAGGGTATGCCTTTTTATTCCATTCCAATTGCAAAGCATCCCAATCCGGCTCGGTGTAGTAACTGTTTTCTTTTGTTGTCAGCGGAGCTTCTGCATTGATAAGAACAAGGATGGTTTTATCGTCTGTTACAGAAGCACAAGCATCACCTTTGAGGTATTCTTCACGTTCTTTACCAATGTCATCAATAGTTTCGTCAGACACCTTTAAGACATTGTTGTCCATGAAATACCTAATTAGAGGTACATACACTTCAACAGGTTGCCCTTTCAACAAATAAGGAAAGAATATGTCGTATATACCATCGGTAGCAAGCAATAGGCTTGCAAACTTATGTTGCGAGCTTTCAATAACCCACGAATCCTTGCCTGCTCTCAGAGGAACAACAAACATACCGTCCGTTTTTTGAGGGGATGTTATTTTTATGTAGTCCCCATCATTTGTCAATCCGATTATCCCTCCATCACCACAATGACCATATGCTAAATTTTTCCCATCATAGATAGCTAATGATAGGGTCGTATCATAATCGGTTATTAGGTGGTTTTTTGATAAAGAATACTCGTCGATTTCTCTTTCGGCTCGTTCAAATGCTTTTTCTATAACCGCTAATAAGTTGCAATTTGAATCAGCTTCAATTTGCTCGGCACATACCCGTAGGGAAACGTCAACCGCAATAGATGAAGCGATGTCGGAAAATTGGCAACTCCCTACACCATCAGCTATCGCCGCAACAAAAACGCCATTATCCAATGTTAATACCTTGTTGGCGTCTTGACATACCGTTCCATTTTTTAGATGCGAGGAACCAACAGCCGAAAATCCATATGTGAATATCACTCAGTTACACCCCTTTCTTTCGGATTGTCGATAAAACTATACGAAATAGTTGGATTACCAATCTGTTGGAACAACTCTTGCGTTCTCAGGTAAATTTCCTAACGGCACATCCTCACCAACACGACTAACAGAGATTGCCACCATACTCTCGCTCATCCAATCGAAAATACCGGCAAAATCAGTATCGCTCAATTCCATGACACGTTTTGTCAGTTTGAATAGTGTCGCCTTATCATAACCTGAAACTCCGAGAGCGAAAAATTTAAGTTTTCCAGAAGTCCCTTTACTTTCTTCTTCTTGAATACGGCGCGCTGCTTCATCAATACTGTCGGTCGGTGCGCCGTCTGTTATCATAAAAATCCACGGCTTATAAACGGGTGTACCTAATGAGTTGTAAAAACGATTCCTATCTTTCACCAAGTCGATAGCCATATTAACGCCTGCTCCCATTGCTGTTGAACCAGTTGCAACAAGTGTTACTGGTTGCATTTCTGAAATAGGCGTAAAATCCTGTACCAACCGGGCTGAACTGTTAAATTCGACGATAGCAATATCGACACGTTTCTGCGCCATATCGTCCATCGAAACTTTGTCTTTGAAATCTTGTAACGCTCTGTTCAAGCTGTCAATGGGTGTGCCGGACATAGAACCGGACGTGTCTAATAATAAGACACAAGCCAAGTGTGCTTCGTTCGGAGCGGCGATTTTAGGTGCGCCGAAAGTTTCTTGGGTAATCATAGTTTTCTCTCCTTCAAAATAGTTTATTTTTAACCTTTACAGGTTAAAGACAATTTGGTGAATACTTATTTTGGGTTAATTGAAATCTCTTTTTTCAATACTAAACATTTCGCGCACAGCGTCAGTTGCGATTCCCATAACAGACATCAATTCGCTTATTTCAATATCTTTGAGAAAAAATAATGCAATTGCTGTAAATGTACTCCATTGCATTTTTCTTTTTCCGTTTTCTATCGCACTAATCGTTTGTCTTGAAAAGCCTAACCGGTCAGCTAACTCGTCTTGAGATAATCCTGCTTTAGCTCTTAATGCCGGTAAATTAACAGCCATATTTGCACATAGCCTTTTCTTTTCATCAGCTTCAATAAATATAGCCATGATAAACCTCGCTTTCATTTCCAATAAGAAGTGTGTGGCTAATTAACTTAATCACTATTTCATAGGCATTAACACCTCCTTATCATAAATAAAAATCCGAACTATCCAATATTATACATAATGTTGCTGATTGTGTCAATATGCAACGCGATATTTATGGTTCAAGGGATTTATAGCGACCACATATTTATGTTATCAGCTCGCGAGTATAGTCTGCGAGCCATTATTATTATAGCCTTTTAGATGTTGTTTGTCAAGCCCCTTTGTTGCTGTATAAGTCAAACTGTAAGATGTATAATTATATGGGCGAAAGGGTGGTGAACGATTTGAACAAATTAAATTTTGCTGATATAGGAAGCAGAATACGGAAGCAACGTGAGTTTTTAGGCTATACAAGGGAATACTTAGCTGAAAATTTATCTGTTTCAACAAACTTTTGCCGAGATATTGAAATTGGCGCTAAGGGGATGTCTATCCAAACGCTTGTAAAGTTATCTTCAATTTTGAAACTGTCATTAGACTATATTGTCTTGGGAGAAACGATAGACAAAGATGCCGAGCCTTTAATATTGATGCTAAACGCTTGCAATCCAAGTAAACGCAAGTATGCTGAAGACATATTAAAATCGTTCTTGTTAGCGATTGAATAAAAAACGAAATTATACTCATTATCAGTTAACCTTTGTTTAGATTCGTTGAACTTTTGAAAAATCAAATTTCTTTGTAGTTATTCTATATATAAATCTCCTCTCCAACTCTCCCTGTGTCGCCAATCTCTCCCATATCGCCAAATTGTACTTGACAAGGGGAGATAATGGCGATATAATAAGAGTAGTCTTTGGAGAGGAGATTTTTTTATGCTTGAAAATCAATCGTTTGAACGCAAACGGGAATATAACCAAAAAGCTCAAAACACAATGCTTGCTTTCCTTAATACGGACGGCGGGACGCTTCACATTGGCATTGAAAATGACGGCACTCTCTACGGAGTAGAGGGCGACATCGACTTGGAATTGCGGAGAATAACAACCAGTTTCCGGGATTCCGTTACGCCAGACCCATCGGGATATTTCAAGGTAGAGCCGGAAAAGCGCGGCGATGAGTATATTATCGTCATCACGGTGGAGCGCGGCTCCGCCATTCCTTACTGTTATTCCGAATATGGTCTTGTTCCGAAAGGTGTTTATGTCCGTGTCGGCAGCAATACGGTAATGGCGACCCGCGAGCATATCCGGCAGATGATTAAGGACAACGGCACAGGGCAGTTTTTAACAGAGCTGTCTGTTGAGCAAGACCTTACATTTGAATACGCTGATAAAATCTTTACCGAGAATGAAGTTAAGTTTGGCGAGGGACAGAAACAAACGCTTGGGCTAATCCGAAGCGATGGACGGTATTCCAATCTCGCGCTAATCCTTTCCGACCAAAACCCATATACCACAAAGGCGGCAATCTTTGAAGGGTTATCAAAAGCAAAATTCAAAGACCGCAAAGAGTTTGGCGGCTCAATCTTCAAGCAAATTGATGAAGTTCATGCCTACCTTCATGTATTCAACCGTATCCGCAGCACTTTTGAGGGAGTGTATCGGGTAGACTACCCGGATTATCCCGTCGAAGGCATAAGGGAATCCCTCATAAACGCATATATCCACCGTGATTATTATATAGAGGGAAGCGTTCTTGTAAGTATGTTTGACGACCGCATTGAGTTCATGTCCGTGGGTGGGATAATGCCCGGCGTTACCCATGACTTGATGCGCTTGGGGGTTTCGATAACGCGCAATGATAAGTTGGCAAAGGTGTTACACCGCTTGAATATCATCGAAGCGTATGGCACGGGTATACCCCGTATTTATGAAGCCTATGAGAACAGTTCTGTTGAACCCGAAATCCCCGTTGTTGACGGAGGGTTTCTAATTCGTATTCCCAACATGAACCACAATATTGGAAACGGCACAGCGAACGGAAAAACCACCATTCAAAATAATGAACAGAAACTATTATCCATTTTTTCGGATGGCACGTTCAACAAAGAAGAAGCCGCCGATATTTTGGGAATCAGCGTAAGCGGTGCGTATAAGATGTTACAGCGCATGGCAGACCAAAAGCTGCTCATTGCCCGCAAAGATGGCAAGCAATGGGTATACAGCAGAGCAACAAACCAAACAGAGCCAATCCAAACAACCGAATACCTTGATATGAAAATCGTAGCCTTTGCAGGAATGTTTGACGGCGGTACGTTAAGGCTGAAAGACCTTGTGTATTTCGCGGGCGGCGCACCTTCGGACAATATACCGGCATTTACGACTTATGTTGTAATAGGTCGCCGTGGCAAAGAATCGCAGGCATATAAAAAGGCATCGAAAATGATTAACGCCGGGTCGATTGTCGAACTGACAGAGGACGAACTTCGTGACATTTGTGCAGGTAAAACCCCTGCGCCTGAACGTGAGTTGACACACGCTCCGAATATAATCGTCATTCCTGCTTCCGAAGAAGCTGAAATGGAATCGGAAATGAATGAAATAGAAGTTTTTAACTATAAACGCCAATCATTTGAACGTCGTTACGGCGTACTACAGCCGGATGGAAGCCGAAATAAGTAAGGAACGAAACGAAACAGGAAGTGAGGGAAAGTCATGCCAAACGCCCCGAACCAAAAGCTGAAACAGCTTTACCTTATGAAAATTCTATTGGAGCAGACGGACGAGGAGCATCCTATGTCCGTCAAAGACCTTATCGGGCAGTTAGACCTATACGGTATAACTGCCGAGCGTAAATCACTTTACGCTGACATAGAGCGGCTGACCGACTTTGGTATTAACGTCGTAAGCCAAAAGACAAACACGGTCGGCTACTTCGTCGGCGACCGTCAGTTTGAGCTTGCGGAGTTAAAGCTGATGGTAGATGCGGTTCAATCTTCGCGCTTTATCAGCGCGAAAAAGAGCGCAGGTCTAATCAAGAAAATCGCAGCTCTCGGAAGCGTTCACCAAGCTAAACAGCTTAACCGCCATGTGTTCGTAGACGGTCAGCCGAAAACCATAAATGAGAGCGTCCTGTATAACGTGGATGCCATCCACGCGGCAATCAATGAAAATAAGAAAATCAGCTACAAGTATTTCGATTACAACGCGAAAAAACGCCGTGTCTACCGAAAGAACGGCGAACTCTACACACAGACCCCCGTTGCCCTGTGTTGGAAAGACGACAGCTATTACCTCATCGCGTACAGCGCAAAACATGACGGTTTCGCTCATTATCGAGTAGACCGTATGAATAACGTGTCCATACTGGACGAAAAACGTGATAACATCGGCAGGGACAGATTCGACGTTGCCGAATACACCAAAAAGATATTCGGTATGTACAGCGGCGAGCCTGTCCGCGCAACCTTATCTTTTGACCCATCCCTCGTAAACGTGATGTTTGACCGCTTCGGGCGGGATATACACATCACCGAAGAATCGGACAGTTGGGTAACGGTCAATGTGGAAGTATCGGCAAGCCCCGTGTTCCTCGGTTGGCTTTTGCAATTCGGCAGCCGCGCAAAAATCAAAGCCCCGGACAATTTAATTACAACCATACAAGCCCTTATTTCCGACGCGGCGAAGAATTATTGAAAATATTTTTACATTTCGTCGTTCGCACAGTCCGTACATAAGGACAAGCGGTATGATAAACTATGAGAAACAAAGGGTTTTCGAGGGTAAACTAAAAAATCAAATAATTTTTTCGCGAAAACAGCGCACAGACCGTACAGAGGGACAGACCTTTTGTTATACTTGTAAATAAGCCAGTAACGGCGGGAAAAATCATGCGGCGGCATTCGCCGCAAAAAATAACGTCGAATGTACGCTATTTGACGGCATAACAAAGGTTCGGTGATGATATTATGAACGATAGACAAATGTTCGGAGCGTTTCTGAAAATCAAACGAAACGAACGCGAAATACCAATACGCCTGATGGCAGAGCGGGTGGGTATAAAGCCCGGTTACTTCAACGATATTGAATCAGGGCGGCGTACCCCCATTGAACTCGATTTGCTTGACAGGATTGTTGAAACGCTAAGATTGTCGGACGAGGACAGACAAACCTTTTTCGACCTCGCGGGTAAAGCTCGCGAAGCCGCTCCACCCGATTTAACAGGATATATCAACAACACTCAGAAAGCGCGGATTGCCCTGCGGGTGGCGAAAGATAAAGCCACGGATGCCGATTGGGAACAGTTCACAAGGTATCTCAATGAAAAAAAGGAGGAATAAATATTATGCTTGAACTTAACACTTGCTACACGTTTTCACAAGTACCGTACCTCACTTACGACGCATTGGAAGAATACGCGATGCAGCTTGTACACGATTTCGCGCCGGATTCTTTATATATACCCGCACCCGTTGACGTGGATTCGTTTTTGGAGTTCTACTTACGACTGACCGTAGACTTCCGACATATCTGCTACAACAAGCAAGTCCTCGGCATGACTGCGTTCAACGAAGGGACTGTCGATGTTATGGATGACGACACAGGGCAAGTCATAGAACTGCCCGTTGCGGCGGGAACGGTTATCATCGACAGTTCGCTTGAAATAAAGCGGAACGAACAGCGGCGGAGGTTCACTATGACACACGAAGGCTGTCATTGGCTCATTCATAGAAAAGCCTTTGCTGAGGACAACCCTTTCGGGCCTGCCGGGATTTACCAAAACCAATTTCTCGCCGCCAAAGAGGGTCGCGTGGATTACAGCCGCAGTCAAAAAGAGCGCAGTGATATAGAATGTATGGAACGCCAAGCGGATTTCCTTGCTTCAGCTATCCTTATGCCGAAACCCGCGCTCCGCGAAGCATTTAAGAACTTTTTCAAATACTATGACGAAAAACCGCGTCGTCTTATCCGTGGGACAAGCCCGCTGGAAGATTGCTACGCACAACAGTTGCCGGAATATATTGCCGGAGTGTTCAACGTGTCCAAGCGCGCCGCGTTGATACGCTTGGAAAAGTTGACGGCGATAGTTAATAAAGGGTGGAGGGGTATCTAATACCGCAAAACGACCCTTTTTTACGCCCGAATGTACGTCAATTAGCGTACTTAATCAACAAACTATGACATCAACAGAATATAAAAAGAGGAGGAGTTCTAAGTGAAAACAGCCAAAAGCACCGCAAAGGTAAATACAAACGTGCCAAAGACACGCGACGAGCTTAAAGGTCGGAAGCTCATAAAATGCCCGATATGCAGAGAGCTTCTGATGGATTTGGACAGATACGAAAAAGTGGAACTTTTCAAGTTACCGACACGCAAGCCGCACAAATGGCAAAAGGAAAAGGTCTGTGCGATTTGTAAAAACAAAATCGGGTTCACCCTGATACCCGCCGAAGAAACAAAGGAATAAAACTTAAAATTGCTTCGCCATCACGGAATCCGAGCAGCACCCAATCAAGGGTTGCGGGCAACGGCTGCGGCGTAGTGGATATGTATATGCCGCTTAACGCGCTTGCCGGGAGGAATGGATATGGGCGAAGTTAGAAATCTCAACCAAAAATTGATTGGCGCAATCAGCGTAGACAAGCGAACGCTTGAAATACAGCTTAAAGACTGTGTTACGCAAGTACAGGTTAAGTCGGACGGGACGCTTGGCATTACGCACAGGAAGAAAGCCGGAAAACCCGCCGCAATAGCAAAAACCATAACTCAATAATGTAATATCCGCCAGAACGCAAGACGGCAGTGCGGAGGAAACCCGAAAGGGTCATCCTCACCTGTCGTCTTTTTTATCGGCTGAAATACACGACATTTGAGGACTTCGCTGCCGCGAAGGAGGAAATGCCGTGTTTATTTTTTTCAAAACCATATACCGCTGTCGTTCCCCGCCTTTCCCGTTCGTTTTTGACCAACTCAAAAATCGGACGGAGGAAAGGTAATGAACCACTATGTTAATTATGATTACGCGCTAAATAAAAAAAGCACGGGTATCGTTTACGGTTTCGTAGACGGCGCAAAAGAGATAACGCTTCAAGATTTCCTTAATGAATATCCCGGAGCGACACCCGACGATTTCGATGCGCTGAAAGCGTGGTCTGATAATGATTATCTCGAACGCGATAGAAACGGCTACAACACGACCCGTAAGAACGTGAACCTCGATTGGGCTGACCAGGCGGGCGAATGTGGCTTGGCATCGCCAGAAGATTCCCTCGTTGCTGCTATCGACGCACGGGAGGAATCCGAACAAAGAATGCGTATCGTTAAGTTAGCCAATCAAGCGTTGGACAAACTCACCGACATTCAACGACGGCGGTATTTGCTCTATGTCGTTGACGGACTGACGGTGAGAAAAATTGCGGAATTAGAGGGCGTGGCTTTTCAAGTCGTTGACAGGAGCATCCTGTCCGCAAAGATGAAGATACAAAAATTTTTAGAAAAGTGCCAAAGCATAGGGTAAACCTTTTACTCGGTATCACCGTCGTTGCGGACGCCAGCCTTGCCGGATTTTATCCATTCGTCAACTTCGGAAACTTTGAACCTCCACAGCTTGCCGAGCTTGTGTGCGGGCATATTCTTATGTTCAATCCATTTAAGCACCGATTCGCGGCTTGCACCGAGGTATGCGGTAATTTCCTTCAATGACAACCAATTTTCTATATTACTGTCCATTTGGCTGCTCCTCTCCATTTGCCGCAGCTTCCATTTTGCTTTTTAGAATATCAACCCGATTTTGAGCGTTTTTAATAAGTGAATGGTCAGGTTCATGGAATTGCGATTGTATGTCATAAGCCTTTTTGTACATATTTAACGCGTCGTTGTTCCTGCCCTGTCTTTCAAGTGATTCTGCGTAGAGCCGGTATGTGACCGATATTCGTAAATTGTCGTCCCCAAAAAACTTCAAATACAGTCGTATTGAGTTTTCAAACCACTTGTTAGCGTTTGGGAAATCGCCAAGTTTATTATAAGCATTGGCAATACCGCTGCTTATGGTGGCAATTTCCGGCACATCTTCGCAGTAGCACTTCTTTGATATTTCATACGCTTCAAGGAAATACTCCAATGCTTTTTGAGGTATGCCGCGTTCCTTAAATACACACCCGATATTGTATAACGTGCCTACCGTGTCGGGGTTTTCCCTCCCGACCGTATTTTCATGTATGTATAAGGCTTTTTCGTAATGCTCCATCGCTTGCTCATAATCACCGTTTTCGGCGAATCTTCCACCAAGATTGCTATAAGAGATAGCCACATAGGGGTGCATTTCACCGAACGCTTCAAGCTGTATTTCCAAAACCTCTTTATAAAGCTCCATCGCTTCATCGTCCATATCCTCATACTCGGAATAGACATCGGCTTTGCTTCTGAGTAAAAATGCTACATTGGGATGGCGTTCGCCCAACAACGGAATCGTAATATCAAGAGCCTTGTCAAACAGCTCCATCGCGGTATCGAATTGGAATAGATAATAATGGGCTGTGCCTAAATTGTGATAATTCATCGCGGTATCTTGATGGTGTTCGCCAAGAACCCTTAACCGGGTTTCAAGAATTTCCGAAAATTGCTCTTTCGCGGTTTCATACTCGCCCATATCCATATGCAAATTCGCGATGCTGTCGCGAGCCGTAAGGACTTCCGGGTGGTCGCGACCAAAGATTGCTTCCCCCGCCGTCACCGCCATGTTGTAATATTTCATCGCGTTTTTTATATCTCCCAAACGGTCATAAACGCGTCCAATGTTGTTGTATGTTGCCGCTAAATCAGGGTGGTTTTTATCAAGTGCGGCTTTTTGAATCGCCATAGCTGCCTTGTGGTGCTTCAATGCTTTCTTGTACTCGCCTAAGCTGTCGTATACACAGCCTATGTTGTTGTGAGAAATTGCCGTTTGCGGGTGTTTGTCACCGAGAACAGCCAATCGGATTTCTAATCCCCGCTCCATTAACCTCAACGCTTCTTTGTACTCACCAAGCAATTCAAAGACATTACCGAAGCAATCGTAGGAGTTGGCTATTTGCGCGTCCTCGGTCGCAAACTCGCGTTCTCTTATCTCTATTGATTTTTGATACCACTCTTTTGCTCCTGCAAGATTTCCCTGCCTGATGTAGCATCCTGCCATGTTGTGATACACAGTTGAGGTTACATTTGTATCAATTTCTTCGATGGTTTCGCAAACCGTTTTCGCTTTTTTAAGTAGAGCTAAAGCTCTATCGTACTCCGCCATTTGATTCAGAATAATCGCGATACAGTTGATTAAGTCGGGGTATTCGTCATACTCGCCATTTATCGCTTCCACAAGGGAAATGGCATGGTTTAAGTGAGGAAGCCTGCTTGTGAACAGGTCGGTGTCGTCATAACTCAATACTTCGCCCAATCCGATGGCGAGCGGAGCCGCTGTTTCAAAGCTCGGTAAAGCCTTATGTCTGACGACAGAGGTAATGAGCGGGTGCATCGAAAAGGCTACATCTAACTGTTCGCCGATTCTGCCACGGAATACCCAGCCTTGCGATACAAGAGCATTGACCGCATCGAGGTCGTCAATCTCAAACCAGTTTTTCACGTTTTCTGATGATATAGTGTCCGGCGATAAGAGTGAGAATAACTGCAACACGCGCAGCTTCTCGTTTTTAATGTTAGATATATCGAGAACTTTAGAAAACTGCTCAATAAAAATCTGTTCTGCCTTATCCCATTCGCCCGCTTCCGGGGTATGGACATAAGTAATGCTCTCAGAAATATCTGTCAACGAAAAGCCTGTCCTTTTTAGGGTTTCCCGCAATTCGTGGGTCGTATATGCCGCCGACTTCTGTGTTTTTGCCAATAACTCAACGGCGAGCGTATGGCGGTCAGCCATTTCGATTATCGCATCTAAGTCCTCGTCGGGTGAATTATCTTCTGCGTAGGTAACGCCATAGTTGTAGTCAGCGTTGTACGGATATTCTTCGCTGTGTTGGCGGTAAAGGATTCGGCAATCCTCTATATCGAGCTTGCCAATCTCTATCGCTTGCAAGCGTTCAACACTTCTGCGCCGCGAGGTCAAGACTACCTTGCAACGCAACTGCGAAAGTAGAGCGGCGTCCCGTTCAGATAAATCATTGGCGTTATCGACAAACAACAGCATATTACCTTTTTGGTTATCCAAATACCTGATAGCTTGCGTAAGATATTCCGCAGGGTTGTCCGTTTGAAAGGATAACTCCGTGAATTGTTGAAAAAATGTCTGCTCAATGCTTTCGTGGAATACAAGCCAGCCTACTTTTTTGACTTCCGGCAACTTATCGTTTATGCACTCATGGAACAGCTTCCGGCAAAATTCTGTTTTGCCGATACCACCCATTCCGTTAAGGAGCATCAACTTTGCGTCGCCTGTGAGGAGCTGCTTGACTTCCTCTAACTTTCCGTCGCGTCCACGAAAATAATCAGAGGGCTGTAACGGGCGGGTTTGGGTAACAACAACCACGCCATCGTCTGTCGCAAACAAAGCGTCAATATCGGCATCAGCGGCAGGAACCCAATTTATATCATTTGTCTGCTTCTTCGTTTTACGGGGAATGAGGCACTTTTTATTGTTTCTGACCGCAAGCACCCATACTTCGGCGAGGTAGTCGGCTTCGGTTTTTGTTGTTTTCAACTTTTTCAACCGCGTTTGAGTTACTTTGCCAAGCTCGGCATCATTTTCAACAATGTCAGCAATGGTGTCAACCGCTATTCGCAGCGATTCTTTTGTAATGTACGCTGTCGAAGTCAGCGTTTTGGCGAAAAACTCCCCAACCAAATCGTTTATACCTTTGCGCTGTGTTAGAGCAATGTATTCGGTCGGCGCGTCTTTTTCACCGCTCTTTAAGCGGGCAACAAGCGTTTTTTCGATTTCAGGCAGCTTATCGGAGTCGGCATCGGGCAACCCATAAGCTAACGCTCCGAGCAATAACGGATAGATGTGGATGTCTTTGCGAAAATTTTTATCTACCCCACGACCTGTTTCATTATCTTTTATCAATACTTTCACGTTCATTCCTGTTTGCATCACTTCCGCAAAAGTCCGAATACACAAGGGTTTACTGGTCATACCGCTACCTCCTTTCTGAAATCTATTAGCAACTTCACAGCAACTTTGCACTAACTCTTTTTAATTTCGCATCCCACATAATAGAACCATGCAAACCGGGACGATGACGTATAACCGAAGATGCTAAATTTTATTATAACACAATACGACGACATATTCCACAATAATAAACACAAATACACGATAATCCACAATCAACATAAATTCGGTTTACGCATAATTACGGAACAGAGCGCATATAGTTGTACATTCGGCATTTTTTTGATTTCGCAAATTATGTACTTAAAACTGAAAAATCAAACAAATTCGTCATTAACCCAGTAAAAATCATTTTACTCTGCATATTATACAAATAGGAGAGTAGGACAAGCAGGCTGTAAAACTAAGGAGGTCGAAAAATGGAACCCATCCGCACCCCAAAGGGGAAACTGTACGGAACGCTCGATGTATCGACCTATGTTCTGCACATCAAGGACGGCACGAATATACGGTTGATACGAGTTCCGCCGGAAGGCTTGGAGCTTCAATACATTTCCGGCAACGGACAAGCTGAAACAATCTACATACCGCCAAAGGAGTCATTAGTAAAAGCATAGACCAAAACCAAATAATCCGCCAGATTGCTTAGACGACAGCGCGGAGGAACCCGAAAAGGGAATCCTCGCTTGTCGTCTTTCTTTTCGATTCTATACGGCATTTGAGGATTCCGCGTCCGTGAAAGGAGCGGAGTTCATGTTTACATACTTGCCCTTCATATACCCGGCGCGCGCGCCGCCTTTCGCCATTCGATTTTATCCAACTCAAAAATCGAACGGGGGAAAGGTTTATGAACCGCTACGCAAATAATGATTACGCGTTGAACAAGAAAAGCACAGGCATTGTTTACGACTTCGCTGATGGTGCAAAGGAAATCACCTTTGCAGATTTTCTTGATGAGAACCCCGGAGCGACGCCTAACGATTTTGCCGCGTTGAAAACATGGTCTGACGAGGATTACCACGAACTCGACAGGAATGGCTATAACGCGACCCGCAAGAACGTGAATCTCGATTGGGCAGACCAAGCGGGCGAGTGTTGCACGGAATCGCCGGAGGAAACCTTAATCGCAGCCATTGACGCATTGGAAGAATCCGAACGCATGAAACAGCAAGCCTTTTTCGCCAAGCAAGCGTTGGACAAGCTCACCGACATTCAGCGTCGGCGGTATCTGCTTTACATGGTTGACGGCTTAACAGTGAGAGAAATTGCCGCTTCCGAAGGGGTAGCGTTTCAAGTCGTTGACAGGAGCATTTTAGCCGCAAAGAAAAAAATAAAAATATTTTTTCTGAAAAGCTAAAAAACAGGGTGACAAAACGCTTTCAAAATCACGTTAGGCGAAGGGTACTTTTTCCTTCGCCGCTCCTTGACAACTGAATACACGGAACAACGAGTCACCGGTTGCCGCCGCTCTGAGCGCGACGATATGAGCGCACCCTCTGCTACAGCGGTTGGTCAGAAACAAGGCGCGGCGGCAGCCACCCCCTCCGATAAACCGGAGTCGGCACTCAGAGGAGTTCGCCGGGAATGTATCGTGCCGAATGAAAAAGGGCGGCGGGAACATTCGGGAGAGAGTGCGATGCGCTCAAAGGCTCTTGTTTCCCCAACGTCCGGGCGCGTGGCAAATAGGACGTAACCAAAAGCAAATCAGATTTTATCTACCGTCATTACGACGATTTTATCATTTTATGTTTTGACGGTTTTGACTACGGACGGGGGCAGCAGCTCCTGTCCGTCCCGAAGCCGTCAAAGTAAGGAGTTGCTAAAAATGCCAAACGTACAATATGAATACTCCCGTGAACTGCCGCCCGAAGCAGCGGAACAGTTCTTTACAGACGGCGAACCTATTTTATACGCCTACGAATGTGTTCTGCTTGAACGCGAATCCGGCGAACGTTTCATATATACAGCCGCCAATTTGAAAACAGGCGGTAAAGAAGTCTTAGCCCGTAGGTTAAACCCGTTGACCACTTCCGAAGTCGAGAAGATGGTGGAACGGATTCGCCTGTCAAAAGTAGCCGGAGCAAGCTGGCTTCAAGCTGACAGAACGGCTAAGAATTTCATAGGTAAGCCGAAAGCGCGCGAGATATTGAACGCACTGTTCAAGTTTATCCTTCCGAAAAAAGGCTACGCAATACGCGAAGCACAAATAAACCTCGCGCACGGTATTATGGACACTATTGAGAAAAAAGGTGCAGCGATTTACGAAGCGCAAACCGGCACAGGAAAGACAGAGGGTTATATCGCTCCCGCCGTTATCGCCAAACGAGGACGGCTCAACGACCAAAAGAATATGAACCTCTATCCTGATATGCAATATGCGAACATATCGCAAATGCCGATTGCCATAGCAACATCGTCAATCGCCCTCCAACGGGCGATTCTGACGGACTACATTCCGAACTTGTCGGGGATTATGCTCGAAAGCGGCATTATTAAAGAACCGCTAACCGCCGTTCTCCGAAAAGGAAAAGAACATTATGTTTGTGAACGCAATCTGCGGACACACTTGCAATTTGAAAACAACGACGAAACACGGCAGGTGTTGGAAAACCTGCTTCTGCCGAACTCGACCATCGACCTTGCGGAAGCGGACATCAACCCGAACGTAAAACGGAAAATCTGCGTAAACGGGCGATGCTCCGATGCTTGCCAGTATAAAGCGGATTGTTCATACCTCGTTTTCCGCGAGGACGTTCAATCAACCAAAATCGACATTCAAGTATGTAATCACAATTATCTGCTTGCCGACACGCTCCTGCGGGCTAAGAAACAACAACCGTTAATACCGAATTACCAAACTTTAATCATCGACGAAGCCCACAAGTTTATCGACGCTGCAAGAACGATGTACGGCACAGAACTGTTAAGCGAAACCGCGCAGGACATTTTTATTGGTATAGGCAAGCACAGGTTCATGCGTGAAGGGTTTGAAGATGAAGTCGTCAAATCGGCGGCGAAACTCGCAAGCGAGAACGACAGGCTGTTCTTGAAGCTAACCAACTCTGTTGAGGAGGATAACGATGCCAAGAGCGTCACTATCGACCCCGAATTGGCGCGGCATATCCGTAATCTCTATTCGATTTCCGAGAGATTGCTATACCTCATGCGTTTTGAAGTGTTCTTTAATAAAGCGGATGAAGTGCTTGCGTGGGTTCGACGGAAATACGACGTGGATACGTCAAGCATCAGCTTGAAGCGTCTGCTCAGAGAAACCGGCAATGAATATGACGACCGCGACACCATACGAGACATCATGCACAAGCAAATAGTACGTCTGCATCAAGCGATATATGCGCTTCCGGCGATTCAGCGGAAAGTTGAAATCGAACGTGAACAGCGAAAAAAACGCAAACACCGATACAACACCGAGCAGCAGGTAGTCAACAACGATAAATCCAAAATCAGCGATGTTATATGGAAAAAGGTTCGGCGGTTATTACCTGTTGAAAGTGCGACAGGTAACAAAAGCGACCGTTTAATCAAACTGATATGGCAGCTTCAGCTTCTAAACGAGCAAGCCGCCGAGTTTATGAACCACACAAAGTTGATTTGCTGGCTCGATTATGAGGACGATGTTCCCAAGCTCTGCGCCGTCCCGAACGACTTGAACGACAGGCTCTTTCGTGACCAATGGAGCAAAGGCATACCGACTATCCTCACATCTGGAACCCTGTCTGCCGGGGGCGATTTCACAAGAACGAACCAATCACTCGGCATAGACCGGCTCGGTAAACGACTGTCCGAAGCTACATACCCGTCGCCGTTCGATTACATGAAAAATGCTCTGTTGTATTTCAGCGAAAGCACCCCTTTTCCAAACGCGAAGGATAAGAAATACATCAATGCGATTACGGATGAAATCGAGCAGTTGGTACAGGCTTCTCACGGTCACGCGGCGGTTCTGTTTACATCATACGACGCGATGGGGCGTGTGTACGCTGCATTGAAACAACGCAAAATACCGTTCCCGATGTTCCGTCTTGATAA
>Ga0123356_10001882_pt1 | contig 22751 bp, 21 predicted proteins | sample TergutEmb28metaG_2_FD_92546 | JGI IMG/M metagenome (GOLD analysis project Ga0123356, IMG submission 92546) | Embiratermes neotenicus P3 segment gut microbial communities from Petit-Saut dam, French Guiana - Emb289 P3 | ecosystem: Host-associated > Arthropoda: Insects > Digestive system > Gut ...
ACCCGACGATCCCGAAGTACTGAACCCGATTCCTTCCATCTACCCGGGGGAGCGCCCGACGCGCTCCCTTTTTCGCGCTTCTTACCCTCTGTGATCCGGTGATCATGATCCGGTGATCATGGTCCTTGCCTTTTCGCCGCCGGTGCGGATAATAGCGTTTCCTTCGTCTGGGGGGGATTCATGCCACTTCGTATGCGCAGTTTGTGCGTAGTCGACTTCGTGTGTTCGAGACCCGCCGCCCTCCTTTTCGTGACATTGGTCATTGGGGTGCCACTGTTGGTATGCGCGGGAGCTTCCGCCCAAAACAATGGCGCGGCCCAGAATGCCGCTCCCGGAGCGAACTCCGATCCGACCTATCAGGCGTTGCGCAACGCGACGCTCGCCGGCGAGTCTGTCTCCGTCAGCAATGTTGACCTGAAACGAGACGCCGGCACCTTTCACCTGCGCTCCGGTACAGTCTGTTTCGTGGCGCCGGTCCAAGGTAAGGTCACCGGCGCCGTGTTCGTGGGCGATGGCGGCTTTGTGCTCGACCCGCCTTCTGCTTCCGAGCGCGCTTCCCTGAAGCTTTTGACCAAAGAAGATGAGTTCAGCGAGAAGTTTGAGCACCTGGTACTGCGTTTCACGGACTCGACCTATGAAGAAATCAAAGCCGCCGGCACCCCGGGTGGAAACTGCGATGGCGGTCTCCTGAAGGATTCTCAAAACACAACTCGCCACAAGATCAAACGGAATCTGGAAGCCCGGATTCTGGAGGAAGTCCTCAGTCCGGCGCCCAGAGCATTTTTTGTCGCATTCATTCACGGCAAGCGCTACAACGACAAAGAGCTGTATGAGATCGACCCCGACCGCGCCCGGTACCAGGTTAGCTTCCGTACATACGACGAGAACAAGTTTGGGCATTGGGCCTCGTTCAGCGTATCGGACGCACAGGTGCTCCAGAGTTCCGGCAAGCCGATTCACATCGAGCAGCAGGAACTGGATACGACGCTCGAAAAGAACGCCAACTTAGAGGGAAAGGCGACGACCACGTTCGTTTCGTTGAGAAACGGATTGCGCGTTGTGCCTTTCAACCTGTTCATGCCCTTACGCGTGCAAAGTGTAACGGCGAACGGGACACCGTTGTCCTTCATTCAGGAAGACAAGAACGACGACGGAGAATTTGCGGTCATCCTGCCCAGACCGCTTGCCGAGGGAGAGAAGTTCACACTGGCGACGGTTTACGGAGGGAGCAGAGCCGTTACCAACGAGGGCGGCGGGAATTATTTTCCGGTGGCGCGCGAGAACTGGTATCCCAATGATCCCGGCGGCGAACTCGGAGAATATGCCTCCTACGACATGACCTTTCATATTCCCAAAGGTATGAAGATCGCAGCCACAGGTGTGCTCGTGCGTGAAAGTAACGAGGGCGGCCAAAACGTGTCCGTGTGGAAGAGCGAAGCGCCCGAGACCGTGGCCGGCTTCAGTTTCGGCCGATTCAAGGTGGAGCAAGCCAACCTCACCAAGCCGGAATATGCCATCGAGTCGTACGCCAATGAAGAATCGCCGGAATGGGTGAATGCGCTCAAGATGGAGGCCGAAGGCGATGCTCTTCCCACCACCGGGTCGCACAGCGGCAGTGCTCCCCTCGGCACCATGAGTACGACAGGACTGAACAAGAAGGCGCTTGCGGAAGGTGAACTGGCAGTGCAGCTCTATTCCGATTATTTCGGACCCTCCCGGTTCAAGCATCTGCAGCTTACACAGCAGACAGCCTGCGATTTTGGCCAGTCGTGGCCGGAACTCGTGTGGATTCCGATTTGCTACTACTTCGACACCACCGTGCGCCACCAGTTAGGACTCGACTGGGGAGACCGCGGCTACTGGAAGGTGGTCACTCCGCACGAAATTGCCCACCAGTGGTGGGGACACACAGTGGGGTTTGCCTATGGTCGCGATCAGTGGATGAGCGAAGGCTTTGCCGACATGTCGGCATCTCTGTTTGTCAGCCTGGTGGAGAAAAACCCCAAGAAGTTCCTCGCTTTCTGGAATGATGAGCGGGAAATCTTGCTGGAACGCAACCCTCAGGGTTTTCGTGCCATTGATGTTGGACCGCTAACCATGGGCTATCGCGCCAATAATTCCCGCACAGGTTCCGACATTACCCGGCGACTCATCTATCCCAAGGGCGCCTACGTGCTCCACATGCTCCGCATGATGCTGCACGACAACCGCAGCGGCGATCAGGTCTTCAAGGACATGATGCAGGACTTCGTCAAGACCTACAGCGGGAAAGCCGCGACCACCGAAGACTTCAAGGCAATGGTTGAAAAACATATGACCCGCGAGATGGATCTGGACGGAAACCACAAGATGGACTGGTTCTTCAACCAGTACGTCTACGGCACCGGGTTACCGACCTACAAACTGGATTCGTCCTTCGATACGGGCGCCGACGGCACGATCATATTCAATATGAAACTTACCCAGTCCGGCGTCGACGATAAATTCAAGATGCTGGTGCCGGTCTACCTTGAAATGGACGACGGGCGAATCCTGTCTTTGGGGCGGGCGCACGTAGCGGGCAACAATGCGGTTGAAAGCAAAGTCCCTCTGACCGGTTTGAAGTTGAAACCGAAGCGCGCCGTGCTGAACTACTATGACGACGTTCTGGCCACGCCTTAGGCTCCCGGCCGCCCCAAAAAAAAAGGGAACGCGTGAAAGCGTTCCCTTTTCCCGCTCGGTGGCATGGGACTACTTGCTCGAACCCGCCTGCATGCCGTCGCTGGACTGGCCCACTTCGAGTGCGAATTTCTTGCCATGGAAGCGCGCTCCCGCCAGGCTGGTGGTTCCATCACCATTCTGGTTAATCACTGCGGCGTCATTCTGCGAAGCAGTAGGCAGGTCGACCACCTTTGCCGGAAGGGTGGCGACTACTTTCTTGCCCTGCAGAACGTTGACTTGCACGTCGGGGCCGGTTCCGTCCCACTCCAGCTTGTACTCGCCAGCCTTCAATTTGGTTCCATTGACGGTGGTCGTATTATTCAAAGTCAGATTCGCCTTCGTCCCGGCGAAGGCACTCGTTGCCAACAGCAGAGCCAATCCCATCACTACGGTCTTTGAAACTGTCGCGAACTTCATCGCTGCTCCTTGATTTCTTTCCCGAATGAACGTCGGGAAACGGTTGGGGCGGCCCCGCTCGCGACCTGCGCGAGAAAACAGTTGTGTTTTCCCGTCAATCGCCTACAATGCTGCCGTCAGGGTTAGGATGCAAAGGCCCACACGCCTCTGCTCCCACGATGGGGGTTTACTCACCTGGGCCGCCAAACCGAGTGTGAGTGAATCCCCCAGCCCCCGCTTAAAGATTCTGCATCAATGGCGGCCAGAGTCACCTCTGCTCTGGCCGTCCTACTACAACAAACGCATTTGCACCGCTTAAAGTTTCAGAAATTTTTCTGATCTCCGTTACATCCTATTGGACGACGCCAGGTCCCCTCGGGTAGCAAAACTTTGTTCGAAGTCATCGAAGATTCTGCGAACACGACGTCATTGTTTTGTGAGGAGTAAACAAGACGCGGGCGCACGGCATGCGCCCGCGAAGGGAATAAATCAGAGAAGGAGATATATCGAAATGTATCGATGTATCAGTCGGCGTCGCCGTGCTGCCGTTCCACCGACCAGATCGCTGCCGGATCCTTCTCGAAGGGATACACGTGCACCATCCAGTTGAAAATCACCGGAAGGAACGTTCCTCCCGCCGCTTCGCAAGCCTGCGCGGTATGGATCGAGCCCTTCAGTCCAAACTGCGCATTGGGGGCGAGCAACTGGTCCATTTGCTCCGGGGCCGGCATGTTCGCCGGAGGCCGGCAGAGATTCACGTGCTCGTGCCACTGCGCCACGCTCAAGGGAATGCGCTCGTCGAGTTGGTCTTCGGTCAGTCGCTTGGGTGCGGTATACATCACGCCGATCAGCTTGTAACCGTTGCCCTGCTTCTCATAGAGCAGCGAAGTGGGATGCTCAGGATTGAAATGCCAGGAGGCTTCGCGTGCAAATTGATAATTCGTGAAGTGATACATCTTCTGCGGAACGTTGGGAAGAAAAATCTGGAACCCGTCCGCCAGCGCGGTGTGGTAGTCCATGTATTTTTCCGCAGCCTTGCGCGCCGCGTCGACCACAAGCTGTGCCCGCGCCGCGTCCCCGGCCCTGGCCTGCCGCAGTGCGGTCATCTTCATGTGCGGCCCCATATCCATGTGCCCTTCCATGGAATGCATGACGTGCGCGCTGTCGGCCAGGTTCCCCATCGGCAGGTCTTTCGGGTTCGACATGTCGGGATGCGCTCCGGACATGTCCATCCCGGACATCGAATCCTGCCCGGACGGCTGCGAACTCGTGCCCGAATTCTGCGTTTGCCCCCAGGCGAGGCTGCACAGCAAAACAGTCAGGAAAATTGCAAACCGGTTCAGCATAAAAAATCCCCCACTCTCGATAGAACCCTCACGCACCAGACAGGTTTCGGGCCGAGGGCCGCAGTTACTTGCGGTTACACCAGTCACCGGTGCCGGCTCGAAACCTGGCTTCCATAGGCCTTCAAAGATAATGACGGATGAAGACTCGGAATATTGCCTTCTGATTTGTAAAGTTTCGTCTGGATCCTGGCGAATCACTCCTGGTTTTCGTCAAGGTCAGAGATCTCCGCCGTAGCTTCACGGAGACGCGCTCGAGAATCGGGTTGGGATGCGCCAAAACCCGCGGCCAAAGTGCGCTTCCGTCGGGTTGGCGATCCTGCCGCGTTTCTGTTACACCTAACAGCTTGACTCCCGGGACCATCATCTTCCTTTTCGGAGCCGGCGCACTGGGCGGAGCGCTGAACTCCGTCGCCGGCGGCGGCAGCTTCATCGCCTTCCCGGCGCTTTTGTTCACAGGCGTCCCGCCCATTCCCGCGAACGCCACCAACACGATCGCGCTCTGGAGCGGCGCTGCCGCCAGCGGCGGCGCCTATCGCAAACGGCTGGAGGTGGCTCGCCGCATCATGATCCCGCTGCTGACGGCGAGTTTTGCAGGCGGTCTGATCGGCGCGATCCTGCTGCTGAAAACTCCAGCCCACACCTTCATGCGCGTGCTGCCCTGGCTGACCCTGGGGGCGACACTTTTGTTTGCCTTTGGCAAGAAGCTCGCCCGCGGCCGCTCCGTCCTCGAGCACGGTGCAACCGGCTCTGCACTTGTCGCAGCTACTGTGTTTCAACTGTGCGTCGGCATCTACGGGGGTTACTTCGGCGGCGGCATGGGCATCGTGATGCTCGCCATGCTGGCTGCTCTCGGCATGACCGACATGCACGCCATGAACGCCCTCAAGAGCGTTATGGGATTCGTCATCAACGGCGTGGCCGTAGTTACCTTCAGCGTTTCGCGAGTCGTTTACTGGAAGCACGGCGGCGTCATGATTCTCGGTGCCATCGCCGGCGGTTATCTCGGCGCCCACTACGCCATGAAAATGCCGCAATCCTGGATCCGGAATTTCGTCGTGCTGGTCGGAGCAGGAATGACCGCATATTTCTTCTGGATCTCTTACTGAAAAGCGTGGGGCCCGGGATCAGCGGTCGGGGGCCGGCACGAATCCTCGGGTCGGTATCATGGACAAACCGGCTTCGACCCTGCCGCTGCTGACCCCTGTCCATCCCTGCCTGCCGCCCTTTGAAGTTTGACCTCTTTCCACAGCGCACGATAAAATAACCAAGTTTGACTGTACTCGCCGACCCGTTCTGGGGGCGCCTGCCCTGGCTGCTGGAGCGCCGTGGCGGAAACACAGCAAGCACAGGAAATCAGCTGGCCCCGCAGCAGCGCTCGTGTGTGCTCCGGGGATTTGGCATGGTAACTTCCGCTTGAGACTCATTCAGGGAGCTGATTTCAACGACATTGTTGACGGAGGAACACGTATGTACGCGGTGATCCGCGCTGGTGGAAAGCAGTACCGGGTGGAGCCCGGCGATGTAATTCGGGTCGAGAAGGTCGGCGCCGGCAGCGCCGGCCAGGTCGAATTCCCCGTCGTGGCAGTGTCGGGTGAACCAGGCCAGGTCGGTATCCAGTCCGACGCGCGCGTCATCGGCGAGGTGGTTGGCGAAGGTCGTGGCGCGAAGGTGCTCGTGTTCCACTACAAGCGCAAGAAGCAGTACAAAAAGCTGCGCGGCCATCGCCAGGCTTTTACCTCCGTCCGCATCTCCGAGATCGCCTTCGGCGGACAAAGCTTTAAAGCCCCTGACCTTCCCAAGAAGGCGCCCCGGCTGGTAGAGGCAGCGGAAATACGCGAGCCCGAACCGGAAGCCAAGAGAGCGACGCCCAGGAAGAAGGCAGCTTTGAAGAAGACCGCCAGGAAGGCGGCAGGCAAGAAGAGATAGGTAGCGCCGGCGTCTCGCCCTCGCACCTGATAACTTTGGCCCCCGGGCCAACTGAGGATTTCCTATGGCGCACAAAAAAGGACAAGGCACATCACGCAACGGCCGCGACTCGAACTCCCAGCGGCTTGGCTACAAAGCATTCGGCGGGCAGGTTGTTCCCGGCGGCACCATCATCGTCCGCCAGCGCGGCACCCGTGTAAAGCCCGGCCTCAACGTCGGCCGCGGCAAAGACGACACTCTCTTCGCCAAGATCACCGGCCGCATCAAGTTCATGGACAAGGGCTCCATGGGCAGGTTCGTGATGGTCGAACCGGTCGAAGCGAACTGAGCCCATTCCCTTCGACTGCTCTGAGCTGGCGCTTCTGGACATCGGGCAGTGTGATGAGTACACTGCCGCGTGGTTCCCGCCTACTCGCTGTCGCGCAACCTGCAGACTGCAGTCGCGGCTTCGCTGCTGCTGATTCTCTGCCTGGAGTTAGCCCTCACCGCGCGGCGCGAGTCCCAGACGTGGGATGAAGGCTGCCACATCTTCGCCGGCTACAGCTACTGGAAGAACGCGAATTTCGGGGTCAATCCCGAACACCCGCCACTGGTCAAGCTTCTGGCCGCCTTGCCGCTTTTTCGACAGACATTGAGAGTCCCGCCGCACCCCGGGGTATTTTCCAAAGAACAAGATTTCCTGACGGCGGCGCAGTTTGTGTATTCCAACGACGCGGAAACCATCATCTTCCGCGCGCGCATGGCTGCGGCCCTGCTGACGCTGTTGCTGGCTCTGCTGGTCTTGCTGGCGGCCCGGGAAATGTTCGGTGACCCGGCGGCGCTCATTGCCCTCGCCTTGTTGGTCTTTGAACCGAATGTGCTCGCGCACGGTGCCCTGGTCACGACCGATGTCGGAATGTCTTGCCTGCTGCTTGCCACCGTCTATGCCTTTTATCGCTACGTAAAGAAGCCGTCCCCCGGGAGGCTGGCCGTTACCGGCGTGGCCGCGGGACTGGCGCTCGCGACCAAGCATTCGGCGATTGTGGTTTTTCCCATTTTGTTTGTGCTCGCCGTTTACGAGCGTGCGCTTGCCGACCATGAGGCTCCCTCGCCGGTCGGTCGAGCCCGGCAGTCTTTGCGATTGGTCCTGGCGCTCCTGGCGATCGGAATATTCGCAGTCGCAATCCTGTGGGGTTTCTACGGTTTCCACTTTCAGCCCAGGTCCGGAACAGACGCGGTGGCGCGCTTTACCGAATATGCGGGAAGGCTGGGGAACCCGATCCAGAGGAAAATCATTCTGACCGCCGGACGCCGGCATCTGCTTCCGTTACCGTACCTGTACGGTTTGGCCGATGTCGGAATCACCGCCGGGTCCAGCCGCACGTATTTGCTGGGCACGGTCTATCCACACGGCCGATGGCAGTATTTCCCGGTGGCATTCTCGATCAAAACCACTCTGGGGTTGCTGCTGCTGCTGGCGCTGCTCCCGCTGGCCCTGGCCGGGCCCGGGGTCGGGCACCGGCGCGAGCTGGTGTTTCTCCTCGTGCCCGCCGCGATCTACTTCGGCGTCGCCATGGCCTCGAGCATGAACATTGGCATCCGCCACATCCTCCCCGCTTATCCGTTTCTGATCATTCTCGCCGGCTGGTCGGCGTGGCGGCTGGTTCAGCGTCGACCGCGCTGGACCTATGTGGTCGCCCTGCTCCTGGTCTGGAACATGGTCTCCTCGTTGCGGACATTCCCGGTCTACCTCGCCTACTCGAACGAATTGTGGGGCGGGCCCTCCCAAACCTACCGCTACCTCTCCGACTCCAACGTCGACTGGGGGCAACAGCTGAAGGCTACGAAGAAATATCTCGACTCACGCCACGTGCAGAATTGCTGGTTCGCGTATTTCGCGGAGGTGGTTGTCGATCCGACCTACTATGGAGTGAACTGCAAGCCCCTCACTACCATCGCCTCAGTCTGGCTCGAGCCATCCATCGAGGTTCCGGCCAGCATCGACGGGCCCGTGCTCATCAGCGCCGGAGTGCTCTCCGGATATAAGTTTGGCCCGGGGCCATTGAATCCCTACGACCAGTTTCAAAGAATTCGCCCCACCGCAGTCATCGAAGACGGTCTCTTCGTGTTCGACGGACACTTCGACATTCCACTGGCCTCGGCACTCAATCACATTACGCGTGCGCAACTGGCGGCGAACGCCCATCAACTGGAGGATGCTCTCTCCGAAGCACAAGCGGCCGCGGCCCTGGCTCCAGACTCTCCTGAGGCACAGGCGGAACTCGGCAGCATCCTGCGCCGACTGCAGCGTCGGGAAGAATCCCGGCGCGCCTTCGAGAAGGCGCTTCGAGCGGCCGAGACCATCCCTGCCGAGTTCCGAAGCACCTGGCTGCTCACGCAGATTCAAGCCGTTCTCGCAGCCCGTTAGACATTCCTGCCCCTATTCCGCGATCATAGACAGACGAAGCATGTTCATCGATGAAGCAAAAATTGTGGTGAAGGCCGGTGACGGCGGCAACGGCTGCATGGCCTTCCGGCGCGAAAAATTCGTCCCCCGCGGAGGCCCCTCCGGCGGGGACGGCGGCAAAGGCGGCGACGTCATCATGGAGTCGAGCGAGCGCCATAACACGCTCGTCCACTTCCGTTTCAATCCCGAGCACAAAGCCGAGCGCGGACGCCACGGCGAAGGAGCCAACAAAACCGGCCGCGATGGCGGGGATGTTCTCCTGAAAGTCCCCGTCGGCACGATTGTCTTCGATGGTGAGACCGGCGAGAAGGCTTTCGAGTTCACCAAGCCGGATCAGCGTTTCATCGTCGCCCGCGGCGGACGGGGCGGACGCGGCAACGCCCGCTTCGCCACCTCGGTTCATCAGGCCCCGCGCGAGCACGAGGCCGGACGCCCCGGCGAACAACACACCTACCGCCTGGAACTGAAGCTGCTCGCCGATGTGGGCCTGGTCGGATATCCCAACGTCGGCAAGTCTACGCTGATCTCGCGCATCTCCTCCGCACGCCCGAAAATAGCTGACTATCCTTTCACGACGTTGGAGCCGAATCTTGGGGTGGTTGTCGTAGGCGACGAACGCGATGGAATCAGTTTCGTGGTTGCCGACATCCCCGGACTGATCGAAGGCGCCCACACCGGCGCCGGCCTCGGCACCCAGTTCCTCCGCCATATCGAGCGCACCCGCCTTCTGGTTCACCTGGTCGATGTCTCGGATTCCAGCGGCCGCGACGACGTCACCAAAGACGTCACCGTGATCCTGGGCGAACTCGCCAGCTTCGGTGCCCATCTCGACGACAAGCCAATGATCATGGTCGCCTCAAAAATGGACGCCGTGAACAAAAACAAACTGGCCGCGCTCAAGAAGTACTCGAAGAAGCGAAAGCTGAAGCTCTACGAAATTTCGGCGGTCACCGGCGAAGGCATCGAAGACCTGAAGTACGCAATCGCCGAACAAGTCGAAGCCTTGCGCGAGGCAGCTCTCAAGGAAAGCGCGGAATCCACCCGGCTGGTGTAGGACGGAGGTTCCCGGCGAGGCACGAAGCCGGGCGTACCCGGATCCCGGAATGGGAATTGCCTTCGAAAGATTATCTCTGCCAAGTCTCCACCTCAGAAAGGCGGCCCCTTCAAGGCCGTCTTCTCCCCAATCAACATCCCACAAAGCCTGGAAAAATTTCCCAGCCTGCGCCCCGGGCAGAGGTCCGTGCTGACAGTGATACGGCAGCGGAAGCGCGGGCGGGCGGAATGCGCAGTGAGGGGAGAGTTACTCGCATGCGCCATACTAGTGCACGACTGGTAAAAACAGAGTAGTTACAAGAGCATTTTGCCTGTGGCAATGGGCCGAGGCGAGATGTTCGTTGGCCGATAGGACAAGGCTCTTCGGGTTTGATGACTTAGGGGTTCGGCACGGCAGTTACTGGGCGGATTCGGGCTTGCATCTCGTGCCTTGAATCTGGAGACTGATGCGGGGTTACGACACGGCATGAAAATTGGATTGTTTGGCGGAACATTCGATCCTGTGCATAAGGGCCATCTGGCGCTGGCACGGGCAGCTTTCGAGCGCTGCCAGCTGCAGCGGATTCTGTTTGTCCCGGCCAACGCGCCTCCGCACAAGCAGAAACAGCCTTTGACGCCATTCCTGCACCGCTTTGCGATGCTGGCCCTGGCCACCGGCGACGAGAAGGCGTTCGTGCCTTCGCTGCTGGAAGCGCCGGAAGAAGCGACGCCAATCCGCAAAGCGAAGCCCACCCCGAACTACACGATCGACACCGTGCGGCATCTGAAGCAGTCCTTCAAGGCGAGCGACCGGTTATTTTTGCTGATTGGGATGGATGCCTTTGCCGACATCGCCAAGTGGCACCAGGCGGAGGCTCTGTTTCGGGAGTGCGAGTTCATCGTGGCTGGGCGTCCCGGATACTCGCTGGCCGACGTGGCCAATGCGCTGCCCGAGAGCTTGCGGCCGAGGGGGGAGGTGACCAGGCCCTTCCACAAGCAGGCGGCCGATGGAGACTTGGTTCTCCCGGGAGTCACCCTGCATTTGATGGGGGATCTGAAGCAGCCTGCCTCGGCCACGGCGATCCGGGAACATGCGGCGGCGGGCAAGCCGCTGGGGCGGTTTGTCGAGCCGATCGTGGGGGAGTACATCAAGAAGATGGGCTTGTACAAGTAGTCGGTACGAAGTGACGTGCGGTTCCGACGAACAGCCTCGAACCTGGCGTTCGGACGCATGACGGGAGTGAAGGTTGAGATAATCCTCCTCTTTCTGACATTATGAGGTCGGGGATCCAGCACCAGACAGTGCAGGCGTCCCGAACAGCCACGAAGGAGAAAACTGCATGTCTCAAAACCACTATGTAACCAAGCGCAAGCGCCGGCCGAAGAATAGCGGGCGGAAGGATCCGTCGGCGACAACGATGGCGAAGCTGCGCAAACGGGCCGCGCCGGCCGCGAAAAAATCCGGCAACTGATCGCCCCCCCGGCGCGCAACAGACATCGATCGAAGCTCGGATACAATGACATTCGAGCGATCGCGCTACCGGGAAGATTGACGAGCGAATGAAGAAGAGTGAATTGAAGAAGCAAGTTTCTGCTGCGATTCAAGCCTGCCTCGAGAAAAAGGCAGAAGAGCTCAGCATCCTCGAAATGGAAAAAGGGTCGGGAGCGTTTACCGACTACTTTGTACTGTGCAGCGGGACAAATCCGCGGCAGGTGCAGGCCATCGCCGACGAGGTCGAACAGCGGCTCAAGGCGGCGGGCATCCGTCCCAACAACGTCGAGGGATACAATCAGGCCGAATGGGTGCTGATCGACTACGTTGACTTCGTGGTGCACGTTTTCTCGGAGAAGGCGCGGAGGTTTTACGATCTGGAGCGGCTGTGGAAGTCGGCCAAACGGCTGGAGCCGGGCGATCTGAAAAGCGTGCCGGCGAAGCGGAAGGCTGCTTCGAAGCCGGCAGCGGTGAAGAAGAGGAAAAAAGCCAAGACGTAATCTCGCGGTTGCTTGCAGCCTCCGTCCTCTCGGACGGAACAACAACCGTAGAGAGTCGGACTTTCAAGCGCAATGACAACCCGTCGCGTATGGTTGCTATGACAGGCAGGCCGGTTCCCGATCCCGGTTGGGGATCGCAATATCGTCTGGTTGCGCACGAAAAGTGGAAGGCGAAGTCGGCGGCCATGGGGCAGCCGGTGACGGAGGCATTGGTCGAGTATGCGCAACCCGGAGCGGGAATGCGTGTGCTCGATCTGGCGAGCGGGACTGGCGAACCGGCGATCAGTCTGGCGGTTCGCGTCGGCCCGACGGGCCATGTCACGGCACTCGATCTCAGCGCAGAAGTACTGGAGATCGCGGCAGCACGGGCACGAGAACGCGGCCTCACCAACTTCGCCACCGGGAATTCCAACGTTCACTCGCTGCCGTTTCGCGATGGCAGCTTTAGTCTCGTCACCTCGCGGTTTGGCGTGATGTACTTTCACGATCCGGAGTTGGCATTGCGCGAGGTCCGGCGCGTTTTGCGGCCGGGTGCGCGTGCCTGCTTTCTGGTTTGGGGACCATTTGATCAGCCGTACTGGCAGAGCATGATGGGCGTGGTGCACCGGCATGTCGGCGGGCCGCTGCTCGAGCCGGGCGGCCCGAATCCGTTTCGCTTCGCGGAAGCCGGGAGCCTGTCGGCGGTTCTTGGAAGCGCGGGCTTCCGCGAGGTCGAAGAGCAGACCCGGACGTTGCCGTGGACTTGGCCGGGGCCCGTGGATGAAGTGTGGGAATACGCGCAGTCGGTTTCGGTACCGTTTCGTCCGCTGCTCGAGCGGGTTCCCTCCGACCGGCGGGCGCAGGTACAAGCCGAGGTACACGAGGCCGTTGCGCAATACTTGGACGGGGGGAGCATCGCATTCGGGGCGACCGTGCTGCTCGCATCCGGACGAAGTTAGGACGGTTGTCGGTGAAGATCAGGATCGCCTGGATTGGCAAGACGAAAGAACCGGCGATTGCGGCGCTGACCGAGGAGTATCTCAAGAGAATTGCGCGATACGCTCCGGTCGAAGGAGTTACCGCCCGCGACGAGGCGGATTTGCTCGCCAAGCTGGGCGGAGCGAAGAGCCCGGGGAAGTCGACGTTGGTGTTGATGGATTCCCGGGGCAAAGAATTTTCCTCCGAGCAGTTCGCCAGGTTTCTGGGGGACTATCAGGATCGCAACCCTTTGCCGCTTGTATTTGCCATCGGAGGATCGGACGGTTTCGGCGAAGCGGCGCGATCGGGTGCACAGCATGTGATCTCGCTGGGAAAAATGACTCTGGCGCACGAACTCGCGCGAGTTGTGCTGCTCGAGCAGGTGTACCGGGCCTTCACGATTCTGAAGGGACACCCCTACCATACCGGACATGCATGAGGAGGCTGCGCCGTTCGCTCTGGGGTCGGGGCGAAGCGCCCGTCGGACAGCTACTTTCCCAGCAAGATGTGGAGAATCTGTGTCGCCAGTTTGTCCGGGTCCAGGCCGTCCATATTGGTCAGAACGACCACGCCTGCACGCTGATCGGGAACGATCTTGAAATCGGTGCTGGTGCCTTGCTGGCCGCCGCTGTGGCCTACGACGGGTATGCCATTCTCGTGGTTAACGGCCCACCCCAACCCGTAGCTGTCTTTGGATCCGTCCGAGGGCTTGAGGGGCGTCCACATCAGGGCGCGGGTGGAGCGCTTGATCAGCTTGTCGTTCAGGACCGCGACCTCGAATCTCGCCATGTCTTCTGCGGAGGAGATCCATCCGCCGCCCGGGATTTTGTAGCTGGAGTCAAGGAATTCGGCGTTCTCTACCGTACCGGATTCTGTTTTCTGATAGAAGCGTGTGCGGAAGGGGATGATGGCGAAGCGGTTGTCGGCTTGGGTGTGCTCCATGCCGGCGGGAGCGAGAACGTTTTGGCGCATGAGGTCAAGGTACCTTGTGCCCGAGGCTCCTTCCATGACACAGCCTACCAAGGTGTATCCCTGCGTGGAGTAGTGGAAGTGCGTTCCGGGATCGGCGACCAAGGGATCGTTCTTGAAGAAGTCGAGGCCGGCCTCGATGGGGTTGTCGAAATGCCTGGTGTTGCCGCCCTCGAGATCGTCGGGGCCCTGCTTGTAGTGGCGGATGCCGCCAAGGTGTCCCATGACCTCCCGCGTCGTGATGGGCTGCTGCTTCTGGGGGAAGGCGGGGCAATAGTTCTGTACGGGTGCATCGAGGTCGATCTTGCCGCGCTCCCAAAGCTGAAGCGCGCCTACGGCGGTGAGCGACTTTGAGATCGAGCCAAGACGGAAGAGTGTGTCTTCGCTGGCGGGGACGTTGTTCTCCAGATCGGCAAAGCCGAAACCGCCACCCCATTCGTATTCGCCGTTTTCAACAACGGCGACAGCCACTCCCGGTGCGTGGGTTGTCGCCATGAACCTCGAGACTGCGGCCTGGACCTGCGTGAGTTTTTCCGGGGCGAGCGCATGCTGTTGCGCTTGAAGCAAGGAACAGCAGCTCGCGATCAAGAGGACACTGCTATACCACGCTCGGGTTAGGATCATAGGCTGTGTTCTTTTAAATTCGGGGACCAGTTTAGTCCCACGCCCGCGAATTCACCACCGAGGTCTGGGGGATCAGGGCGGTTACTGGGTAACTGTGGCTTGATAGCTGACAGCCTGCCAGTGGCCCGTCTTTTTTACCCAAACCCGGGTGTAGCGGTAGGGGCCGCTGAAGTCTTCGCCGAGTTGATGGCCTTTGACGTCGGCGCGCGCGGTGACGACTGCGGTGTCGCCGTAGATCCGCACTACCATGTCAGTGACGTCGATGTTGTCGTAGCGAAGCTGGCGGGTCTTGCGCGCGGTCACGCTGTCTTGTTTGGTGGTGACCGTGCCGAGTGGAGTGATGGCGACATAGTCATCAGCGAGCGTGCGCTGAGAGAAATCGGCGTCGCGATGCAGAGTAGCCTCGCGGGCTTGACGTTCCATTTCGATGATCTCGCGAATTGTCTCCTGATCACCCGAGTCGGCGGGCGGACGAGGATGAACGGCGACGTGCTGAGCCGAGAACGCTGGCACGGTTATCAGCGCCGCCAACAATAACGCGACACACTTGTTACTCACCTTGAGACCTCCGCAAATTGCCAGGGGACAGAGATCCACTTGCCCAAGCTACGCAATTTTGGATGCCTGAGTTCCGTGGAAAAGTTCTCCGGAGGGAACTTTGTTTTCCATTTCAGTGCCGCTCAACTCACGAGCTGCCCGAAACGCCGTTATCAGTTAAAGACCGAAGCGCGCAGCCAGACGTTCGTACTTATTAAAACGTCTCAAAACAAAGCCGGTTAAGTTACCTTCCAGCCGGAATGATGCAAGTCCTGTTCCAACGCGAAACGCGGCTAAATGCTTGACAGCATGGAGGCGAGTGATTCGGGTGGGAAATGGCTTGTCCACTTCGGAAGTCGAGTGTCCGGTTATGGACAGGTGACGTGCGAGGACCGTGAGCGGCGCCGGAACCACAGAGGTATCGAGTAGAATCGAAGATTAGAATGCGTACCCCGGAATGGTTGGAAATTGGCCGATACTGACACGGAGATGCGCCACGCCAGGCACGCCTATGAGAAGGGCGTGCAGAGAGGGATCGAATATTGAATCAGTGAGAACTTGAATCACCTGGTCGTTGCGGACGCACTGTCGTCCCATGACGCAATGCTTCAATCGCTCAATGCTTCCATAGCCCAATGGCCTGGTTTAAACGCGAATCCGGCGAACTGCACACTTCGGGAGAGAAGAAAGTGCGCACCGAAGGGTTGTGGGTGAAGTGCGAGAACTGCCGGCAGATCATATGGAAAAAGGATCTGGAAGAGAACATGAATGTGTGTCCCAAGTGCGGCAAGCACTTCCGGATCGATGCGCGAACGCGGCTGTCGCAGTTGATGGACGACAACCAGTATGAGGTCTTTGACGCGGATATCTCTTCGACCGATCCGCTGAAGTTTGTGGATTTGAAGCCCTATTCGTCGCGGCTGAAGCAGGCTCAACACGATACCGGGCTCAAGGATGCCGTCATCAATGCGCAGGGCAAGCTGCTGGGAAAGCCTCTCATCGCCAGTGTGATGGAGTATTCCTTCATCGGGGGAAGCATGGGTGCCGTGGTAGGCGAGGCGATTGCTCGCGCGGTCGAGCGGGCGGCAGAGACGCGGGTGCCCCTGATGATCGTTTCTGCTTCCGGTGGAGCGCGCATGATGGAAGGGGTCATCAGTCTGATGCAGCTGGCGAAGATCTCGGCCGCGCTGGCCAGATTGGACAAGGCCAGGGTTCCCTATATATCGCTTCTGACGGACCCCACGACCGGGGGAGTGACGGCGTCCTTTGCCATGCTGGGGGATTTGAATATTGCCGAGCCGGGGGCGTTGATTGGGTTCGCGGGGCCGCGGGTCATTGAGCAGACGATCCGACAAAAGCTGCCGCCGGGGTTCCAGCGCAGTGAATTTCTGCTGCAGCACGGGATGCTGGACGCTGTGGTTCCGCGGAAAGAGTTAAAACCCTATATTGGGCGGGCACTGGATTTCATGGCGGCGTGAAAAACGGGCTACGGGCTTCCGGCATCCGGAAAGCCGGTCTTTGCTTTGCTGGAGAGATACGGCCTACCTCGGTTGTTCCCGTTGTGAGCCATTCTGCTGATAACCTTGATGATTCAGCCTGAGGCTGACGCCCGAAGCCCAATCTATGACGTACGAAAACGCAGTAACGAGCATGTACGCGCTGGGGCATGAACTGGCGAACACGCCTTCGCACAAGTTCGACCTTGCGCATATGCGGGTGCTGCTGGCGGCCATGCATCATCCCGAGCGGACATTTCCCAGCGTTTTGATTGCGGGGACCAATGGGAAGGGATCGACGGCAGCGACGCTGGCTTCGATTCTCTGCGCCTCGGGGTTGAAGACCGGGCTCTATACATCGCCCCATCTGGTCCGGATCAACGAACGGATTCGGGTAAATGGGGAGGAGATCAGCGACGGCGACTTTGCCCGGCAACACGGCGAAGTCGATGCGGTGGCGGGACGGCTTAGAGGGCAAGGAGAGTTGCCGTGGCATCCGAGCTTTTTCGAAATGATGACGGCCATTGCCTTTGCCCACTTTTCGCGCGAGAAGGTGGACATCGCCGTGCTTGAGGTTGGGATGGGCGGGCGGTTGGATGCCACGAATGTGGCCGAGCCGCTGGTCAGCGTGATCGCCGATATTTCTCTCGACCATCAGAAGTTTCTGGGCAACACCGTGGCCGAGATTGCGCGCGAGAAGGCCGGCATCATTCGGCCCGGTGGTGTTGTGGTGACTTTGCCGCAGCAGCCTGAGGCCAATGACGTCATCGGAAATACGATTCTCGATCTGGACGCGGTGGCAGTCAGCGCGGTCGAGTATGTGCCGCCGGTGTCGCCGGCCAGCACTTCCTACCTTGTACGCAGTACCGGAAAGAACCCTCCCGCCGCGTTCGCGGAGAATTCCGAGGACAGCGCGGCCGGGATGGCCTGGTACCGCTATCCGCTCGAAGTCATGGGGAAACAGATTCTGGTTGAGACGCCGCTGCTGGGGCGGCATCAATTGCGGAATGTGGCGCTGGCCATCGCTGCGGCTGAGGAAGTTGGCAAAAAAGGGCTGCCGGGGATTACCGCGGAATCGATCGAGCGGGGGATCCGCGGGACGCGGTGGCCGGGGCGGTTTCAGGTGCGCCCCTCCCGAGGCCGCTGGCCGGAGATCGTGTTCGATGTGGCGCACAATCCGGCGGGGGCATGGGCGCTGCGGTCGGTCCTTGCGGAACGGTATGACGACCGTCCCCTGGTTCTTGTTTTCGGAGCGATGCGCGACAAGGCAATCTCGGAGATGACTGAGATTCTTTTTCCTCTGGCGCTGCGGGTCATTGCCACGCGGCCGGAAAATCCGCGGGCAGCTTCGCCGGAACAGATCAAGCGTGCAGCTCAGCGCACGGGCGCGGAGATTGAGACCGTGGCCGAGGTCCCATTGGCTCTCAAGCGGGCCCGGGAGTGCGCCGCGGTGAACTCGGTCATGGTTGTGACGGGATCGATTTACCTGGTGGGGGAGGCGATGCGGAGCCTCGGGGTGGGCGTCTGAAGCATATCAGCCTGCAGTTTTCTCCTAGAATGGAAGTGTGCGGCAAGTGAATTCATCGGCCGGGAGAGTGGAAAACCAAGCGGTGGAGAGCCGTGGGACCGGGGTCGTAACGCCGGCGCGGCCGAGCCCGCATGCCATCCCGGATTTGCGGCATGGCTGGCTGAGCCGACTGCGGTCGTACTTCATTTTCAATCCCCTGATCTGGCTCTACACGCTGGCGCTGGGGCCGATGGCGCTGATTGCCGGATTCTTTGACCGCGACGGCAGCATTATGCACTGGTTCGCGCGGGCGTGGTCATGGCTGATCATGAAAACGATTTTGTCGCCCGTGAAAGTGACTGGGCTCGAGAACATCGACACCTCCAAGCCGCACGTCTACGCCGCCAATCACGCCTCTGCCCTCGATATTCCTGTGCTATACGTGAATCTGCCCTTTCCGTTCCGGATTGCATTCAAGAAGGAACTGTTGTCGTATCCCGTGGTGGGGTGGCATCTGAAGCGTTCCGGTCAGATCTGTGTGGATCAGCAGAATCCGTCGCGTTCCATCGGGAGCATCCGGGCTGCGCTGAAAGGACTGAAAGAAGGCGTGCCGCTGGTGATCTTCCCAGAGGGCGGACGAACGCCGGATGGCCAGATCAAGCCGTTCCTTCAGGGAGCGTTTTTTCTGGCGATCAAGGCGCAGGTGGATGTGGTTCCGGTCGCCTTGGTGGGTACCTATGAACTCCTGCCGATGAACACCTACCATGTCAAGTGCCGTCCCCTGGAGATGCGGGTGGGCGAGCCCATTTCGACCGCGGGGCTCAGCTTGCACGATTTGGAAACTCTCTCGGCCAAGGTACAAGCCGAGCTCGAAAAACTCTATTACCGGCCCTAGCCTCAGGCAACTTTCCTGTTTTCATCGCAGAGTTGTTGATAGTGCTCGCGGCCGCGTTGATAACCCCGGGTGAATGGCTCTTCTACGTCCTCTCCAGGGAAACGGTGCTCGACATCTTCGAGGGCTGCATCCATCTCGGCCGAGACTTGATCGAACTCCATGCAGCGCGTCCGGGAGTGCATGGCGGCCTGGAAGCCCAGACGGAAAAACTGTTCGTCTTCGGAGAAGCTCCGGCCGGACTTGGCATAGCGGTTTTCTTCCGCGCTGCGCAAGCCGGTCCACCATTGTTCGCGGGCGGCGTCCACGGATTCGGCGCCTTCTCGCTCCAGAACATCGCGCACGGTGGCCGCGGCGGGCTCGTCGTCAGTGAGCGCCACAATAACGCTGCGTCCTTTGCGCAGGGCGTCTTCATAAACGAAGATTTCATCTTCCGGCAAACCTTCGGTCGTGGCCCTCTCGAGCTTTCCGCCAGCCGCCGCCCCAACCCCGGCGCCAGCCGCTCCCAGAATTGCGGCGCCGAGCAATCCAAGGGCCGTGACTGGTCCGACACCGGGAACCAGGGCCATCAGCACGGCGCCCCCGGTAATTCCCACGCCGCCTCCCAGAAGGGCGCCGATGGCGCTCCCCATGCCGGGCTGTTCGGTAGCGTCGGTAGGGATAGATTCAACCTCCTGGTCGACCTTGTCGGCGCTTCCGGGGGTGAGGAGGGTGATCTTGTCTGCAGGAATTCCTCGGGCATGGACTTGCTGAAAGGCGTGCTCGGCGGCGGATCGGGTTTCGAATACTCCTGTCACGGCTTCCATGAAAAGCTCCCTTTGTGTTTTGGAGTTGGTCCCAGGCTTCCGGGTTGCGTACCAGACGCGAAGCTGTTGAAGCCCAGGCCCTTGATGCGAGAAGCAGCGGCTATAGTACATCGAAAATCGTGGAATCCCCGGTTTTTTCTGGCGTAACCTTTTATCTGGCCGGGCAGTTTAGCTTAGTGAAAGGCAAGACCGCGGAGAACTGGTTTGAAGTCTCTGAAGAAAGAAGCGGACGAGCGGCTTCTGATCGAGGCTGCGCAGAAGGACACCGCCTGCTTTGCAGATCTTTACGAGCTTAACTTCGAGCGGGTGTACGCCTACGTGGTGAAACGGGTGCGGGATCGGGCTGAAGCCGAGGATGTGACCGCGGAGGTTTTTCACCAGGCCTTGGCAAATCTGAAGCGGTTTGAGTGGCGTGGCATTCCATTTGCGGCGTGGTTGTTCCGGATTGCGGCCAATTTGCTTTCCGACCGGTGGCAGCGCTCGGGGCGGGAAGTCACGGATGACTCGGGGATGATTGAGTCCGCGCCCGTCAGTCCGGTGGAAATTGAAGAGGTCGAGCGGCGGGCGACGCTGTTTCGCCTGGTCGATACCCTTCCGGCCGAACAGCGCCGGGTTGTGGTTCTAAGGTTTGTCGAGCAGAAAAGCATCAAGGAAGTCGCAAAAGAAGTACGAAAAACAGAAGGGGCAGTGAAGCAGTTACAGTTTCGCGCTCTGAGCTATTTGCGGGCGCGGATGGAGGGTGCCGATGCCTAAGCGCTCTCTACATCCAGGCAATGGCGGCCAGAAGCAGATCGAGCAGCTCAACGAGGCTCTCGATGTCATGCTGGCGCGAAATGACGGTCGAGTCGGTAAGGCGGGGGGCGAGATCGAGCCACTCGTTCGCATGGCGGCGGACTTGCGCAATCTGCCGAGTGCGAAGTTCAAGGCACGATTGAAATCCGAATTAGGAGGCAAGAAACGTATGTCGACCGTTGCCGAGCCCGTGGCAGCCGTTCGTGTGACTGCATCCCCAAGATTGGCTTTCCGAGATCCAGCCAAAGCGATTGAGCTCTACCAGCGCGCTTTGGGTGCGAAAGAGGCGTTCCGCTTCCAGGTTGGAGACAGCATTCCGCACGCCGAGTTGATGATCGGCGATACCCCGATTGACGTTACCGGCGAATGGCCCGAGGGCGGCCGCTTCAGCGCCGAAACCCTGGGGCACTCGCCGGTTTCGATTTCTATTCAGGTCCCGGATGTGGACAAATTTACCGAACATGCCGTAGCGGAAGGAATGAAGTTGGTGCGCGAGCCCAAGGACCAATTTTATGGACATCGCGATGCCACTCTGCAGGATCCGTTTGGCTACACATGGGGCGTGTTCACCGTGAAAGAACAGATGTCGGTGGACGAAATGCACCGGCGCATGCAGCGCATGACCGAAGGCCCGGAGGGCGGCAAGGTTCCCGTAGCCAAGCCGGCGGTGGATCCGGTTCCGCGCGGATTCCGCACGGTGACGCCGTACCTGGTGGCGGCGGATGGTCCCGCCCTGCTGGATTTTGTGAAGGCTGCCTTTGATGCCGAAGAGATCATGCGCATCGAATCACCGTGGGGCGGAGTGCATGGCGAGTCCCGGATTGGCGATTCGATGATGATGCTGGGTGGCGGCGTACCGGGCAAGAAATTCCCCGGGTCGTTGCAGCCGGCGGCGCTGCACGTGTACGTAGAGGACGCCGACGCGGTTTGCGCCAGGGCGGTGGCAGCGGGAGCAACCCTGGTTGACGAAGTTCGCGACCAGGAATACGGCGAACGCTCTGGCACGTTGAAAGATCCCGCCGGCAACTTCTGGTATGTGGCGACCGCAAAGGGTGAAAGCTACACCCCGAAGCACTTGCACAGCGTGAATCCGTATTTGCATCCACGGCGAGCCGAACCGCTCATCGGCTTCCTGAAGCGGGCGTTCAACGCCGAAGAAGTGGCGAAATATGCGGCGCCGGATGGTGTCGTGTACCACGCGGTCATTAAGGTAGGGGATTCCGTCATCGAGATGGGTGAGGCTCAAGGGAAGTACGAGACCATGGCGGCGATGTTTTACCTGTACGTGCCGAACGTGGACGACGCGTATCGCCAGGCCGTGGCGGCGGGTGCGACTTCGTTCCAGGAGCCGGCCGATCAGTTCTGGGGCGACCGCAACGCCGCGGTGAAGGACAACTTCGGAAACAAGTGGTACATCGCGACGCACATCAGGGATGTACAGATGTAGGGGCTCAAAAAGAAAGCCGGACGAAACAGGGAAAGGGCGGGCTCACGTGCCCGCCCGTTCTTTTGGTGGCCCACGCATGATCGAAAGCCGGGCGTGCAAGCGGCATCTTGAACCGGAGTGTCCGCTCCCAGCGCGCGTGGGGGGGGCAGGGCGTGTCGTGCACGCCTCAAGCGCAAATTTTTTTCCGGACGACGGGGAACCCTGGCCGGGAATGGTGCATATCTGTTTAGCAGGAGAAAGCGCATCTTGCCGGGACGGACAACAGTTTCTGCTCCCGATGAGATTCAGAAAGGGATGACGCATTCAGTCTGAGCAACAGCCTTCGAGGCCAGCTCCATGTCTTCACGGATCACTCGACTGTCAGGCGTCTTTCCGGCGCTTCCGGAGCCGAACCGCAAGGAATGTGCGGCGGATCTCCCGCTCCCCATCCCAGCCGGCTCTTTGTTGGGGCGATTGAGACTGCGTCTTCGAACGGATGAACAATTGCTCCGGCATCAAATGTTTTTTTCCTCAGTTCTAATTCCAGGCTGGGCATGAGCCCGGCTGGGCACCTGGCCCGTATCCGGCATCCGGAAGATGTTTGAGCGCCCCAGGTCCCGCCTTGGCGACCTGGCAACGATACAGCTCATCCGTCCGACTCTTCATAACAGAGGGAAACTGGGGGCACACGGAACGTCCGTCCCCAATTTTTCGACGAATGGAAACGGTGAACGTCCGGGCTGTCCCCAGTCTTTTTCCAAGAATGGTCTGCAGCTGGTGTCGATTTTCGGTCTCCCGAACGACTATCCGATAACAGACTGATTCTGATAACAGACGGTTCTGAGAGAGAACGATGAGCTACGGCTTCCTGAGTCACAGCAAACGAATCACAAGAAATAAGGAGGAA
>Ga0123356_10001883_pt1 | contig 22739 bp, 44 predicted proteins | sample TergutEmb28metaG_2_FD_92546 | JGI IMG/M metagenome (GOLD analysis project Ga0123356, IMG submission 92546) | Embiratermes neotenicus P3 segment gut microbial communities from Petit-Saut dam, French Guiana - Emb289 P3 | ecosystem: Host-associated > Arthropoda: Insects > Digestive system > Gut ...
CGCCACCCACCCCATCAAACAAACTCAATACGTTCATCATATATTCCCTCTATATGTTCTCTCATATATAATATTTCTCCTCTTCGTATTGTTTTTTAGTATCTATTTTTTTACTCTCGGCTTTTAATATCTCCCCAGCCCCAGGCAGAATGTGTTTATGCCAGGCATCTCCATGCCCACACTCCCTCCTATAATCTATATATGTGCCCCACTGTGAATCGTTTGAAACATAGTGAATATTGCTCATTTCGTTTTTTGTCTTATTGCATTTTTGAATAATCCATTTTATCATTTTAGATATGGATATTACAGCAATATATAACAAAAAGAATGTTAACGCCTGATCCCAACTACTTTTTCCCATGCTATATCTCCTTCTACTTTTGTTTTAAAACGTTTTACTCGGGGGTTATTATTCTATACCATGACGCCGTATGGCGTATGAATATTAAAAAGTTTGTTTCAGTTGACGATCAGAACCCTCCTCATCGCCCCCCAAGGTTCACACCCCATGTCTGCCAACTCTTTCAGTTCATCCTCATCTATCGGCCACATTCCTCCGTTCTCATCTTCCTGTACTACTCCTGTGATATCGAACACCTGATTGAAACTATTTCCCTCTTCATCAGAAGAGTAGTAGCAGTCTATATCACCTTCTACCTTGTGTATGATTTGTAATATCTTTATGTATTTACTAAGCTTCATCGTCATCACCCACATAGTCTAAGTACTCTTTCAGCTCTTTCCTGTACATTCTCAGGCACCATATCGCCCTGTCAATGTCCTCTATGCCCCCCTCGTCTTTCTTATATAGATTGTATACAATCTCGTATGCCTCACTCAGATTCGCGATCATCATCCCAATCCTCCCCCTCATACACTTCCTCTTCTAAGTCTGCGTAATCTATCCCGCCATACGTGTATCCGTTATCATTCTTAAGAAACACTTTCATGTCCTCATCGTATTCTCTCAACGCCTCTATCATTTCACCCACTGTCATTGTGTTTGATATTTGATCAGGACCATATCCTGTTCTCGACGTGTTTATCATCAAACCTCTCTCATTCATCTTCTTCACTCTCCCTCTCTGCGAACGCCCATGCGACATTATCTATTATTTCCATCGCTACTGCGAGCCTCTCTGCCATGTCGCAGTTACCGAACTGCTCTGCCATCGTAAACCCTGCTGCTGACAGTCTTTGTGATATTCCTGCCAATATATCTATCATGTCGTCTACATCATTACTCATATTGTTACCTCCACTATCCCTATCGCATATTCCAACATTTCAATTGCTACCTTATCCTCTGCTCTCGCGTAGAAGAACTCATCGCTCACATGCCCTGCCATCCTCTGTAACAGCACGTCGAAGTCATCTGTATACTCTATGTCACATTCCTCACACTCCCTCTTTATGAATGCTCTGATGCCCGCTATTCTCCCCTCGAACGCTTTCTTAAGTCTTAACTTGTATTCTTCAACCTCGTTCATGAAATTCCTCCTCTGTTTCTCCGTATGTATTCTCTGTATTTAATACCTTTGACAAGTACGCATTCCTCTTGTAGTCTGTTGTTACCATCAACCTTCTTACTACATGACTCTCTCTGTCTATGTCATCAGGCACATTGTACAGCCATGTCTTCACCTGTTCGTTCTTACCCTCTCTCACCTTGTATACTTCGTATGACCATCTCACTCTCTTGTTTGCGATCGTGATGATATTCTTTCCTCTAACACCTTCATATATGTCTATGATCCCCCCTGATCTCATCAGGTCTCCAATCATATCTTGAGGGTACTCGTACAGACGAAATATCTCTGATGCTCTTGACTCGTCGTGTGTTATCATGAATCCCGACATGAAATACATTTGATTGTTGTTCTTCATGTGGGAAAACATTTTGTCACGGAGTGCCTGATTGGCAACCTGCCGCACATGTTCGACGTAGGCATCGTCGGAGTAGAATCCCGACCTGCGAGCCAACATCCTGATCTGTTCAGGCAACATGTCTATGTCGGGTGCCGACGTCCATATCTTTTCAAGTTTCTTGTCCGTCATCTTTTCCCCCCTGACAGTTCTGCATTTTCTCCAATGCTTTTACCCAATATCTTGTTCCTTCTTTCTGTATGGATACGAAAGGAATCTCTGCGAGCAATGCAACACCCCAATACTTAGACTCTCCGTCTACCGATACGTGTGCCTCTTCCATTTTCCATCTCACCTGTCTACCCTCATCATGATTGAACCCTGTGTACACTTCAAGCACTTCATCTTTCATTCTTAAGACGTAAGCATACTCGCAGAACAGCGAATCCATACCGAACTCATACGAGTTCTTCAGCGATACCTTTTCGCATGACATCATCGGAGTGCTCCCCTTTCTCAATCTCGACACCTCTGTAAGAATGTCTGACCCAACATCACGTGATATGAATCTATTGGTGTATTCACACACATCGTCATCTCCGTCTTGCCATGCCTTACTTAATTCTTCACACAGTTTATTATCTTTTTTCGTGAAGAACCTTACATGCTTCAACCCTTTATTCAGACTCCTTATGTTAACAGGGTTCTTTATGAAGTCCAGAACGCCCATGCCCTGTCCTTTAAAGTACCCGTCCCACTGTCCGTACTGCGCTATCTTTATCTTTCCTTTCTTGTCCTCTACTACTATCAAATGTCTTGTTCCCATTTTTCTACCTCCTTTAGAAATACAACCTCATCGTCCTTAGCCATTTCTGTGCGTCTTCGTACTGCGGATACAGTCTTTCTTTTTCCTCGAACGTTTCATCATGTTTCACTTCAAACGGATTGAATCCCTTTGCTATGTGTAACAACTGGTGATACAGAACGAACTCTCTCACGTAGTACGGTATTTCTTCACTGTCGAACAGGCTCGATACTACTGCCACTTTCATCAGTACAGATGCAAGCCCGATTCTGCGCACGTTGGGTGTTTTTGTCCAGCGCAATTGTATTTGATCGTCCTTCTCCACCAGCCCAAGCAATACCAATGCTTCATATACATGACTTAAGTCGAAGTATTCTCCCTCTTGACTATCGCTGATGTTTCTCGAACGTGCGATATATACTGGTTGCTTGTCCTCGATGAACTTTGACGAAGTGATGTACTCTGTCATCTTTTTATCTGCCTTTCCGCATCTCCCACCTATGCGTGAGAATATTGTTCTCGCAAGCCCTTCTATTGCTTCCTTCGGAGCATCCTTCAGATAATCGCTTACCTCGAACTCAGCCCATCCGCAACTTCTTCTCCATTTTACTTTGAAATCTTTGTACTCGCAGAACTCTGCTGTTACGCTATCATATCCATACTCCGCGCCCACTTCTCCGAATGCCTTGTTTAATATATCCATTTTTTATTCCTCCTAATATTCCTCTGGTAACAACACGGTTGTTATTTCTCTGTTGCCCTCTGTTATGATCCATATCTCCTTACCGTCCAAGTCCCAAGAACTCATGACACGCGTTCCCTGTAAGAGTGCTTCATCGTTGGCGATCTTGTCCTCTTCAGGCATGTTTCCCCAATTCTCTGCTTTGTGTTCATGGAAGAACTCCATGATCCTCTCGAACGCTGCCCCATCCTCTGCTATCTCATCTATGCCCAGTGTGAATACTAATTTTCCAGTCTTCATCTTTTATTCCTCCTGCTACTCCGTATGTGATGTATGTATTTAAACCTTACTCTTCCTCTCTGTCATAATCTTCGCATCTTTCCATGCTCTCATCTATCAATTCGAATGTTCTGTATATTAGGAATGCTTTGCCACATTCGTTACATCTCATCAACGTTTCGCTACCGAATGTGTCAAACCCGTATTCGTCATTCACATCCAGCAATTCAAGGTTTCCCTCACACCCCGGGCACCCACCCACTTCTTCTGACTTAAGCATCATTTCGTTTCTCTCTATTTTATCTTCACACATTTTTATTCCTCCACTTTCTGTATGTATGTTACCTGTGATTTGTAGAACATCTCACTCATTTTCTCATCATTGAGATATGTTCCCCAGTTATCGATCATCTTATCGTGCGCTGCTTCTATGCTGTCCGCTTCCACTGTAATATAGACTACCCCTGTTATCTCTACTTCATATATCATATTCATTCCCCCATCAGTTCCCTTATCGCGTCTATTACGTCCTCTACTCCATCAAAGTATGCATTATCGTATGCGTCGTTGCTGGTGCATTCCGATCTAAGCCCGTTATAGTATTCCAATAGTTCCTTTAAATCTGCAAACATATTTATTCCTCCAGCGTACTGTAATATCCCATTACCTTCTTTGCCTTCTTTGATTTATGATACTGTCTGTATGCTTCATCGCATCGCATCATAAAGCACTTCTCACATACGTATCCCCACGAACCCATGTCCGTTCGCGCATCATACTTTGCTTCCTTGCCGCATATGTCACATTCCGTCATGCTTTTTCCTCCATCACTCCATATCCGTTCCGCGTATAAATAGTTTGCTGAACCCGCTCTTATCCCATTTTACCTGTCCGTGATAGACCAGAGCGATCTTATCCGTACTTAAGAATGTAAGGTCATCTCCGTTCGCTATCGTGTATCCTTTAGGACATGCGCCTTCGTTCTCGATCACAATCGCATGTGGCAGTTCCATATTTATTTTATCATCCTCTTTACCGCCGAATGATTGTATGAACTCCATATTATCTGGTATCTCATATCTCTCCTCTCTTGACGTGTACCATGTTATCATCTTAGTATATCCATAGAACACAACGGTAGGGCATGCCATGGCGATCTCTATCCATCTATCCATATACTCTTCACTGTAAAAGTCCCCCGTATCATGCACCCTTATTATCAGATTCTTATAGATAATCTCAAGACACTGTATCTCATTTGTTAATACATTAACGAACTCATCACTCAGACTTAAGGCGTAATTCCTCTCTCTCTTCTCTCTCGGTTCCTTAAAGAGATAGTGTCCTCTATACCCATAGCAACCGCTCAAACACGCATCCGCATTAGGACACGTTGCACGTGCTGGTAATCCCCAACTGTAAATTGTTACTTGGTTTTTATCAGCCGTCTTTTGTAACTTTTTATTGTGTTTACTCAAGTATGCCGTATTCATGTGTTTTTCCTCCTAATACCCCGATACATTATCCCTTTATAAAGGTTATGCATGGATGGATGGTGCGTCCAATGTATCATGGAAGTGTGGGACCCGATGTACGCTTAAGAAGTACATTGGGTGCGGCGCAGGGTGGGGAGGCTTGGGAACAAAAGCGTAGAAATCACTATAATTATGAATGTGATATTTGGTTTGAAAAGGGTATGGACGGGGATATATGATATATGCCCTGCCGCTCCACGCAGGTCACCCACGCAAAAAAGGATCACGGGACCGGACTTTATGGATAACAAAGCAATTAGGGATGTGCCCGGCCCCTTCTTTAAGTTTTATTATTAGGGTACTATTCCAACCCTTCGTCTTCGTAGAAGTGCCCTCATTCGGTCACCATCCTTATGGGTTCATCTTCTGACGAACAATCTCCGCAGAGTATGTTCGCGTCAGGCTTCGCTCTTGCTTTCGCTCCGCATTCGGGACACATGAAGACCGCAAGGTTCCTATCCTTCGCTTTCTTCTTTTCTTTGTCCAGTTCCAGCAGTGCAACGATGTTACTTATCGTTTCTTTGTGTTCATCGGACAGACTGTTATATATCTCTTCGAAGTCCTGTGTCCACTGCGCTGGCGTATAAATGTTTACTTTAGGAACGCCTTTTTCATACCATAGGGTGCTATGTCTAAACCTTTTGCCCTGTACATTTTGTTGACTATACCGCTTGCTATGGCGTCCAGTGCGTCATACACTGGTTTCATTTTGTTGTCGTACTCCCTGAAAGTCAGGCTTATCGCTTTATTGACTTCTATGCTTATGCCTTCTATCTGTTCTTGCGTAAGTACACCTTTCAAAGCCGTTACGCCAGCCTTGAACTTATCTATGAACTCTGATACGGCTTTTTCTTTGACCAGCGCGTATACTTCAGGAAATTGCTTCTTAAGTATATCTTGCTGTACTTCTTTCTGAAACCCGCTTGACACGTCCAGCGTCCAGCGGTGACCGTTGACTCTGACTCCCAATAGTTCTGGGTGCGCCTTGATGAATGCGTCCCTACGCGCTTCATACTTAGCCGTCATCGTTGCTATCGTTGACTGTTCCATTTTCATCAACGATATTTCTGTTTTTATCTCTTCGCACATATCTGTTAGGTCTATCTGTTTTCTGCCTACTTCCATGACTTATCACTCCTATTTTTATAGTAGTCCAGTGCAATATCTGCTGCGCCGTCTACAATACCGAGAATACGTATCTATACTTAAATGTTTCGTATAGAGATATCATAGTTAACACGTGTTATATATAGTTCTATATAGTCTATGTAAAATCTATATATTGCAAAGGTTTATATACCCATGGTTATGTGAGCCGTGCTAACATGTAGCACGCCTTATTAATTGTTCCGTTATAACCTACTTATATCTAATTGTGAGGGGGTGATAGGTGGATTAAGCGTATGGGGTGCTTTACCTATTTATGAATTGTATTATTGTTTTGAAAAGGATTTGACGGGGGATTATTATTGTATAGCCTGACGCACCGAAGTGCGAAAGGGTTTAGTCGTCCCAGCCACCATAGCCGGAACGTTCTGTGAAGTTAGCCGGATTGTCGTCCACGTCATCATTCAGTCCGCCATCGTCGGGTTCCGCCGACTCGTCATCGCTCATCTCAAATCCCATTGCCCTGAGTCCTGTAAAGAACTGTTCGGCTATGTCCTTGCCCGTATCGAAGAGTTCGTCCAACTTCATTTTAAAGCCTCCGTGCGATTTCTTTCCACACTTCGAACTCAGCGTTCGTCAGTGCGCTTATCTCACCTTCGAGCCGTCTTGCGTATTCGAAGTCGTCATATTCGAATCCCTCTAACGGTTCGCTCCTGTCCGCATCCCAGCCTTCTATCCCGTAGAGTTCATCCTCTAAAGGCTTGCGAAGTCTGTCTATCGCGTCACCTATGCAGTTCTGTATCAGTATACTCGTTTCCGCGTTCATCATTCATCCCTCTTCTCAACCCATACGTCACCAGCCTCTAACACGCGAATCTTATCGCATAGGCATGCATATTCTTTATCCAGTTTTGCGTTCCATGTGTCGTCTCCGTGAAACCCTCTAAGGCACATAGGGAACTGAGGCAGAATCCACGGCGTACCATGTGTGATTGTGCGTGTGCATGTGCTATATATCATGCGCATACCTGCCTTCGTGTTACTTTTTGTTTGTATGCTGTTCTCCACGGTTTCCCGTTAATGGGTTTGACTTGGTTCTGTTTGTGCTTTGTCATCACGTTACTCACCAAAACCCTTATCGCAGTGGTAGTATTTAATGCCTTTGTTATCAGGTCTGTTACCAATTTGCGCCGTGCTAACATGTGTCATGCACTGCATCTTTTGATGGATGGATGATATGTCCTATGGATATGAAATGAAGGTTGTTTCCATTGGAATTGCTAACACATAGCACGCCGATAGTCTTATATACTCATGGTCAGGATGACTCATCCATCCATACCCGAAAGGTTTATATACCCATGGTGCAATTAACACCGTTAAGGAAATAAATTTATCGGCGTCTTCCTGAGAGTTATACTTGAAGGTGTCTGTTGGGGTGTAGGGGAGTGTGGGAGGCTCTATTTTTGAAACTTCCCTGTTGTTGGTGATTCGGGATTTGGAAAGGCGTTTATGAACTACTCTATTTTTGAAAATCAGGGCGGGCGGGGTTATATTATGATACCCTGTCGCTTGCCGTGTATGAATGCGAGCATAAGGTTCGACTGTATAATAAAGAAAGCGTGCGCTAAAAGAAAGGGTAAAAGGTTTTATTGTGGACGGTTAATCTCTTGACACCTTTATGTGTGTATTATCGAATATCGAACGTCGATACACGGTACACGCACCAGCCTCATAGCAATATCCTGTAACCGTATCATATACTTGCATGTGTCCGAAGTATTCGTCCACAACATCAATCATCTTATGCGCATTCCATGAGCCTTTAAACTGTATGCAATCTAAAGGGATGATGTTTTTATGCGCACCATTGTCACACTCTATCCTATCTAATCTCATGATATCGCCTCAATCGCGGTATGTACGTTCATACCACAGTGCGTGTTCTTCTTCTACACCATGGTCACAACATGGGTAATCTTCGCATGTACACTTGGCGTACTTGCTGGATTTATTTGTGCGTGTAGACTTAGTACGTGCCTTATATTCATCCCATGATTCAGTAGGTTGCGGACATGATGGGAGACGGTGACGTATAGCGCGTCCCAACTTCATGCAATCACTTCCAGTCTAACGTCATCGCAACGCACACTAAGATACGCGCTTATTTCTTTAGCATCTTTCATGTCATCGGCTGGGATGAATCCCTTGAAGGGTTCTCCAGCGTACCTGAACCAAACGCGATACAACCAATCCATCACGCCACCGCCTGTATCTGAACGCGCACACCATCTGCACGCAGTCTGTCCGCGCAGTCAATCGCCTTACGCATGCTGAAGAATGGTTCGTCTATGCCATCGCCTACGACGAAGTAGCGCGGGATATTCCCGCTTAAGAAAAAGGGATTAAGTGGCGCGATTGCGCCGTTGTTTGTTGTTGCCAGCATTCAGAACACCGCCGTCACCCAGTCTGATATGAACTCTTCGGCGCATTCCCGCGATTGCGTGTATTCTCCGTTGCTCCAGTACACGTGACCTTCTTCGTCCCATGCGATATATTTACCGCACACCCAGTTCTCTCCATCGCGTGCTATCGCATGGTATGTCATACACCCGTCACGCGCTTCAGATGGGAATATGCGCACAATCTTATATCCGCACCCGTGCACTTTCTTGCCATCTAACACGCGCAGATTGTCGCGCACCAGCCAGAGCATATCGGGATTGGTTGCCTTACATTCCCATGACGCGTTCGCGCTCTTAAGCGTGCGTATGGCGTTAATCTCAGCGTTCCGCTTCGATTGTTCATCAGCGGTAAACTGTTCGTTCTTCTGCGTTGCTCCGATGTCGTGCATCTCGGCGCCGACATGTTCCTTGGTGTCTTTGTTATCCATTTGATTCACCATACCTTACATTTTCTCGGTAATATTTAAACAGTTTTCTTCCACTGGAGATTTTTCAACATACAAACTTTCACAATCTACCATACCAACCAACTAATTGGTAGCAGTTAAGCATACACCTTAACTAATAACACTACTCAATAATGTAACAAACGCCAGAAAACCATCAAAAAATGTAACAAAGTTACACTGCATATATATTGGATGCATGTTATAACCAACAGCATGTGTTTCCACACGAAATGAGTAAACGGTGTTAATTTCCAGTCCATGTTCTGAAAAAATGGGACGGAAAACTAAGGAATAGGGATATTTTGGGGACCCCTGACCGTACAAGGTTGGGAAAAGAAAATGAAGGGGGTATTTTATTGTGTGTTTTATACGTTGATGTGTATTAGGCTCGAAACAACTTTCGACCGGGGTCATTTTTTTATATTGTATTTTTTATCATCATACAATATTATATTGTACAACACTATGAACAAAAAACGAAGGGGATTTTACCGTCATTTTGTACACATCCTTTATATTCACAACGTACAACACTCTAAACAATAACTAAGGGGGTATTTTTATTATTTTTATATTATATGTTTTTAGGTTGAATTACTATATGTTTTTTGGCATTAGAGTGTGTAAAAGTTTGAAAACAAAAACTGGGGGGATATTTATCAATATATTGACATTAGTAAAAAGATATATATTATCTATTCTTCTTTTCCAGATTATCTAATTGTTGTTTGTTTCTGAGTCCTTCGAAATCGTAAGTATCACAATCGGGGCAATCATAGAACTGATATTATTAATATACTGAATACTGTGTCTGATGTGTCGCTTTGCATTCGTATCACTCGCTTACTGCTTGCTCTATGTATAATGTTCCTGTTGATAGTCCTACGAACAATATCATCACACATATGATAACTATTGCAGTAGATGCGTTGAATATTCTGTCATCGTCTGTGTCTGATGTCAATATCATCAATGTCAGACATGCGAATATTATGATGAACAGTGCTTCTAATATCATTGATACCACTCATATTCTACTGTATCTAAATTAAAAAGTGCTGTACAAAATCTCTCATTCATTCTTTCTAACTCTTCTCGAGTCGTGTATCTTAACCCTGTGATAGCATCATCTCTGTCCCATCTGACGCCTCTTGTTATAGAAACTGTATCCTTGTTGAAAGAGAATCTTATACCTCTGTACCAGCCACAGAACACTCCCTCGTCGGGAACAATATGTGTTACTTTATATATCGCTCCGTCATGTACCTGAGTGAGCATATCTCCCCTGTTAAATATATACTCTTTCATAATACCAGCTCACAAGTCATATTCTTCTGATAACCAGATGAGTGTTTTCTTCGCCTCATCTATGTATGTCTCTCTGTCGCCTTCATATATTCTTCCCAGATCAGTCAGTATGAGTTCCTTCACATTCTCCATCTTACTGTCTTTAGTATCATAGTACATTGCTTTCATTTATATTTCCTCCTAAGCTCTTCCCATATTCTGTGAGTACATATCTCTCTTCATCCTCATCTTCTACCCACTCATAGAATGAATGTTTTATCATATCACATATCGCATCACGTATGACAATTACTTCATCGACAGGGATTCTCCTGTAATGCTGTTTTATCTTGTCGCTGTCTATATGATCTTCCCAGGGAATCTTCTGAAATATCACAGGAGATACTGACATGTTGAACTCCTGTGTCAAGCATCGTTTATCTTCTACTTCTATTATCTGAATTATCTCTGTCGGTTCTCCTTTATTTTGATAGTATTCTCCTTTTATCATTTTATCACCCAAATATGCTTATAAAAACTATATATGTTACCATTATTTGAACAAAGTGTATCAGTTGATCTTGCCACAAATTTATTGTTTTTGCGTTCGCTTTCTCATGGTCTATGCATGCATGCAATATCGCCATCAATATGACCCAGCCATACATAAACAATGCTCCCTCACTTAAATCTAAGAATAATAGTATGGGTAACATTATCATTATAGACCATGATATAGAGTGAATCAACAATCCAGCAACATAGTCATTCTTGTATTTTTCTCCCGCACTTTCCCAATACTCTTTCTGCTTAAGTTTATAAAGGCACGCAGACTGAAGCACAAAATCATCAATAATGTGCATTAGTATCATCACGAGTAGTAAAAACTCTATCATCATTCGGACCTCCATTCTAATGTCATGTTCGGGGGATATGTGCAAGAGTTTAAATATCTTTCTATCATACTGTGCTTGATGTTTGAAGGAAATACTGCTTGGATTGTGTTGTATGTTATGTTTTTTACATACCTAATAGTTAATGCATACTTGATATATAAAATAAAGTATGGTAAAAGTGTAGATACAAGAGAGTCTTTTCAGAATTTTCAACTCTTTGTAACGTGCATATACATACTGGCGTTAATTGTATTATCTTTTATATGATACTATTTTAATATCTGAAGTATAATACGTCAGATGAGGTTCTATCATGATTGGAATTAATGGAAAAGGAGCAGCAGTACTGGTACTAGTGGTTGCAGTGCTTCTTGCAGGAATTTATATAGCCTATCCTTTCGTTAATAACTACTTTAACGGGGATGGAGATGGCGGTGAAGAGGATACAACAGTCTTCGACCTGCCGAATGAGGCGTTTGTGGGCGCAAACCCGCTATTAGAGATCAATGCAGGATTCGGAGCTGGTGGAACGCCGATCGGATCGGCTGATGTTTGGAACGGTGATGTAGGGATTATTTTAATGAGTTATAATCCTGGCGTATATGGACAGCTTGGCAATATTATAGGTATGAAATTTACATTCTATAATGGGGAAGCTGTCGTAGGAACTGCTGTTTCTGAGGGAGACGACCTAGCATTGAGCATAGGTATGGCTAAACTCTATAAGGAAGAGTACGGCATGTATGTTGTTCAGTGCGCGTTCGCCGGAATAGATGATGAGGGGTGGGATTGTGATGAGATTGCCCCTGGTAGCATATTCACCAAGATTACCGCTGAAGTTCTCGTGTATATCGGCGGTGGCGAAAAATTAACAAAATTAACTCTCACTGTGTGAGAGTAATAAACTCTTTCTATTTTTTCTTTTTATAACAAAGTTTTAAATACGTGAACACCGATTATAGTATTATGAATACTCTGACCAAAATATTGGCCGTGGCAATAGTTGTTTCACTAGTTGGCGTGGGTTTGTATGTAGCATATCCTTTAATAAAAGAGATTACTCCCTGGGGGGGAGAAGATGATGATAGTAAATGGGACGATGGAGCTATACCTCCAGAACCGGGATATGTGGACGCGTACACTGCGATGAAGGATAGCACATACAATTCAGGAGTGACCTTAGAACAAATTTACAAGGGTGTTAGAGTTAGCGATTTTGAGTTTAACGATACTGATGCTCAATCAGGGGTAGCTATATATATACGAGATGGTAAGAAATCAATAACGTTCGACCTGAAAGTAGAATTAGATGTGGGAGATTTTCTAATATTGGTAGTGGCAGGCAACGACGAGCATGGTGCATACAATGGAGAATACAGATTGGGGATTGCAAGAGCACTTAGTGGCATTTGCATTGGGGTAATTGATGGTGTAGATTGGACGGATGCGGAATCCACATTTTTATCCATTATAGGCTCGGGGGTTTCGGCAGGTATCACAGAGAATGTGAATTTCTTGTTCGATGAAAATTATGAAGAGTTAATAATTAAAACGAATATCGGGGAAGAGGGATTCTCTTCAACTCTTTCAGTTGAGCCTGGGACATCAGAACTCAGAATGCTATGGTTAATAGGGCATGGTGCCACGGTAGATATCACCAATTTGTTTATAAAGTGATGTTTTTCATAAACCTTTTTATATCTCCTTTTCTATATGGTGTTTATGTCACGAAGCACGTGTGAAATAGAATCAAGCGTTGACGAATTTTTCGAGATGCCTAAAGGTACTTATGCTCATAGTAATATGAGAAATAAGATGACGAAGAAACATGAGAAGAGAAAGAATAATGGAAGTTGTAAGAAATGCCGAGAATGAGTATGAATTATAGGGTGGGTGGGGGATACATCGTATTACCCGCATCAAATTGGGAGTGTGTAGTGTGTAGTAGGCAGTTCTGGAAGAAGGAAGAAGCCGAAGCATGTGAAAAAGCGCATGAGAACTGTGGTGGTTATGTTGAGTGAAATTCGGCCCGCTTCATTTAGAACCAGCGTAAAAATACAGGGTGACGACGTATATGAAAATAGAACATTAGAATTAGCACATAAGTATCTGAAGGGTGCCCTCATCATAGATGAAGATTACGATGACCTCTGTGTGCTACGCAATAATGGATTTGTAGTGTTTTATTATGGGAGCAACGATGAAGGATTCGAATGCAGATATGCCAAAACCACTTTTTATGGTCTGAAATCGTTAGGGTTGAGGGAGGATATAACTCTTAAGCAAAAAATATTGAACTATATCAAAAGAAAATAGAACGCTTTAAATAACTCAATATTATATATCACGTCATGAAACGCCCAGAGTTCCACATTATTCTGACTTTCATTTTTATAGCGATAGCAGTCGCGCTGATCGTCTTCGCTTATTATCAATATACTCAATTCAATTGGGACATGACACTGAGAGAAGGCCTGAATCGCATATTGTATATGATCGCAGGAGTTATTGCTACTCCATTTACTCTGTTCTTCGGATTTAAGATCGCTTCGATGTTCAAGCCTTCATATGATAAGTCAATATCAGGACTTACGCAGCAACAGATCATTGAGCAGAAGAGAGCAAATGACATTCAGCAAGCAATACTCAATGAACAGAGGAAAGGAAAGCCTCTTCCGAAGGCCACAGTCAGAAGCAGACCCGGAAAACCTTAAACTTCTTACTCTTTTTTAACTATATTTTTAAACCCGTGAGCGTTATAGTTCATCTATAACTTTATCGAATAAATGGCCTTCGCGCATATTACTGGGACTCCCGCTTCGCCCCATTCTAGGTTCTATTCTTATTCGTATAATAGAAGTAAAAGGTTTCAAACCAGGAGTGGTACTCACGCTTTAGTGTATCATGTGATACAATAAAATATGCGTAAAACGATACAAGTATATAAAGCAGTATCGTTTTTTGCTTATTTTAGTTTTTACTCAAAGTGTATTTAGCGACTTTTCTGAAATTGTTGTCAAACACACCTTGTAATTATCTGGTGACAATTTGTCACCGTTTGATACAACATAATAACACTTTTGAAAAACAGTATGGTTGGCTCGGGAGGATTTGAACCCCCAATCACACCGCGCCAAACGGCGGATCATAACCAGATTAGACCACGAGCCAATAATATAAAAAAAGTGCACACTCTCGTAGAGGTGTGCTGTCTACCCCACTTTCTGAGGCGTGGAGCACCGTCATATATGTTTCCGGCTTATATAGTCCGCCTTTAGACTGTGAGCCCAAACATCAACGTCTTGAGTTGGGTTTGTCACCGTAAGGGTCGCATTGAGGACTCAAACCTCTCTTCCTGTTCAGGCGTGCTTGTCCAATACACCATCTGCGACATACCTGCCCCGATTAACGCTCCACGGGGGTACGTTGTGATTCTTGTAGCTACTTCGGCCCTCACAAATGCCTCCGTGTTGCACATACACTTTATAGTATTTAAATTTAACTGAATGGGAGAGTGGCTGACGGAAATTGAATCCGCACATAAACGACCCACAATCGTTCACCCTGCCATTAGGTCACAGCCACTATATGTTGGAGTGCATGGAGTGAATCGAACACTCGTATGAGGTTTTGCAGACCCCCACGTAAACCGCTCTGCCACATGCACATGGTGGGCAAGACAGGAATTGAACCTGTAACCTTTCAGTCTGGAGCCGAGTGCTCTGCCAATTGAGCTACATGCCCTCAGACGTGATAACGCAACATAATATATAAAAGTAATGGAGCGCCCCGGAACGGATTTGAACCGTTAGCCACTGTGTTAACAGCACAGCGCACTACCTGTTGTGCTACCGAGACATGGGATGGAGTCCCTGGTGGGAGTTGCACCCACAGCCTTCGGTTTACAGGACCGCTGCGAATCTAATATCGCTTCAGAGACGTGGCATACAGTACATTATTAGCGATTATATAAATCTTTGTGTGGCTATGCGAGGGATCGAACCTCGGACCTACTAAAGGAGAAGCTCTTGAGGCTCCCGCATTAACCGCTTTGCTACATAGCCTTATGAATGGTGGCAGATGTAGGTACTGCCCCTACTAAGCCCCTATGGTATGGGATGCAGGAGTTGAACCTGCTCGGACTGCTCCCATCGCTCTTAAGGCGATTACCTTGCCGTTCGGTCAATCCCATATTGGTGAGAACAGGAGGAGTCGAACCTCCATGCACTACTGCCACTGGTTTCTTACGGGTCCGGTTAAATTAATCCCCGATCTAAGCCAGCTTCCTTTCCGCTCGGATTGTTCCCTCACAGGCACTGTTTAACGTCTAATGCCCTCTGACGGAGCCTGTTTGGCTTATTAGCCGAAACGAAGACTGAATGTAATAATAAAAGTGATATAAAAAGTTTGTGGTATAAAAAAAGTCGTTTTTATATCTCGTCGATAAGTTTTTCCATATCTGTAAAGATATATTTTAAAACGCTGTCCGACCAACCATAAACATATCTAACCCCTGGCTCATTTACAGGAGTGGGTCTATTCATGGTGGGGATCAACTGAACTAATACAGCTTGTGCGTTGGGATTTCTAGCTCTATATTTTCTCCATGAGGCTAAGAATGTACCATTGCACCATTCCTCGTTGTCTGTGAACCCTATGAACAGGTCTGCTTTGACGAAACCTTGCAACATGTGGTCTATTGGTGATGCTAGGGATGTCCCTCCTGTTGCGAGTGGTAGTGCGTTAGCAACCTCAATCACAGAACCTTGTTTGTATTTAAAAACTCCTTTGACAGATTCTGCGAACGATATTATGGGTGCACCATATCTCATCGACATCATAGAACTGAATAGATTAGCTACCCTGGATGCGCACATCCCATCAGTGGTAGTGCATGACATAGACCCCGATGAGTCAACTCCGACAACCATCTTCATATCTGAGTCTGGCAAATCATCTATTGCCTTCTGTATGCATTCGTTCAGTGCTATCAATGCAATGCCTTTTGTAACTCTGTTCCCACCTATTTCTTTAACGGCATCGTATGCGCTCAGATACCTAAATGGGAATAACATTGAACCTTTTTTATACTTAAGTATTCTATCTCCAATATCTGTATCAGCAACGCCTTTCTCTATGAAGTTTCTTAGATTTCTTATTAGGTTGAAGTGCGGTGCGATCTCATACAATGCTTTCCACGCCATCGCGTCGTTGCCCACCTGTGACGTGACAGACTCGTATGGTAAGTTGAAATCTTTGATTGCCATGTATCTAGTTGAAGAATTGGCATCTTTTAGAGCCTTGAGGCCATTTAATATCTCGTTGTCCCCAACATCTCCTTTCTTAATATAGTCTATAATCGTTTTGTTGGTGGTTTCCCTGGGCCTAGAGAGGTTAATCATGTCTCTGACGTTAGTTGGATACTTTATAGCATCATAAGGCGTTAAACGCGAGATATGAGCGTTTAGCTCGGACTTGATCGCTCTGCCTATACCTCTTACTCTTCCGCTTCTTAGAATATCTAAGAAATTCTTAGCATCTTGAGGGTTGCGAACAACATCTTTATATAGCTCTTTGAAACGTCCAACATCTTCTTTGGATAGGTGAACTAATGCATATATGGGTATGACTCTCTGAAATCCTTCTCTCCTAGCGAACAGTATTGCTTTTGAGAACCATTCGGGGTCTTCCTTGGATATCTTTGCGAATATTTCAGAGAAATTGTCGAATTGAGCATCTCTGTTTGCATAAAATGTGTTCGCAGTGCTCCCTGTCATCAGTGCTGACAGTACATCCATTTTCAATGTGCCTGAAAACGCTGGTGCGCCTTCGTTGTTGACTTTATCTGCCTTCGCCATTGGGTCGGGCGTTCCGAATATATTTTTTCTAATTTTCATCACCTCGTAGAGGAATAATGTGAGGAATATTCTAACGGAACATTTCGTGTGTTACCTTTTACACCACTGCACCCCCTCTCGGGTCGGGCAGACAGGATTCGAACCTGATACTCGTCTTCCATAGAGAGAAGTAACCGTTAGATCACCTCACTACACCTCTAACATCATAGGAATATATAAAACTTGTTATAAAAATGTGAACGGGGAATAATTGCAACGGAACATTACCACATAAGTGGGTCTTGTTTCGAACAAGTATCTCTAAGTAGATTTTTTCCAGAAGTATCCGTTGCGACACCCCGAATCAGATGAATGTATCACTTGTATATGAAGGCTTAAGATTCTTCACCTCGTGTGGCAGATACGCGCCGTTCGAGTTCGTTATATAGATGAATCACGCCCGAGGAGTCAAATGTGGAATGACCGTCCGAAGTATCCTCGAACACACATCTGATATGAGGAATGTATAAGATATATTTAAATGTATCTATTATTTTTTGATAGAGAGTGCATGAGTTGAACATGCGATCTCTTGGTTATGAGCCAAGTGGGATATCCGCTTCCCCAACTCTCTGACTCGCTCAATCATTCAAACTATTAAAACCTTTTCCTTTGTGTTGCCCACAAGATTTTTTTCCTTCGGGGCATGGTCCTGTGATACAACTCGGACCAGCACTCTCAAAAATAGCTGGAGCTACTTTTTTACATAGGTCCAACATTTTAATAGCCGCCGAACGTATCTCCCACTGTGCGCGGTTACAGCATCTTAAGTTGAAAAAGTGTAAAAGTTCTCTGGCATTCATTGTCACTACGATATTCGTAGTGCATGCATTGGGTAATACATATCTCGCGTCTTCCGGTGGCACTCCGTGTTTTATGAGCGTTCTATATACACCCCATATGTGAGCCATGGCATCATCATACACCCTTTTTGTTGTCCAGTGCATATCACTCCATGATGGTCCATTCTCTTCTGCCCATTCTGTCTCGTCGTTTAATATTGAATCGGGTATGACATAAGTTCTGCGGTCAAATGTTGTGTATCTTTGACTTTGCTGCGAGAATGACGCTATGCGATGTCTTACCAACTGATGCGTCAACGCACGAGATACGCCTTTCAATAAGAAGGTAAAAGAAGCATGCTCTACAACAGAGTGATGCCCTGATGATAGTGTGTTTTTCAGGATGTTTATGTCTTCTGTATCGCACGAAATGTAGTCCTCATAGAGCCCTTTGAGTTTTTCATCATCGGAATAACACGTTCGCGCTGCGAGTGTGCATATATCTTCGGGAAAACTTGTGTAGCTCAATAAATCTACTGATGAGTCGTTCAGAACATAATCATCTTTCTCTTTATCAAATCTGACGAACATTATTCATCATCCTCCATTTCCACATCACAATTTATCTTGAACACCCACTTTCCATTAGGGAATCTCCAATTCTCCGTTGTGATGTTTGCACCGCACGAGCATTCGATGTAAGTGTCATCAATAAAATAATCCCCTTCCAGTTTATGTGTTTTCCCACAATACCCGCATTTTATTCTAATTTTTATCACCTTTTATGATTGGTAGTGCCCGAGAGATTCGATCTCATCTCCCCCTGATCCAAAGTCAGGGATTCTTCCATTAAACTAGGGCACTGTAAAAAACAATAACATTTACTGATATATAAATGTTTATAACAAGGCAGAAGAAGGCGTCTAAATGCTTAGAAGTTTATTAGGAGGTGATAACATGCCGACATTGACTGTGACACCTTCTTTAAATCTGCCTTGGCTTATATGTCATTACTTCTATATATACTTTTCTATTATTTATTCCTACTCATTCTTTGGTAGCAACAAGGTCATCTACCAAGTTTTCAGTAGCAACTGTTTTCTTACTTTTCTTTTCAGGCTTTTTCTCTGCGACTATTGCCTCGATCGTCTCCTTGGCAACGGGTTCAGTAACAAGAACAGGTTCTACCTTAAGAACAACCTCGGGAATTTCTATTGTTGGCGGATTGGATATTTTTCTCGCGTGAGATTTTACCGTCACGTCCCACGAGGGAACATTGCACAAATGACATGTTAATGCTCCGCACTCGCAATCTGTAAGTACACATTTGTTCCCTATCCTAAATACATTAGCTATCTTTTTCATACTTAATCTCCTTTTTTCTTAACTGATGTTCCGAAAATGCGTTTGATCTCATTTATTAGGTCATCAAAGTTCACTTCTATGTGTTTCGACTCTTCTTTCTTGGGGATTTTCTCAATGGGGTCTTTCGCCTCATCGCACATCTTGTCGTATCCCTCTTTTTCTTTTTTTATCTCTTTAACTTTTTCGCATATTTCACTTTTATACTCAGGATTGTGTGTTTCGCATGGATATTCGTAAGGATTGTCCCATATTGTATCTGGGGATTTGCCCTTGCACGACTCGTCGATCATTCTTTGAATCTTAAGGTCTAAGATTCTGCAATTCGCACAGCATCTGTTGCATGTGTTGCAGTTATATTTTTCCCTAAGTGCCCTTGACCAGCCGTCTTCTACTCCGTAATCGGGATATCTTACTACCCATTCGGGGAACAGAGGGGCTGTTGTATTTGTATATGTTTTAAATATCATATTATCTGAGGTAAAATAGCTTTGTGATATATAAACTTAACTATTATTAACAATCGTTAATTAAAATAAGGCAATACGTTTTAAATAACTAAATATTTATGTAGTTTTATACGAATTATTTATTAAGATAAAGGCATTACAATGGTGAACAGATGAAGTTTCCTGAAGATCAAGATATGACAATGAAGAAGGATGAAGTGGAGCAAAAGATGTATAAAGCTCCCGAATACGATAAGAATGAGGAAGCAGACGATCAGATAAAAGAACTTATCAAAACAGCAGTGGAAAAAGGAGAAAGGAAAAGAAAATTCTTCACTCCTGAGAACAGAGCAAGAATAATCGAGCTCGTAAGAGCGGGAAATGGTACTACAACAGCCGCCAAGGCGGTCGGTGTCATGCCGTCAACACTATATGATTGGATGAGGAAGGGAACTGAAGATATTGCCAATGATGTAGAAAGCGATTATGCAGATTTCGTAGTGAAGATGAGAACAGCAGATGCTACCTTCGAGACAAGCATATTTGAGGTACTGGTGGGTGCTTCACAGGAATCGGGCAAGGAATATATGATACAATGGATTCTTGAGAGGAAATACCCCGAAAGATTCTCTCTGAAGAAGAAACAGGAATTGAATTTCAATACAAGTAAGGGAACGGGCGTGAATGTCGAGTTCACAATAAGAGATTCCAATGACAGACCTGCGAGTGAACAGCAGGCCATAAAAGAAGGGTTTGAAGAATTAGCGAAGATACACAACGTCGATCTTGAAACGATAGGTGAGTTCTTCGAAAGAAAAGCAGTAGATGAGAAGAAGTGATAATATGTTTCAAAGAAGCGACGGAGAACCGAGAACATTCGACATAGAGCAAAAGACATTTGACCTACCCGATTTTGCAGAAGGTATGCAGGATTTATATGCTCAAGATGTTCAGATACTCGGTATAACAAGAAAGAATGCGGGCGAGAGAACTGTATTCTATAGAGTAGTGACAGATAATAAGATAGCCCCAAGTGCACCCGCGGTGATACCTCCTTTAACAGGTATCGCATATTGGCACGATGTTGACCCTGAAAGCATGAGTATAACATTGGACGATGGAGATATGTGGGTCGAGATGCCCGCGCCCATCGTCGGAAGCGGTGTTGCTCCTACAAAATACTACATATGGAACGATGGAGCGTGGATGAGGAACACGGTCAATCATCTTTGGAACGTGGGAGATGTTGTTGACGTGAGAGTAGCATCTTTGTGGGTAGAATATAAATATGATGGAGCGGGCGTTTGGAGCGCAGTATGAGAGTGATTTAAATGGCAGATGAAATTATAGAAGAGGAATTTGACGCAACAGCGGGAATATCAATAGTAGCAATAAACAATAGAGATTTATCATTAGCAGTTGGTGATATAGGAGCACAGAACATCATAACAGTTGTTAAAAGCCCCACGGTCCCCGGCGTATCAATAGTTATCGTGAATGACCCCACAGGCGCATTATCGGACGGAGGATTCACACCCGTACGCCCGCCTGTCCCCTGGCCGCCTATACATGTGGATTGAACATGAGTAAAAGAACATTTGATATTAGGACAGTTACAGTCAGTGATGATGAAGTAGCAAGAGCTATAAATGCGATACACCCTTCAGACAGAATATCTATGTATATGGGAGCTCCAGGATACAAGAGTTTGGTGTATAGAGAGTGGAATGAGGAAGAGAGTATGCCCGACACTCAATTCAGCATATCGTTTGTATCGGGAGCTAATAACTTTCAAAATGCATTTGATTACAATCAGTTCTTAGAGAATATATTAGATCAACAAGTACAAGTAGATGTTGATATAGAGATCAACGGAATATTGAATACATTCACTACGGGAACATTCACAGCACAACCCAGTTCTACACCCCCTAAAATAGATGCATTAAGCTATAGAGGAAGATACACATTCAAACAACTAAGAGTAAGAAATTTAAATACGAGAATATCTGTCATAGCACAGAGTGCAAGATTAATGCCTCAGTATAATACTTCTTTCATTGTAGATGATGACTATAACTTTATATTGGGATTCGTGTAAACTCAACACCCTTTGGGATTCGTTTAATATTACATATTATACTCAACACTCTATGATGTTCGTGTGAACACTCACTACCTTTCAGTATTCGTATAATATTATATATGTTACGAAGATATGGTACTATGATGATATGGTACTATGGGGGTTAGTCACACTCCCCTCCTCTCCCCCTCTCTTCTCATACGGGGCATATCCTTCTGAAGACGCTTTTATATAGTAGAATAACTATGTCTTCGACATGAGTAGTAGAGAAGATATATTGTATGAAATTAATCTTATAGAGAAGATATATAGAGGAGATATTTACTATGTTGTCTGAGATAGTTGGGGGATATGATAGTAATGGTTATCTCTGTGTTGAGATGTGTGAAGAGATGGCAGAACGTATAGCGTATATAAGATGTATATTAGATAAGTGATATTGTATTTACTTAAGTATGTGTGTGATATATTAGAGAGTATATTATATGTTAAATGAATATGAAGTATTGTTTGTGTTCGGAGTGTTAGTATTTATATTCATGTATATATTTGCTAGAAGTGAAGAAGAGTGTAAGAGTTTATATGAGATACTTAGTTTATTAATTATAGTTATTAGTGTTATGTTGAGTTGGGTTATAGTGTTAGTAGTGTATGTGTTTTGAGAATTAAAATATATAACACGGCAGAGTGTGTGACGCTTAGAATACGTCACCCCATTTAGTTTCTAGTTTTCTGTGAGAGTTGGCGTAGGGGTTCATGGGGTCTGAGGGGGAGGGGTTGGGGGGGTTA
>Ga0123356_10001884_pt1 | contig 22738 bp, 13 predicted proteins | sample TergutEmb28metaG_2_FD_92546 | JGI IMG/M metagenome (GOLD analysis project Ga0123356, IMG submission 92546) | Embiratermes neotenicus P3 segment gut microbial communities from Petit-Saut dam, French Guiana - Emb289 P3 | ecosystem: Host-associated > Arthropoda: Insects > Digestive system > Gut ...
TGCCGATATAGCGATGATTGCAAGAGGCGCAATGGGAGACCCGTGGATTTTTACACAAGCCGCGGCACTTATAAACGGAGAGGCAGCCCCGAAGCGTCCGCCGACAGGAGACCGTGCGACAACCGCACTCAGGCAGTTTGAAATGGCGGCAGCGCAAAAAGGTGAGCGCATCGCATGTCTTGAAGCACGAAAGCATTATGCATGGTATTTACGCGGTGTACCTCATTCGGGGTTTTTTAAGGAGCGGATTTCAAAAGCATCTACACTTGACGATTTGCGTGTTATAACCGAAGGAATAAAGAGAGAGCTATGAATGTAGAAGTAGAAAGAGAGATAATTCAAAGAGTTCTTGGCGGCGACAGAAATGCGTTTGAGGGTTTGGTATTGGCGAACCAGAAAAACGTATATAATCTCGCTTTAAAAATAACACGTAACGAGGATGACGCACTGGATGTTTCTCAGGAGGCTTTCATTAAAGCGTACAGGCAGTTGGGCAATTTTCGCGGAGAGAGCCGGTTTTCGGTCTGGCTTTACAGGCTGACATATAATCTTTGTGTGGATTTTCTGCGCAAAAAGAAACCGGAAACGAATGTGATATCCCTAAATTATGAGGATGACAGCGGCAGTGATGTCACGCCAATTGAGATACCTGACCTGCGGCATCTTCCGGAGGATGTCACAATTCGCAAAGAGATGCGCAACAACATAGCAGAAAGCATAAAAGAGCTTCCCGAAAAGCATCGGAAGGTGTTTGTTTTACGGGAGGTGACCGGCATGAGTTACGATGAAATGGCGACAACTCTCAATATAAATGTAGGCACGGTAAAATCGCGTCTTGCCCGCGCACGGCTAAAGCTTATAGAAATTCTCAAGGATAAAGGAACTTTTCCCGAGAGATTTCGTCTGAACTTACAGGAGGAGGTGGAGTAACGTGAATAACTGTGTTGGAATTGCCGAATTATTGTGCGCATATGCTGACGGCGAGCTGGCTGAATCGAGCATACAGGTTGTGGAGGATCATCTCATAATTTGCGAGAACTGCTCCGCCATTCTCAAAATCTATCGCGAGGTTTCCGACTCTGTATACGAATCAAATGTTCCGGCACCGGATGCATTATGCATCGGCGTGATGAATGTTATTCAAAGTGAGAACATTCCTGTTGCAACAAATGATAATAAGCAGCGCAAGCGGTATCGTTTCATTTTAACGAGATATGCGCCGATTGCCGCATGTTTGGTAGTTATGCTGCTGGTATGGCAATTCTGGGGTGATTTTTGGGGTGTGAGTGACATGGCTTCCGCACCTGACAGTCTTTTTAGGTCGGCGTATGCCGAACCACCGGCTGAGGAGGCTTTGATGGCTCCGATGCAGGCAACGCCGGCACCCTCCGGGGCTGAAACTCAGATTGCCGTAGTTGATGCCGATGACCTTGATGACCATTTAAACGAAGGTATCCAGCCTGAGGCGGAGCAGTCCGATTTGTTCGGAGTTGACAACGATTTCTCAGCCACCGGCGATCCCCGGACCGAGCAGGAGATAGCGCTGTTTATGGAGTATCTTGAAAATGCTTATGCGGAAATCACTATAATCGGCGAGTTTCCGGCATTCCTTGCCGGATATGATCCGCAGCCTTACAGGGCCTGGGTCACATGGGAGTCGGTTTTTGAAGTGCCAAGCACAGAGGTTGCGGCACTTTTAGCGGAGCTGGAAAATCACGATGGTGTCAACATGGTGGAAATAAACAGCAGCAGTGCATATGCCGTTGTATTATATTCCCGAAGCCAATAGGTTCTAGCAGTAATGAAATAGGGCAACTGTTCACAAGCGAGGTTGTAGCAATATGCTACAACCTCTTTACATTGAGTGCGCTGTATTCGGAGTTGTATTTTTACCGATTTCGTCGCTCAGACAAGCGCGCTACCGGTCGAAACTATATTCAAGCTGTTGCGTTTGCGCTTAACTCGCTTGGGAAATCGAAAAACACAGACTCCTCATCGCGCTTTACATTGGATGTTAACAGCAACATTTTCACAAGCGAGGTTGTAGCAATATGCTACGACCTCTTTACATTGAGTACTTCTTATGATATCTTTTACATATATATTTACCGTCAAATAGCGAAGCAAGAAGTGAGAACAAAATGAGTTTTGTGCATCTGCACGTTCATAGTGAATACAGTCTCCTTGACGGTGCGTGCAGAATACACGACCTTGTTTCCCGCGTTAAGGAGCTTGGGCAATCGAGCGTAGCAGTGACCGACCATGGCGTTATGTATGGAGCGGTTGCATTTTATAAGGAAGCAAAAAAAGCCGGAATAAAGCCTATAATCGGGTGCGAGGTTTATGTAGCGGCGCGAACGCGTTTCGATATGGATTACGAACATGACTCCAACCGAAGTCATCTGATTTTACTGTGTAAAAATGAAACCGGCTATAAAAATCTTTGCCATATTGTCAGTGCGTCGTTCACTGAAGGCTTTTATATCAAGCCCCGCGTTGATATGGAGCTTCTTCGCGGACACAGCGACGGGCTTATTGCATTGTCCGCCTGCGTATCGGGCGAGATTCCCAAGCTTATCCTTGCCGGTATGTATAAGGATGCAAAAGCCAAGGCTTTAGAGATGAAGGATATATTTGGCAGCGACGGTTTCTATCTCGAGCTTCAGAACCATGGTTTCGCCGAGCAGCCGGAGGTAAACAGGGGACTTGTTAAGCTGAGCCGCGAAACAGGCATCCCGCTTGCAGTAACAAACGACGCTCACTATATTGACCGTAACGGAGCAGAAATCCAAGATGTGCTTATGTGTATTCAGACCGGTAAAACTGTCGATGATACTGACAGGATGCGCTTTGAGTCGCAGGAACTTTACCTGAAATCCGAAGCCGAAATGCGCCAGTTATTCCCTGAGCATCCCGAAGCGTACGACAACACTGTTATAATTGCAGATATGTGCAGCTTTGATTTTGATTTTTCACAGCACCATCTGCCGGAATTCAAACTCCCCAAAGGTAGGGATAACGCCGATGAGTACCTTGAGGAGCTATGCAGGGCGGGAGCAGACAAGCTGTATGGTCAAAACAGACCCGATGTCCGGAAGCAACTGCAATACGAGCTTGATATGATAGCGGACATGGGTTTTACCGACTATTTCCTCATCGTTGCGGATTCCATTGACTATGCAAAGCAACACGGAATACCTGTCGGTCCGGGCCGCGGCAGCGCAGCAGGCAGTATAGTCTCTTACTGTCTCGGGATAACAGCGGTTGACCCCATAAAGTATAATCTGTATTTTGAACGATTTCTTAATCCCGAACGTGTAAGCATGCCTGATATTGATATGGACTTCTGTGAACGAAGGCGGAGCGAAGTCATTGACTATGTCAAACAAAAGTACGGAGCCGATAAGGTTGCGCAGATAATTACTTTTAACTCTTTAAAAGCAAAAAACGCCGTAAGAAGCGTATCAAAAGCACTGGCTCTATCGTTTCAGGAAGAAAATGAACTTGCCCGGGAGATACCTGAACGTCTTAACATAACAATTTCGGAAGCCTTAAAGACGTCAAGCCGGTTGCGTTCATTATATGATGAAGACCCGCGGGTTAAGCGCGTTATCGACACTGCGACTGCGCTTGAGGATATGCCGAAGGATTCCGGCACACATGCCGCCGGGATTGTTGTTACTAAAATGCCCGTGCGGGAGTACGTTCCTCTTACGTTGTCCAAAAAAGACGATTCGATAGCAACACAGTATTCTATGAATACTCTTGAAGAGCTGGGTCTTTTAAAAATGGACTTCCTCGGTTTGCGTAATCTGACAGTCATTGAAGATGCAGTGCAACAGGTTCGCAAATCGGAGCCGGGTTTTTCAATTGAAAAAATACCGGAGGATGATGCCGCCACATATGCAATGCTGGCAGAGGGAAAAACGTCCGGTGTGTTTCAGTTGGAATCACAGGGAATGACAGGAGTTTGCATAGGTCTGGGTCCAAAAAGCATTGAGGATATAACGGCGATTATTGCACTGTACCGACCCGGACCGATGGATTCCATACCGCGCTTTCTTGAAAGCAGCCGTAATGCTGAGAAAATTACATACAAGCATCCCATGCTTGAGTCGATACTTTCCGTTACGTACGGATGTATTGTTTATCAAGAGCAGGTCATAGATATACTCTGTAAGCTCGGGGGATTCTCACTTGGGCAGGCGGATATGATACGCCGTGCTATGTCGAAAAAAAAGGTTGCCGAAATTGAACGCGCAAAGGAGGCATTCATCGAAGGCGATTCCGGAAGGGGTATATGCGGAGCAGTTGAAAACGGGGTGCCAAAAAGAATAGCATCAAGTATTTATGACGAAATATATGCCTTTGCAAACTATGCATTCAATAAAAGCCACGCCGTCGCATATGCTATAATATCGTATCAAACCGCATATTTAAAATGCCACTACCCGCAGATTTACATGGCGGCCTTGCTCTCATCGGTTCTGTATTCTCTCGGGCATGTCGCCGAGTACACGCATGAATGCCAACGCCTGGGAATCAAACTGCTTGCGCCCGATATTAATGAATCGAGCGCAATGTTCACAGTATCCGGTAACGACTTGAGATATGGACTTGTAGCAATTAAAAACATCGGTCACGGCTTTATAAATGAAGTCACTGAGGAACGTGAGAAAAACGGAAAGTTCAAAAGCTTTGAGGATTTTTGCAAACGGATGTACGGCGGAGATTTAAATCGACGCGCAGTGGAAAGCCTGATAAAATGCGGCTGCTTCGACAGACTCGGTGCGCACAGACGGCAGCTTATGATGATTTGCCAAACGGTTATTGATGACGTTGCCGAACACAACCGGCGCAACGTTCAGGGGCAGATGGATATGTTTGGTATGTCGGGCGGTGATTATACGCAGGTTTCCGGCGGGATTGAGATTCCCGACCTTCCCGAGTATACAAAAGGCGAGCTGACACGAATGGAGCGGGAAGTTACGGGGCTTTACCTTTCGGGTCATCCGATGGACGATTACAGAGATATAATTACCCGGCTGAACACTGTAAGCATCGGAGATGTCCTTGCTGATTTTTCCCGCGAGGACGAGGGCCGCAGTAAAAAGTTCAAGGATAACCAAAGGGTTTTGCTCGCGGGTGTCATAGAAACTGTAAAAACCAAACCTACACGCAATAGCTCGCTTATGGCATATATTACACTTGACGACGGCTCAGGCAGCATTGAACTGCTCGCCTTTCAACGCGTAATAGATGAGTCGGGCGTTTACATGAAAACGGAAACCCTTGTTCTTGCACATGGCAAGATATCCGCCAGAGATGAAAAGGACCCGCAAATCGTATTGGAAACCCTTCGCCCGATAACGGACGCATCTCTAATGGCTAACAGGGATATATCAAATCCTGTTGCGGCAAACGGCGCGGAGCAGAAAACGCTGTTCATAAAGATAAACAGTGAGAACAGCACGGAATATGAGCGTTTAAAGTTAGTACACATGATGTTCCCGGGGCGCGAACGCATGGTTATACACTTTGAAGATACTAAAAAAAACGTCGGTGCAAAGTGTATTATCCACGATGCCTTTGTAAATGAGCTTCGCGAAATGCTCGGTTCGGAATGCATTGTAGTTCGCTGAAAAAAGGAACACTCTGTTTTAACCGGGGGAGGAAATTTAATGGAAAAAAACCGTGAAATCATCATAATGGTCGACGATGATATAACGAATCTTACCGTCGCCAGGAACAATCTTGCCGGCACTTATAAGGTGCTTACCGCCCCGTCCGGTCATAAGCTGTTTCTGCTGCTGGAAAAGGTAATACCGGCATTGATTCTGCTTGATATTGAGATGCCGGAAATGGACGGTTACGAAGTTATGGAAAAGCTGAAGGAAAACCGGAAAACCGCCGACATCCCGGTAATTTTCCTGACTTCTAAAATAGACCCCGAAAGCGAAATCAAGGGCTTGAATTTGGGAGCTGTTGATTACATAACAAAACCATTTTCACGGGATTTACTTATTAAGCGCATAGACCTGCATATACTGCTGGAAAGACAGCGAAACGAACTGCTGAGACATAACAGAAATCTGGAAAGTGAAATAGATAAAAAAGCAAAAACAGTAATTGAATTGCAAAATGCGATATTAATAACAATATCAGAACTCGTGGAATGCAGGGACAATGTGACGGGCGGGCATATCGAAAGGACACAGCACTACCTTGGTCTTATGATTGATTTCCTTATGGAGCATGATGTATATACCGAAGAGTTGGAGACATGGGATATGGATTTGCTTGTTATGTCTTCACAACTGCACGATGTCGGAAAGATTTCCATCAGGGACGACATTCTGATGAAGCCGGGTAAGCTTACTGCGGACGAGTTTGAAGAGATGAAGAGTCACACGAGTCACGGTGTTGATATAATAAAACGGGTAGCGAGCTGTACGACAGAAAGCGAGTTTTTGCGCTATGCCGAAGTTTTTGCCGACAGTCATCATGAAAGATGGGACGGAAACGGTTACCCGAACGGCCTTAAGGGGGACGAAATCCCGCTGCAGGGGAGATTAATGGCGCTCGTGGATGTTTACGATGCTCTGACAAATGACCGTCCCTATAAAAAGGCGTTTTCGCACGAGAGTTCTGTCAACATAATCAAAAATGAAAGCGGAGTGCGTTTTGACCCAAAAATAGTTGATGTTTTTCTTAAGCATGAACAGGAATTTTCTCCCGATATAATAAACAAAAGAAAATATAATGCGCAATATGACAATCTGGAATCTACCTTAAATATGGTTTCAAACCTGTTAAGCACGCGAAGCGATGATGAGAATGACCACGCCGGAAAGATAAAAGTATATCTTGATATATTCTATGATGCCTTGCTGAGTGACGAGCGGTATTGCAAGGAGGTTTCCGCCTGGGACAAGGATATCTTCCTGGTATCTGCGCAACTGCATGATGTAGGGAAAATCGCGGTATCCGATAATATCCTGAATAAAGCCGGGGAGCTGTCTGACGATGAGTTTGACAGCATCAGAAGCCATCCGTCTTTTGGTGTGGAGGTAGTAGAGCAAATCAAAGAGAGTGTCGGCAGTGACAAGCTGCTGTATCACGCCGAGACAATGGCGGGCAGTCACCATGAAAAGTGGGACGGCACAGGATATCCGCTCGGCCTTAAGGGTGACGATATTCCTCTGCAGGGAAGAATTATGGCTCTGGTCGATGTTTACAGCGCCCTCACAGCCGACCGCCCTCACAGGAAGAAGATGGACCACGAGGAAGCTTTGGAAATAATAATAAAAGACAGAGGGATCAGTTTTGACCCTGCTCTTGTTGACGTATTCCTTGAGTGCGCAAAAGGGTTTGATGACGGGAGTATGTAGCAATGGTACAAATCATTCTGTTTTTTCTATCAACGGCATTAATAATCATTGCGGGATATATGCTTTATAAGCTTCGTCCTGTTTTTGTCGATGAGCAGCGCATGAACGGGTTTTATCCGATGAGCGTCGTGGCGATTGCCTGGCTTTCGGTTACAACTGTCGACCTTATAGCCGCGCCTGAATATTTTGCGTATGTGTCTGTCACAAAAGCGGTTTTTGCTACGGTTGTGCCGTATTTGACCTTTTGGTTTTTCATGAATTTCATGGAATCAAAGCTCATACGGTCACGGGCTGCCAAGATATTCCTGGTTGCCGCTCCTGCAGCGGATGTTCTTATGCTTGTCACATCTCCGCTGCATAATCTTTATTTTACCAACCTCAATGACCCTGTTTATCCGGGCATCAGCTTGCAAATAGGTATTGTTTTCTGGATTCATGTCTTTCTTATAGCGTCGGGTGTTTTATTTTTCTATTCACTTTTTATTCAATACATTGTAAGAAACTTCCGCCGTTATCCGCTGCTGCTTATAACGGGAATTGCTGTGGTGATACCGTTCATCTTGAATATAATTAATATATTTAATATATTCGGCATCAGATATGACCTTTCTCCTATAGGATATTTCCTGACAATTACATTATTTGCTTATTACTCAAATGCATCCAGAGTGCGTTATTTCAACCCTACATTTTTCAGGGATACATTGGCCGCTATAACAAAATCGCCGGTGCTTTACGCAGGAAACCTTGAGGACGCATTTTTTATGATTGCTAAAGAGGGCAGTAACGCTCTTGCCGTACAATGTGCCGCAATGTGGAAGTTTTCCGAGGATATGTCTCATATCAAAAAAACTACTGTTTATGAAATGGTCGGTGTACGGTCAATGGTTCAAAACCGTATTGATATGAACAGTAACCCGGAATACAGGGATTTAGTCACGTCCGAAAGGGTTTTTGTCGTTAATGATGTAGATGCCCTTAATAATCCTCTTTCGGCTGCGATAGGTGAAAGTGAGCCCAGTTTATGTGCATATATGAATGCGCCGATACGCGCAAGCGGCAAACTTTACGGCGTTATAAGTTTTGAACAACACCGCTGCAGGTCATACCCCGAAAGGCGCGAATGGACTACAAAAGAACAGAGCTTTGCGTCCTCACTTGCCGACTTTATTGCTTTTGCCATTGAAAACTCTGAGCGTCATCGTTTGGAAGCTCTGGTTAAGGATTCGAATAAGCGTTTACTGCTGATGCTTGACACATCTCCTTTGTGTACTCAGATATGGGATAGTAATCTGAATATTCTGGAATGCAATGAGGCAGGGGTAAGGTTATTTGGATTAAAGGACAAACAGGAGTTTATAGACAGGTTTAAAGACAGTTGCTCGCCGGAGTTCCAGCCTGACGGACATCGCTCGGATGAAAAAGTCGTATTTCATGTTACTAAGGCTTATGAGGAAGGTTACGAATCCTTTAACTGGCTGCACCGGATCCCAGGCACCGATACCCCGCTGCCTGCGGAGGTAACTCTGGTTCGGGCAAGATATGAAGGCGATGATGTTGTAATCGGGTACACGCGGGACATGCGGGAACACGATATAATGATGAAGAGCATCGAACAGCGGGATAAGCTGCTGATGGCGGTCAATCATGCAGCGGCACTGTTGCTCACGACAAAAGACGGCGAAGATGTTGAAATTAACCTTAGAGCGAGCATGGAGCTTGTAGGAAGAGCCAACAGGGTTGATCGCGTTCATATCTGGAAGAATGAAAATATTGACGGGAAGCTTATCCATCAATGCCTGTACAGTTGGTTCAGTGAAGCCGGCAAGAGTATGGAATCATTATTTAACAGGTATAGCTTTGCTTTCAACGAAGGCCCGCAATGGGGAGAAACCCTGATGAGCGGTGAATGCATCAGCGGCCCTATCAAGAATCAGCTTGACAGGGTATACAACTTTCTTAAAGATTTTGATTTAAAGTCGATAGTTGTGATTCCGCTGTTTCTGGATGAGCAGTTTTGGGGGTTTTTAAGCATTGACGATTGCTTGAATGAGCGTGATTTTACCAGAGAGGAGATATCTATACTTCGGGCCTTCAGCCTTATGATGGCAAGTGCGATTACCCGCCATGACCTGATAGCAAAGCGTACGCTTGAGGCAAAGCTTCTGACGGAGCAAAAGTACGAGTACGCAGGTATGTTGAAGGATACGCTTGCAAAAACCACAAAGTCGGCGGCAATATCTTCAGGTGATATGAAAGCCTCGGCGGATGTTATCACGCAAGTGGCATGTGACGCTTTAAGTACAAGTCAAGTTGAGTTTTGGAGCGTTTTGCCGGAAGGAAATGTTCTTGAAAGCCTTTCAGTATACAATTGCGTATACGAAAGAGTAGATTCTCATGAGTATTATGATTTAACGATACGTCCGGAGTATTCAAGCCTGCTTAAATCCGAGCGTTTGGTTATTATGAACTCTTTTGATGAAATGAGGAAAATTGTTCCTTTCCTTCGTGAATCCAGTCGTTCGGTGATCGCTGCGATCGATGCGCCGATAAGTATTGATGGTAAGCTCGTTGGCATTTTGAGCATTAATCAAATGAAGACCGGCGTCTATTCATACAGCCGCGAATGGCTGATTGAAGAGCAAAACTTCGTATCCTCCCTCGCCGACCTTATGGCACTCGCGATTTCAGGATTTGAACGCCGTAAAGCATATGAAGAAGCTGAACTGGCAAATCAGACAAAGTCGATTTTCCTTGCCAAGGTGAGCCATGAAATCCGCACCCCGATGAATGCTATAATAGGTATGGCCGAGCTTGCCTTGCGGGAATACATGCCTGATGATGTTCGCGGTCATGTTGCCACAGTCAAGCAGGCGGGTGCGAACCTGCTTTCGATTATCAATGATATTCTGGATTTTTCCAAAATCGAGTCGGGAACTATGCATATCGCACCGGCTGAGTATTCGTTGTCTTCACTTGTAAACGATGTTATCAGCATCATAAGGATGAAGGCATTTGATTCCCAGATACGTTTCGTTGTAAATGTTGACAGCAATATACCAAACACACTAGTAGGAGACGAGGCAAGAATTCGTCAGGTTCTCATTAATATTCTGAGTAATGCCGTAAAGTTTACCGAAAGGGGTTATGTTGCTTTTTTCATATCGGGCGAGAAGACAGATGACAAAACAATTCTCCTTTCCATGGAGGTCAGGGACAGCGGAAGGGGAATCAGGGAGGAGGACCTCGATAAACTTTTCGACGAGTATTATCAACCTGAGATCGACTCTTCAAAAGAGAATGACGGGGTTGGGCTGGGGCTTGCCATATCACGCAAAATAACGATTGCTATGAACGGTGATATCACCGTGGAATCGGAATATGGTAAAGGCAGCTCATTTACCGTGAAGCTGCCGCAGGAAATCCTTAATTTTGACAAAATCGCAGTCGTTAAATCTGCCCATAACAAAACTGTGCTGGTTTATGAGCGGCGCGCGGTCTATGCTTTCTCTATTGCAAGAACACTTGACAATCTGGGGGTGGACTTTGAGCTTGCTTCCGGTGAAGAGGAGTTTCTTGATATGATTGAAGAAAGAAGCTTCACCTTCATTTTTGTTTCATACATTTTATTTGAAAAGAATAAGGATTTTGTGCTTAAATCCAGCGGGAACTCTCAAATCGTTCTGCTTACGGAGTTCGGAGAATCAGTCCCCGCCGGGAACTGGTATACTCTCTCTCTGCCGGCACACGCCATTTCAATAGCCGGCACACTTAATCGCGAGGCAAACAGCTATTCATACAAGGCCAACGAGGGGTCAAATGTACAATTTATTGCGCCGGAAGCGAATGTTCTGGTTGTAGACGATATAAGCACAAACCTGAAGGTGGCAAACGGACTGTTAACACCATACAGGATGAACGTTGATATGCGTACCTGCGGTATTGATGCAATCGAGGCGGTAAGGGCCAAGCGTTACGATATTGTGTTTATGGATCACAGGATGCCCGGCATAGACGGGGTGGAGGCAACGCAACGGATAAGAGCAATGGGAATCGAAGATCCGTACTTTAAAACTGTACCGATAGTTGTGCTTACGGCAAATGCTGTCTCGGGCATGAAGGAAATGTTTTTGAAAAGCGGGTTTGACGAGTTTATGTCAAAGCCTATAGATACTGTCAGATTAAATACGGTACTTGAAAAATGGATACCAAAGGATAAGCAGACCGTGCCTGTAACAGACCAGATACAACAGTCAGAAACTGACTCGGGCATCCATATCGAAGGTGTCGATGTAAGCAAGGGAATCATGCTGGCGGGCGGAACGGTTGATTTTTACTTTGAAACACTTTCGACATTTTATACCGACGGACACGAGCGCAAGGAAATAATTAAAGGTTGTCTTGAGGCCGACGACATTGCGCAGTATATAATTAATATTCATGCCCTTAAGAGTGCGTCTGCCAATATCGGAGCCAACAATCTCTCTGAGGCGGCTTATGGTTTGGAAATGGCTGCCATAAGGGAGGATATGGCTTTCGTAAAGATGTATAACGAATCATTTATTGTAAAGCTCGGGCAGGTTTTAAACAGTATTTACGATGCCTTGTCGGCGCGAAGCATAATCAGCAAGGAGGGACATTCTTTTGATGCAGAAGAATATAAAGACCTGCTTAGGCATCTAAAATCATCACTTGATAGCCTGGACATCGATGAGATTAATCAAACCACAGGCACTCTGTTGAAAAAAGCACAAACCGATGATGTGCTTGCCGTCGTCAGAAACATTTCCAAGCATATTTTAATGGTTGAGTATGATGAGGCGGATGCACTTATAGATACTTTGTTATCAAAAGAATTGTAATAATAAAGGAATTATAACTGTTATGAAAATAAGCTTTTTCGGAGCGGCGAGAGAGGTTACGGGGAGTTGCTTCTGCGTTGAGTCAGGCGGGAAGAGGGGCTTGATAGACTGTGGTCTGCAGCAGGGCGGAGGCAATACAAATGACCAGACCTTTCCTTTTCATCCCGGCGAAATAGACCATGTTGTTGTGACACACGCGCATATCGACCACTCAGGCAGGCTTCCTTTGCTGGTTAAGCACGGATTTAAGGGAAGCATTTATGCAACAGAGCCAACCTGTAAGCTGCTCGAGATTATGCTGCGGGACAGCGCGCATATCCAGGAGCTTGAAGCGGTGTGGGCTACCCGGAAAAAGCGCCGGGCAGGAGACGCGGTCGCTCAGCCGCTTTATACCATGGCGGATGCGGAGCGTGTGTTCCCGTTGCTGATTCCCTGCAAATATGACGAGATGGTTGAAATCAATGACGGAAGAAGTATACGTTTTACCGATGCCGGACACCTGCTTGGCTCAGCATATGTTGAAATGTGGCTTGCAGACGGAAGTACGAGGCAGAAAATCGCATTTTCCGGCGATATCGGAACTCCCGGTCATCCAATCATACGTAATCCGGGTTTTATAGAGGAAGCTGATATCGTTGTCATGGAGTCCACCTACGGGGATAGAAATCATACCCATTCATTTGACACGGTGGCGGAACTGGCAAAGGTCATTGATACAACGCTCGCTAAAGGCGGTAATGTTGTTTGCCCGTCTTTTGCCATTGGCAGAACACAAGACCTGCTCTATCATATTCGTGAAATCAAGGAGCGTAAGCTCGTTCGCAGCCAGCCGGACTTTCTTGTATATCTTGACAGTCCGCTTGCAACGGCGGCAACCAAATTATATTCCGGCGACCTTATGGATTATCTGAATGAGGAAACTCTGGCACTTATCAACTCAGGCATCCAGCCTTTATCGTTTGACGGGCTTCGTATTGTCGAAACAGCCGAGGATTCAAAAAAGCTTAATGATGACAGGACTCCAAAGGTCATCATCTCATCGAGCGGTATGTGTGATGCAGGCAGGATACGCCACCATCTCAAGCACAATCTGTGGCGGCAGGAGTGCGCTGTCGTGTTTACCGGTTTTCAGGCACTTGGAACACTCGGACGTACAATCGTTGACGGGATTGTATCGAGCGTATCACTGTTCGGAGAAGAAATCGCAATCCGTTGCAAAATTCACAACTTCCGCAGCATGAGCTCACACGCCGACAGGAAGGAGCTCTTAAAGTGGATAGAAGGTTTTAAGCAAAAGCCTAAGTGTGTGTTTATTGTGCATGGTGAAGAAGAAACGTGCAAAGCTTTTGCGCTGCGTTTGGTTGAAAGTGATTTTAAAGCGATTGCACCTAAATTTTCTTCAATATACGACCTTCTCACATTTGAGCCTTATTTTGAGGGGCGCGATTTGTTGCGGCGCAGTGATATTGAACGGCTTGAACGGCGCGACTCCCCTGTATTTAAGCGGCTTTTGCTTGCAGGTATGCGGCTCGTTGAGGTCATATCGCGCAATAAGGGTGGAACCAATAAGGATTTAGCGAAATTTGCCGATCAGGTAGACGCGCTGTCAAGCAAGTGGGACAGATGATAAGGTCTCTTTAAGTGAAAATATTAATTGAAAATATGTGCAACATAGTTTATACTGTTTCAACGGTATACGGGAGGTTTTTATGGGCAAGGTTATAGCTGTGGCATCAGGAAAAGGCGGAACCGGCAAAACAACAGTTGTTGCCGCTATTTCATCATGCCTTGCTGTACTTGGACACAAGACGCTTTGCATCGATTTCGACGCGGAGCTGAGGAATCTTGATCTCGCGCTCGGTATGACGGAATTTGCAATAATGGATTATATGGATGTTTTGAGCGGACGGTTGAAATTAATGGCGGCATGCAGCGAGTCACCCAGGATTCCAAACCTTTTCTTTCTATCGGCACCATCAACCCGTATTTCTGACGATATCAGCAAGGCGGATTTAAAGGCCATGTTCAGGGAGGTACGACGCAATTTTGACTTTTGTCTGATAGACTCTCCTTCCGGAATCGGTTCAGGCTTTAAAATGGCGCATAGTGATGTTGACATGTCAATAATAGTAACAACGGGCGAGCTTGCATCAATGAGGGATGCCAACCGCACAGCAAATGCCTTGCGCGATTTGGGCATCAATAATTTACGGCTTTTAGTTAACAGAGTACTGCCGAAAAACTACAAAAAAATTAAAACCACGATAGATGATGTTATTGATACAGTCGGTGTACAGCTTATCGGTCTTATTCCTGAGGATGCAAGCATCTTTCTGTCACTCCACGAAAACACACCGATAATTCTATATAGAAAGCGAAAGTCTGCATATGATTTTCTGGATGCTGCGCGGCGCATCGCAGGAGAGGACATCCCGCTACAGCAATATATTCATTCTTCTTTTTTCTAGGTTGTTTTACTTTTTATCAGGGGGTGGCCGTTTTGAATATAGCCCTGCTTGCACACGACAAAAGAAAAGAACTGATGGTTCAGTTCTGCATTGCGTACTGCGGGATACTCGCAGGACATTCGCTGTGCGCTACTAACACAACAGGCCGCCTTATAAGCGAAGCAACCGGATTGCCGATTACACTTTACATGTCCTGCAATCAGGGCGGCAGCCAGCAAATCGGGTCGCGTATTTCTTATAACGAGCTTGACATGGTTCTGTTCTTTTGCGACCCGCAGCTTATAGAGGAGTATCATGGCAGCGTCACAGATATTGCCAGACTCTGCGATCAGCAAAACATACCGTTTGCCTCGAATGTTGCAACGGCAGAAGTTTTAATACACGGATTAAAACGCGGTGACCTCGGCTGGCGTGATATTGTAAATCCAAAAACATAGTACTCCCCAGGAGATAAAACCATATGGATAAAATAAAACCGCGTACACTGTCCGGGTTTATGGAGCTGCTGCCTCCCGACCAGGTGCCTTTTGGTGTGATGATAAACAAGCTGAGCGAATCATTTTCATTATACGGGTTCACACCGCTCGACACTCCGCTTATGGAAGCGGCGGAGATATTGCTTGCAAAGGGCGGCGGCGAAACTGAAAAACAGGTTTATACTTTACGCAAGGGAGATAATGACCTTGCTATCCGTTATGAGCTTACGGCTTCACTGGCAAAATATGTAGCACTTTATTATAATGACCTGACATTCCCGTTTCGCAGATATGAAATAGGCAAGGTATACCGGGGCGAACGCGCCCAACGCGGGCGTTTCCGCGAGTTCTATCAGGCTGATATAGACATCATCGGCGACGGTGGCCTTGATATAATGAACGAAGCCGAAATACCGGGTGTTATTTACAAATGTCTTACATCACTCGGCCTTGAGCGGTTTATCATACATATAAACAATCGCAAGGTACTGAGCGGCTTTTTTGATATTCTCGGAATCGGGAACGCTGCAACTGAGGTAATGCGGGCTGTGGACAAGCTTTCTAAAATCGGCACTGAAAAGCTTCGGCTGATGCTTGTTGGTGATATAGGTCTGTCGCAGAATCAAGCTGAGCAAATACTCAACTTTGTCACAAATCAGGGCGACCCGTTTGATATCATGGATTGTTACAAGGGAAAAAATGAAGCCTTTGACAAAGGCGTAGAGGAGCTTTCTTCGTTGAAGAAGCATCTTGCGGGATTCGGAGTGCCTGATACACACTATAAGATAGATGTTTCTCTGGCACGGGGGCTTGATTATTACACAGGCACGGTTTATGAGACATACTTGATCGATCATCCCGAAGTCGGGTCTGTCGGCGGTGGCGGCAGATATGATAATCTGGCGGAATACTATGCAGACAGGAAGATGCCGGGTGTAGGAATATCCATAGGTTTATCACGTTTATTTTATGTACTCCGGGAACAGGGATTAATAAACAAAGAATTTTATTCTGCTCCGACCGATGTTTTGATCATACCGATGACGGACGATTTTTCTCCTGCCGTAAATCTGGCGACTTCAATGCGCGATTCAGGATTAAGAGTTCAGATTTACAGTGAAAATAAGAAGTTTAAGTCAAAGATCTCTTATGCGGACAGGCTTGGAATTCCTTTTGTAGTTTTCCTCGGCGAGGATGAACTGAACAAGGGTTTGATAACGGTAAAGGATATGTCAAGCGGTGAGCAGACCACGGCGTCACAAGGAATGCTTACCGCGGGTATATGCAAAAAAATAGACGCGTTCCGCAAGGAAACGCCTGTCAGGGAAGTATAGGTAGCATTATTTGTGAAAGTTTTTTTATATAGAACTGTTTGTGGTTTTTTCCTCGGCCTTAGTGTCTTTGCACCGGGTTTCAGCGGCAGTCTAGTTGCTATAGCAATGGGTATTTACCATGAGATTGTTCGAATTATAGCCAACCCGTTAAAAAAATTAAAGCATAACCTGATGTTTTGCATTCCTATTGGTATTGGTGTAGTAATCAGCGCAATCCTGTTTGTTATCACTTTCAATCAGCTTTTTGTTTCTTATGAGAAAGCGATATATCTGCTGTTTGTCGGTCTCATCGCGGGAAGCATACCGCTTGTATACAGGGAAGTCAGGAAAATCGGATTCAAGCTGCACTATCTGTCAGGTGCTGTGGCTGCTTTTCTTATTGCGATAGCATTGGGTATATTTGCATCGGAATCCGGACTCATGTCCGGCGAAGCCGCTTCAATGTCAGACTGGGCAGGACTTGCAACCGGAGGTTTCGCCGCAGGTGTTACGGCTTTAATTCCGGGGATGAGCCTTGCTACTGTGCTGGTGATTCTCGGAGTATATAACCCCCTGATATATGCGGCGGATTCTTTGGTGCGAAACCTGGAGCTTTCGTTTTTACTGCCAATTGGATTTTTTATCCTTTTTACAGTCATAGGCTTGATGGCCACAGCAAAGGGAATTAAGTATATATTCAGAAAGTTTCCCGGATTTGCAAATACGACAGTCCTGGGTTTTCAAATCGGCTCAATAGTCAGCATTTTGTACAAGAGCCTTCAAACCGAAGACCCGAACTTTACATGGCTGCTTGGCGGTTTAATGCTTGCAGCCGGGCTTTTCATTTCTATTATGTTCATAATTCTCGGAAAGGTTATGAATAAGTCCGAGGCTGATGAGGATGTTGAGGTAGTTGATTCAGGTGATTCCGGTGAGGAAGCGGGGGACGTTGACTCCGGCGATTCCGGCGAGGAGGCCGGGAACGTTGACTCCGGCGATTCCGGCGAGGAGGCGAAAAATCCGTAGATAACTGTTCACCGGGTGCTATTATTTTCCGCCTTGCAGCTCTATGATACGGTCGCGCAGCACAGCAGCATACTCGAATTCGAGCAGCTTTGCGGCAGCGGCCATTTCCTTTTCAAGTCTTTTTATTTCTTCGTCCAGCTCACGTTTTGTAAGCTTGACCCCTTCTGTATAAACTGTGCTGTCACGCTTTGAGATTTCCAGCAGTTCGCGAACGTTCTTGATAATCGTTTTCGGTATTATACCGTGCGCTTCATTGAATTCCCTTTGTTTTTCCCTTCGGCTGTCGGTTTCCTCTATTGCTATGCTCATTGACGGTGTCACTTTATCCGCATACATAATAACAAGCCCCGAAACGTTTCTGGCTGCGCGTCCTATTGTTTGAATAAGTGAAGTCGCACTGCGGAGAAAGCCTTCTTTATCTGCATCGAGTATTGCCACCAGCGATACTTCGGGTAAATCCAAACCTTCGCGAAGCAAGTTGATACCAACCAGCACATCAAACTCACCAAGCCGCAAATCACGGATTATCTCCATTCTTTCGGTTGTGGATATGTCATGATGCAGGTATCGGACGCGGATACCCACCGTCTTCAGATATGCGGTTAGATCCTCCGCCATTTTTTTTGTGAGTGTTGTCACAAGGACACGCTCGTCATTGGATGCCCGGATATTGATTTCCGCAATCAGGTCATCTATCTGCCCTTCCACCGGACGCACCGATATCTCCGGGTCAAGAAGTCCGGTAGGGCGTATTACCTGCTCAACAACCTGGCTTGAGCGAGACCGCTCATACTCGGCAGGGGTTGCGGAGACGTAAATAACCTGATTCAAGCGTTCGTTAAACTCTTCAAAATTAAGCGGTCTGTTGTCGTATGCCGACGGCAGACGAAAGCCGTATTCAACAAGGTTATCCTTGCGGGACCTGTCACCGGCATACATCGCGCGCACCTGCGGAAGCGTTACATGGCATTCGTCCACAAACATAATATAGTCTTTCGGGAAATAGTCGAGCAATGTCATGGGCGAGCTGCCGGGGGCACGACCTGTAATTATACGCGAATAATTTTCGATACCGTTGCAATAACCCAACTCTGTCAGCATTTCGACATCATACATAGTTCGCTGGTGCAGGCGCTGAGCTTCGACCAGCTTATTATTTAACTCGAAATATTCAAGACGCTCCTTCATTTCACTTTTTATTTGTGCTATAGAGTTTTGAATCTTCTCCTCCGTTGTGACATAGTGTGAAGCCGGATAGATTGCCGCATGTATAAGCTCTCTTGACGGAATCCCGGTTATAACATTTATTTCGCTTATCCGCTCTATTTCATCACCGAAATACTCGACCCTTATTGCATGGTCGCGCGCATATGCCGGATATATCTCCACTGTATCTCCCCGGACTCGAAAAGCGTTGCGTTCAAATGCAACGTCGTTGCGCTCATAACGAATTTCCACAAGCTTTTTCAGAAGCTCATCACGGCTGCCGTACCCGCCGTGCCGCAGAGAAATGACCATGCTGCCGTAGTCTATCGGGTCGCCAAGACCGTAAATGCAACTGACGGAAGACACAACAATGACATCCCGCCTCTCGAAAAGCGACGATGTCGCCGAATGGCGAAGACGTTCAATCTCATCATTTATAGAGCTGTCTTTCTCTATGTAGGTATCTGTGTGAGGTATATACGCTTCAGGCTGATAATAGTCATAATATGAAACAAAAAACTCCACGGCATTTTCGGGGAAAAACTCACGAAACTCGCTGCATAACTGCGCTGCCAACGCTTTGTTGTGCGCTAAAACAAGAGTCGGTTTTTTAATCCGCTCTATGATTTTCGCCATCGTATATGTTTTACCCGACCCTGTGACGCCAAGCAGTGTTTGCTCGTCAAAACCAAGTTCAAGCCCGTTTGTCAGAGCATCTATTGCCTCCGGTTGCCCACCTGCGGGGTTGAACTCGCTGATTACCTTAAATTCCGGCATACTGTGAAAGGTACTCCTCCATTTTTGCTATACGCCCGTCGCCTTTTGGCAGTGCATCAATAATATCCCGGGCATTTATTATCGGATATACGTTAATTCCGAACTCCGTTTTTAACTCATCGAGGGTAGATTTCTCGCCTATCCCGCGTTCCAGCCTGTCAACGGAAACAAATAATGCAGTAACCGTGACATCAGCTATGGCTTTTAACAGCAGCAGGCTCTCTCTTACTGCTGTTCCGGCTGTAACTACGTCCTCGATGATAATAATTCTGTCGCCGTCCTTTGGCTTATACCCTATAAGCGAACCACCCTCCCCGTGGTCTTTTACCTCTTTGCGGTTGAAGAAATAGGGGGTGTTTATGTTGTGGTTGCGGTATAACGAGGCGGCTGTCGCCGCCGCAAGTGTGATTCCTTTATATGCCGGTCCGTACAAAGCATTGAAATTTTCGCCGCTCGAAACGACAAGCTGTGCATAGTAGTCACCCAGGACAGAAATGTGCATTCCTGTCTTATAGTTGCCGGTGTTTACGAAATACGGTGATTTCCGCCCGCTCTTCGTTGTAAAGTCGCCGAAGGTCAGCACACCGGCTTGGGCCATAAAATCAATAAATTCTTTCTTGCTAAGCATAATTTAAACCTCTCAAATTGCATACTCAAAGTATTATATAGTATAATACTGCTTGATACAATAATAACCGGAAGATGAGGAGCAGATATATGAACAGAACAATGTATTGCGGAGAGCCACGTGTCGGTGATGTCGGCCGGGAGGTGTCTGTCTGCGGATGGGTGCAACGCCGCCGCGACCTCGGGCAGTTGATATTTATCGATTTGCGCGACCGCTCAGGAGTGTTGCAGCTTGCTTTCGACGACAATACATGCCGTGATATTTTTGATACCGCTGCAACCCTGCGAAGTGAGTTCGTTGTTTGTGCTGTTGGTGCTTTGCGTGAGCGTTCTGCGAAAAATTCCGGGTTGCCTACGGGCGATGTGGAGCTTGAGGTGACCGAACTTGATATATTGGCAAAATCGGAAACACCGCCGTTTGAAATTGAAGAGTCATCCGATGTTAATGAGGCATTGCTTTTAAAGTACCGGTATTTGGATTTGCGCCGCCCGGATATGCAGCGGTATATAGCGCTGCGGCACAGAGCAGTTAAGATTACACGCGACTATTTTGATGAAAACGGCTTTTATGAGATAGAAACACCCATGCTTACAAAATCAACACCGGAAGGAGCTCGCGACTATCTTGTGCCGAGCCGTGTGCATCAGGGTAAGTTTTATGCACTGCCGCAATCGCCTCAGCAATACAAGCAGTTATTGATGCTGGCGGGGTTTGACAGGTATATGCAGATCGTGCGGTGCTTTCGGGACGAGGATTTACGGGCTGACCGCCAGCCCGAGTTCACGCAAATAGACCTTGAAATGTCATTTGTTGACATCGAGGAGGTTATAGCTGTTAACGAGGGCTTTTTACACCGGTTGTTCAGCGAAATTCTTGGTGTCGAGGTTAAGCTGCCGATTAAAAGACTAACATGGCGGGAGGCTATGGACAGGTTCGGCTCTGATAAACCTGATTTGAGATTCGGGCTTGAGCTTTGCGACGTCAGCGATATTGTTAAAAATTGTGAGTTTAAGGTTTTCTCGGAGCCTGTCGCATCGGGCGGAAGCGTCAGAATGATAAATGTTCCCGGCGGAGGGATTATGCCACGAAAGCAAATTGACTCGCTCGTTGAGTTTGTTAAGACTTACGGCGCACGGGGGCTTGCATGGACAAAAATCAACGAGGACGGGAGTTTATCATCATCGTTTTCTAAATTCCTGACGGAAAAGGAAAACGAAGCAATAATGGCTCGCGCCGGAGTTGAACAGGGAGGTCTCGTACTAATCGTCGCTGACGCAAGCGATGATGTTGTTTTCGCATCTCTTGGCGCATTGCGGTGTGAATGTGCAAAACGCTTCGGGTTAATCAGGGAGGGTGCATACGAGTTTGTTTGGATTACCGAGTTCCCGTTGTTTGAGTATTCAAAGGAAGATGAGCGTTTTACTGCAAAGCATCATCCTTTTACAGCCGTTATGGACGAGGATAAAGAGCTTATTGAAAGCGACAAAATACGTTGCCGTGCAAAGGCATATGATATTGTACTCAACGGCTCGGAGCTTGGCGGAGGTTCAATTCGTATTAACACTCCGGAGATGCAAAAACGTATGTTCCGGGCATTGGGCTTTACGGATGAGATGGCGGAGGAGCAGTTCGGGCATCTGATTGAAGCTTTTAAGTACGGGGCACCGCCGCACGGCGGCATAGCGTATGGTCTGGACAGGATTGTTATGCACCTTGCCGGATTAAACAGCATCCGTGATGTAATTGCTTTCCCGAAAGTGCAGAATGCTTCCGAGCTGATGACAGCCTGCCCTGATACGGTTGATGATTCCCAGTTGAACGAACTGGGTATAAGGCTGGCGGTTGAAGGCTGACAAGGGTGTTAACGAGCTGGGTGTAAAGCTGGCGGTCGAAGGCTGACAAGGGTGCAGGTTTGCGGGTATACCTGTCTTGCAACGATTGCAACATTTGCACATTCCCTGTCTAGTGCTAATCGAATTGAATAGGTATTGTGCCGGAAGAAAATGTGTGGTATATTGTTAGCCGACGTTTTGCACACGCATTCGTCGGCTAAAACATTGGCAGGCGACTGCTGATTGTGATAAAGGGGCATAGCTCAGTTGGTAGAGCGGCGGTCTCCAAAACCGTAGGCCGAGGGTTCAAATCCTTCTGCCCCTGCCAGAAAAGCAACCACAAACTACTGCAATTGCAGATAGTGTGGTTGTTTTTTGTTTGCTTATTTTTCTCTTGGCTTTCACGGATTTTCCCTGTTTTTCCCTATTTTTACCGCATTTTCCTAAAAATTGGGCGTAAAATTGGGCGTACAGAGCAAGTCGGCAAACGCAACAACCGCAATCATTAAGGAACCTCCTTATGCTCAAAAGTACTTTTCAAATTAAGAAAACGTATTACTAGAGTGAGAATATTTATAAGGGGGTTCATTAACTATGAACACAGAAACAAGCACAAAAGTAACCAAACGCGACTACGGTGATGGCTCAATAAGCTACATCGAAAACAAGGAATTGTGGGAGGCTAGGCTCTCATATGGCAAAAAAGCTGACGGAAGCAGGGACAGACGTTCTAGGTACGCAAAGACAAAACCCGAAGCA
>Ga0123356_10001885_pt1 | contig 22734 bp, 21 predicted proteins | sample TergutEmb28metaG_2_FD_92546 | JGI IMG/M metagenome (GOLD analysis project Ga0123356, IMG submission 92546) | Embiratermes neotenicus P3 segment gut microbial communities from Petit-Saut dam, French Guiana - Emb289 P3 | ecosystem: Host-associated > Arthropoda: Insects > Digestive system > Gut ...
CGGTACTTCCATGGCAACGCTTACTGCGCTTAAAGATAAATACGGTTATGAATATTTTGATGCTTTGGGCAGACAGCGCGTACAAATTGAATACGGCACCGCAGAGGCAATCAGAAAACTGGAGAGCGGCGAATACAGGACAATAATGATACTTGAAGAGTCCATTCTGCAAAAACGCGAAGAAGGATCAAACCTGGAGGTTATTTACCCTACAGACGGCACTGTAATGATTCCTTCAACAATAATGATAATTAACAACAAATGGAGCGCCAACAGAAACACAACGGCAGCAGAAGCAATAACCGACTGGTTCTTAAGCGAAAAAGGACAAAATGCCATTGTCTCCGGCTGGATGCATTCGGTCAGAAAAGATTTTCCAAGGCTTCCCTATGACGCAAGACCTACAAACGAAATACGCGCAAACAGTATGCCGGTAAACTGGGAAAGCAATTACCGCCAGAGAGAAGAAATTATTGCTAGATTCGAAGACAGAAGATAAGTATAATGATCCCTGTCAGCATTTGAAACGCAATAAAATAATAAAGGGAGGCAAAATATGCGGTTAGTTATCCATCAGAATTATGAAAAAGCAAGCTTGTGGGCTGCAAATTATATTGCCGGAAAAATAATATCAAAAAAAAAGAATAAACCTTTTATACTTGGTCTTCCTACGGGTTCAAGCCCGCTGGGAATCTACAGCGAATTAATAAAAATGTACAAAGATGGAAAAGTCTCTTTTAAAAATGTACGCACATTTAATATGGATGAGTATGTCGGGCTTTCCAAAGATCATCCGCAAAGTTATCACTATTTTATGTTTGAAAACTTTTTTAACCATATCGATATTAATCGCAAACATATACATATTCTTGACGGCATGACAAAAGATGCAGAAAAAGAATGCAAACAGTACGAAAAAGCAATAAACGCAGAAGGCGGCATTGATTTTTTCCTTGGCGGCATGGGCAGCGACGGACACATTGCTTTTAATGAACCGGGTTCTTCGCTTGTTTCACGGACAAGAATAAAAACATTAACCGAAGAGACAAAAAGAGACAATGCCCGCTTTTTTGACGGAGATATTTTAAAGGTGCCTGGCACTGCTTTAACTGTTGGCGTAGGAACTGTTATGGACGCGCGCGAAGTGATGATTATTGTAAATGGACGGAATAAAGCGCGCGCGCTTCGCGCTGTTGTAGAAGAAGGTATTAACCACATGTGGACTTTGTCATGTCTGCAAATGCACCCAAAGGCAACTATTGTCTGCGACGAAGAAGCTGCAGAAAAATTAAGCGAAGAAACTATCCATTACTTTAAAAACATGGAGAAAGGAATTATCTGTTAGTGACAAAGCCAATAATAATTATCTTATTATTTGTTACAACTTCTGCTTTTGCACAGGCGGACCCGCTTATTTCGTTTTCGGATCCTTCCAGGTTATGGGGAAACGGCATTGAACGCGTTATAGAAGAAGCATACAGAAAACATATAAGAACAAAAATAATTGACGGCAAGGTGATGAATCTTAGGATTCCTTTTGCGATGAACAGCGAACGCGACATATTGCTGGAAACAAAAATGAATATTGTAGGCGACGGCAAAGGAAGCCCGGAATTACTGTGGCCTGCTATAGATGAGGTTCTGGCTTCGGATGACTTTGCGCAATATATAATTGCTCTTTCTTCCGGACGCGAAAAAGCAGTTGCTTTTGATATGATCGAAAAAAGCTGGAGTATGCAAACAGATCATTTTATTATTGCAAGGATAAAATCCGGCTCATTCATCGGACTTCCTCACCGCCCGTACGCATTAACATCGGGAAAGGGTGTTACAGAAAATGATGTATACAACTACATTTATTGTATTGGCCTTATCGGAGTGGACTGCTCAGGTTTTGTCTGGCATATTCTTTCGTACATCGGTCAGCAGGGCGGTCTTGATCTTGGACGAACATTAAGCGGCGTCCTGGGTGTTCCGCGCGGCGCAGATCCTTCCAATTATGTCGGCACGGCATTCTACAGTTCAAGAAGCAACCAGATGATTCCGGTTACTGACGAAATACGCAATCTGCGCCCCGCCGACATTTTGCTTTTCCGTGACATTAACGGTGTGATAGTTCATTCGGCAATTATCCAGTCTATAGATTTTTCTAAGGGAATCATCCGTTATCTGCAATGCAATAACGTCTCGCTGCCTGAAGAACGCGGCGTTCACGATTCTTTTATTTACTTTGATCCTTCCAATCCGGGTGTTTCGTTAAAAGACCCAGCGCTTCACTGGTCACAGAAACGTCAGGCTCCTTTTGCCGGCGAAGACTTTGTATTTTCCGATGACGGCGAACGTTACCGCCACAGGGCAAACGGCGGAGGCAGGGTTGTCCGCATGCGCGCGCTGGTGCCAATTATAGAAAGGCTGAACAGGAATTAAAACACAAATTATTTATTAAAACACGTTCTCCGAAAGACATGCGGCGACTTCTTTCCATACAAGCTGGTCTTTTTCGCTGAGGGCTGCGAACTCTTTTTGCCTGCCGTAGGCGGAAAGTTCAATAAACTGATCTACTCTCTTTTTAAGTTCTTTAAATTTATGTTCCTGAAAATTTTTCAGCCATATGGGCACGTTTCTTTTTTGGCCTTTGGGTGTAAAAAGAAGCCCGGAATAGTGCGGGGCGCATAATCCGTCTGATGCGGAAAAAAAGATACGGAACTCCTGTTCTTCGCTTGAGTTGCCGCCGGTGTTGCTAAGAAAATCAAGATACTCCTGCTCTATCTTGTCGCGCTCAATGCAGACAGGGCAGCGTCCTTTGGGGCGCCATGGCATTCTTTTTTCGAAGCTGGTTATACGATCTTCAAGAATATCGCGGCCAAGGATAGCGACAGCAAGACCGTCGCGGAAAGATACAAGTCCTCTTGAATGAAACGAACAAAAGCCGCCGGCAGCGCGGTATATAGCGCGGAAACCTCGATTTGCTACATGCTCGAATAATGTGTTATCGATATATCTGAATGCGCGATCACTTACGATCGTACACAGGGGGCAGCCTGGTCTTTGGCACGCTTTTTGAAGTTCAAAAAAGTTAATATGTTTTTCAATAGCCATGATCTTCACCCCGGAGGCCAGCCGAGCGCGCGGCCGCCAAGAAAATGTATGTGCAGATGATCCACGGTCTGCCCGCCGTCTGCTTTTGCATTAATAACAAAACGTCGGCCTTTTTGATCACATCCCTGCTCTTTGGCAAGTTCCTGCGCTTTGAAAAACAGCCGGCCAATTAATGCTGAATCTGGTGTTTCCAGTTCCAGCAAATTATTAATGTGCTTTTTTGGGATAACAAGAAAATGCACCGGAGCCATTGGGTTTATATCGTAAAAAGCAAGCATTTCATCATCTTCGTAAAGTTTTTTTGCCGGGATTTCTCCGGCAATAATTTTACAGAACAAACAGTTACTCATAAAAAAATTATAGCATTCAAAACCGTTTCTAGAAAGCCCTGGTTCGTTCCCATCTGTGAATAAACATCAGAGCAAGCTGCTGTATTCCGTCAAAATAAGTATCGATAAATTCTGTTACTTCTGCGCCGACATACCGGTAGTGCCAGCTCTCCCAGCTATAACCGGTGATATCTTCATAACCGTTGGGATACGAAAGTGACCAGCCAAAACGGGAAGCGTTTGCCGCAACCCAGATACCTTCGGCAGATCTAAAAAAAGCGTTGGAAACAGGACTAAAATCAACAGTTAATCCAAGCTGGTGCTGGCTGTGACCGGGACGGGCAGAAACTCTGTCAGCCTGCCTTTGCCCCAATGTCCTGACATACTGCGCATAAAGTTCCGATTGCCTGTTATAGGATCGATAGGCAGACGAAATTGTCAGCGTAAGCCCTTCTTTTTTGGCGGCTGCTGCCATTGCCTCCAAAGAAGCCGCTGCAGCGCTGCGGAGCATAATTCCCGGAGTATTATTGTAATTAACGCTGTTTAATGTAACGAGATCCTGCGGCACATAATTATTCCTAAGAGAGGTTTCCTTGTCTACAAGAATATATAAATACGGATCACCCTGAAGAATAGTATTTAACGATTTTAAAAAAACCTGATATTCTTCTGTGTCTTCCGGTATTTTTTCCTGAAGCAGGTTATTCTGGGCAGATCTGCCGGAAACACAGGAAGCGAGACAAAATATAAAAAGGCATACCGTGAATCCCAAATACTTAAAAAAACCAATCACCTTTTTAGTATAGCATTCTGCACTGCTTCCAGAAAGCCCCTGCTTGATTCTGTGGCTCCGGAGATCGCATCGATATCCGTTGAGTTATAAGTTATAACAAGATCAACCAGTTCCTCCATGGCGGCTCCTCCAACCAGGCGATCTTCGGCAGAGTCCACGATGATGATTTCTGTAATGCTGCCGTTTTCCAGATATACCTGTACGGTAACAGGTCCGCGGTACCCCTGTCCGGTACCTTCATAAAATTCGTCCCAGTTAAAAGAACTGTGCCGGGCGGCCAACACCGCGCAGCCGGACAAAAAAACAACCATAAGCAGTAGAAAAAATAAATAGTTTTTCATAAAATCTCCTGCTATATAATGGCACGTATATGCGTGGTGCTTGACCGAAAAAAGAAAAATTTGAAAAATTTATGGAATTTTTTATTTACGAACGGCTTTTACTACAGAAAACCCAAGGAAAACGATTCCGGCAATAATTACAGTCATAGCTCCGACCGGCAGGTCAAAGAACCATCCGCTAACAAGGCCGGAAACCGAAAAAAGCGCGGCAAACAGACAGCTAGAAAACATCATTCCGCCAAGGCTGCGGGAGAAAACCCCGGCGCAGCCGGAAGGAAGGGTAAGCATCGCAATTACCATTACAATGCCGACAAAGGTCTGCAGAAGGACAATCGCGATGGCAGTTAAGCCCAGAAGCAGCAGAAAAATAACATCGACAGGGACGCCTCTTGTACGGGCAAATTCTGCATCAAACGATGACGCTTCTATCTGGGCATAAAAGCGCCGGGCAAGCACAAGGACAATGATATCCAGAACAGCAAGTAAAATTAAGTCCATGTTCGAAATTAATAATATATTGCCAAAGAGCCATGTAGATGGGTCTGCATAACCCGGAGTCTTTGCCATAAACAAAAGCCCAAGGCTCATTCCAATAACCCAAATTGCATTAATTACCGTATCTTCCCGCTGTTTTGCTTTTAATGATACAAGCCCGATAATAACAGCGCTTAGGACTGCAAAGATTAATGCGCCTGCAATCGGAGGAAAACCGGGGATAATTGTAGCGGATAAAAAAAGCGCCATTCCAATGCCGCCAAGCACAGCATGAGATACTGCGCCGGCAAGGCTTCCAATACGGCGGACTGTAACAACAGAACCAAGTATTCCAAAAAGCACAGAAGATAAAACGCCTGCCAAAAGCGCGTTACGCAAAAACGGGAAATTTGCATTGGTTAATGTTTCAAAAAATTCTAGCAGCATGTCACATTCTCTCCATGAAGCACCCGTACATTCATGCTTTTTCCGCCGTGGCGGTCAGAAGCATTTGCTTCTGTATTGTGCTGGACAACCTTGTACCCGTCTCCAAGGCATAAAACTTTATCAGTTAAAGATGTTACAAACTCCGTGTCATGCGTTACGATTAAAATTGTCATTTTGCCTTTATACAAACCAAGTGTCTCATAAAGTTTTATTTCACTCTCTGTGTCCATGTTGGCTGTCGGTTCGTCCAATACAAGAATCTGCGGCCCTGCCGCCAGAGCGCGTGTTACAAGCGTCCTTCGCTTCTGTCCCCCTGATAACGAACTGTAAGGCTTTAAAGCAAGTTCAGAAATCCCGGTCTTCTCCATTGCTTCTGCAACAGCGCAGGTTTCCTTTGAATAACCCTTCGCCGGCTGCAGCAATCCCATTCTGACAATATCACGCACAGTAATTGGAAACAAATTATCCGACGGCATATGCTGAGACACATATGCAAGATTTGCGTTTGAAATTTCTATTTTTCCTGCAGACGGTGTTTCAAGACCCAAAAGAAGTTTTAATACCGTAGTTTTTCCTGAACCATTGGGTCCAACCATTGCGATAAACTCGCCGTTATGAATATGAAAAGATGTTTCTTCCAGAATTTTGGTATCACCGTAGGAAAAAGAAACAGAATCAAAATTAACAGCTATCCCGTCTGCAGTTAAATTCATGGCAGAATCCTTTGACCCATATAGCGGATATTATCCAGCCATTCATAAGCAAGCGGATCCAGTTCTATTACCTGCGCTCCCACAGATTCTGCAAGAGTTTTTGCGGCATTTACAGGAAATTGAGTCTGCACGAAAATAGCGGCAGGCTGTTCATCTCTCATTCTGTTTACCAATAAACTTAGCTGACGCGGAGTCGGCTCTTTGCCGCCTGTTTCTACAGCTTCCTGATTAATTCCAAATTCATCAAGAAAATAACCAAAACTGGGATGATAAACAAAAACGCTTTTTCCTTTAAGCGGAGTTAAAGTAATTTTTAATTCTTCAAAAACATCATGAATATTTTGAACTGTACTTACCATTCTTTCCATATAAAAATCTATATTATCAGGGTCAAGATGATAAAGCGTTTGATTAATTCGATTTGCAAGTATAATTGCAGGCATTCTTCCAAGCCATGTATGCCTGTCAATAACCATATATGAATGATCATGAACATCGTGATCATGATCATCACAGGCTTCTTCCAGATACCTAAACTCTACGCCATATGTTCCGTCAACTATTAATAAATCAGGAAAAAGCGCTTCGATTTTTGGGCGAAGACTAATTTCAAATTCAGAACCGGAAAGTATCCAGGCACTTGCAGAGGCCAGGCTTTGTATTTGTCTTGGAGTAGGTTCGTAGTTGTGTGGGTTTTGCCCCGGTGGGACAAGAATAACTGTCGACGCTTTATCTCCTGCAATCTGCGAAACAAACCAGGCTTGCGGCGGAATACTTACTGCAATAAGAATCCCATCGTGCGGAGCTGTTCGTGAACATGAAGCAAATATAAAACAAAATACAAACACACGGAGGCACAAAGGCACAAAGTTCACGGTCATTTTTTCTTGCGTTTTTTGCCAAGGAAGGCGCGGGCACAGACACCGACAAACTTTATAAACCACGGCTCCATTTTTTTGCGGACTGTGTTAAGTTCTTTTACAATAGAAATACTTTGAGGACACTGCGGTTCGCATTTGCCGCAATTGATACAAAGAACCGGACTGCCGCTTTTTTCCGACATAAGTCCTGTACTCATAACATACTGCTTCATTCCTTCGACATAACCCATGGAATATCTTGAATTATAAGAAGTGAAGCAGCCTGGAATATTTACTCCAACAGGACAAGGCATACAGTAATTACATCCGGTACAGCGGACTTTGCATGAACGGTTTACACATTCCAATACTTTTTTATAGATTTCCTTTTTGGAATCATCCAGCATGCCTATAGAAGCTGCTTCCGAAAGACTTATATTTTCTTCCAGTTGATCCATATGGTTCATGCCGGAAAGGACCGATGTCACTTCGCTCTGATTCCAGAGCCAGTTAAGCGCCCAGCCTGCAGGAGAAGTTTTGGGATCTGCATCTTTAAAGATTTTTACAGCATCTTTTGGAAGCCCTGATGCAAGTTTACCGCCAAGAAGAGGTTCCATGACAATTACCGGCATTTTTGCAGCCGCAGCTTTAAGACCTTTTACTCCAGCCTGAAAATTTTCATCAAAATAATTGTACTGGATCATTGCCAGTTCCCAATTATAGTCGTCTAAAACTTTTAAAAATTCACTGCCCGACCCATGATATGAAAAACCAACATGTTTAATCTGACCGGATTTTTTTTTCTGAGCAAGCCAGCTTTCAATCCCGGCTTCTTTCATCTTTTTCCACTGATCCATGTCAGTTACCATGTGCATAAGATAGTAATCAATGTAATCTGTTTTTAGCCTTTCAAGAGACTGATTAAAATATTTATCAAAATCAATTACATTATCTTTTGAAGGTTTAAGCATAATAAGCGGCAGTTTGGTTGCAATAAGCACCTTATAACGCACATTATTTTTGTACAGAACAGAACCAAGCGCTTCTTCATTTCCGGGATAAATCCAAGCGGTATCAAAATAGTTTATGCCCTTATCAATGGCATGCATTATAAGTTCTTCTATTTTGTTCGCGGACATTGGAAAACGCATACACCCAAAGCCCAAAGCAGAGATTTTATTTCCGGATTTTTTATCAATTCGGTATAACAAGCTAACCTCAATTAGAAGCGGTTGAATCGTACCTTATCAATCTTCCGATTCTTCAACCACATATTCCTGCGTACTTTCCGCTTCGGCAATTGCTTCGGCTTCCTGTTTACGTCTGTCAAGAATTTCCTGCATGTACTCATCCAAATCCTGACTTTCATCGTCGAAAAGTTTTATGTTGCGGTAACGTTTCATGCCGGTACCTGCTGGAATCGGATGGCCAATGATGATATTTTCTTTCAAGCCGCGCAGATAGTCTGTTGAACCTGCAATTGCAGCATTTGTAAGAACTCTGGTCGTTTCCTGGAAGCTGGCTGCAGAAAGGAATGAATCGATATTAAGCGACGCCTTGGTAATTCCCTGGAACATCGGCTGAGCTTTTGCAGGCTGTCCGCCTTCTGCCAGTACGCGCGCATTTTCTTCGTGGAAACGGTATTTGTCAACGGAAGAACCGTAAATAAACTTGGTATCTCCAACAAAGCGTATTTCTACTTTGCGCATCATCTGACGGATAATAACGCCAATGTGCTTGTCATTAATCGATACGCCCTGCAGGCGGTAAACGTTCTGAATTTCGTCCATAAGATAGCGCTGCAGTTTTCCTTCGCCCATTATATAAAGAACGTCGTGCGGATTAATCGCGCCCTGACAAAGCAATTCGCCGGCTTCCACCATGTCACCATCGCGAATTAAAAGCCGTTTGTTCATCGGGATTAAGTGCGAGAATTCCCTGCCAAAATTGTCTACTATCGCAACTTTACGTTTGCCTTTTACAATGCCGCGGAAATATACTGTCCCGGACACCTGAGCAAGAACTGCGGGGCTTTTTGGCTTGCGCGCTTCGAAAAGTTCGCTTACGCGCGGAAGACCCGATGTAATGTCCATGGCTTTTGCAGATTCTTTTAATGTCTTTGCAATAGTACGGCCTGCGCGGATTCGCTCACCTTCGTCAACCTGAATATAAGCGCCGGACGGCAGGAAGTATGAAGCAACTTCATTTTCCTTGTCATCAACAATGAATATACGCGGCTGTTTGCTTTCATGCTGAAACTCTGTTATGCGCTTTTCTGTATTGCCGGTATCTTCGTCAATTTCTTCCTTAAGCGTAGAGCCAAGAATAATATCTTCGTATTTAACAGTTCCGCTTGCTTCTGCGATAATCGGGTCAGAGAACGGGTCGAATGTTGCGATTGTTTTATCAGCTTCAACAACTGTGCCTTTTTGTGCTTCAAAGTCGGAACCGTTTCTGATTTCGATCTTTTGCTCCTGTCCGATAAGGTACAGATACTCAACATCTTTCTTTTTAAGAATAAGAGCATACGCGATTTCCGGAGAAAGAATATCTTCTCCTCCGCGTTTAATGATAACATCGCCGTGGTTAATTCTCTTGCCGTCAGCAACCATTAATTTATCGCCGCGATCAAGTTTAAATTCCCTCATTACTTTGTTAATAATCGCATGACCGCGTCTTGTAAACAGAAGATGTCCGTTATCAAGAACTATATGAGTTCCAACAACATCTCTTATGTACACAGGATATTTAAGCGTAATACGGCTTTCTTCGCTGACCTTTGTTGCAACACCGCCGATATGGAACGTACGCATTGTAAGCTGAGTGCCGGGCTGCCCAATTGACTGCGCAGCGATTGTGCCAACTGCTTCTCCAATATCGACAGCGCGGTTTGTGGCAAGATTGCGTCCGTAGCACTTGCGGCAAACGCCGTATTTTGCTTCGCATGTAAGAACTGTTCTGATTCGCACAGTTTCAACATGAGCAGCGTCAATTTTTATTGCGATTTCTTCAGAAATTTCTTCGTTAACATCGATGATAAGCTCGCCTGTAATTGGGTGTTTAACGCGCTCAAGCGTAAACCTTCCGATAATGCGATCCTTTAACGGTTCGACAACTTCTTCTCCCTGCTTAATCGCAGAATAGGAAATACCGTTAATTGTTCCGCAGTCATCTTCGTTTACAACCATGTCCTGCGCAATATCAACAAGGCGGCGGGTAAGGTAACCGGCTTCCGCAGTTTTTAAGGCGGTATCGGCAAGACCCTTGCGCGCGCCGTTAGTGGAAATAAAGAATTCTATAACCGACAAACCTTCTTTAAAGTTTGAACGGATAGGAAGTTCGATAATATCGCCGGACGGTTTTGCCATAAGACCGCGCATACCTGCAAGCTGGCGAATCTGGTTGCGGCTTCCGCGCGCGCCGGAGTTTGCCATCATGTAGATTGAGTTAAAGCCGTCTCTGTCTGATTCCAGGGTTTTCATTGTAATATTTGTAAGATCTTCGTTTGTTTTTGTCCAAACCTGAACAACCTGGTTATAGCGTTCTTCGTTGGTGATATGTCCCTGGCGCCACTGTTTCTGAATCGACTCAACATCCTTGTTTGCTCTGTCGATCATATCTGCTTTTTCTTTTGGAATAACAATGTCATCAACGCCGATTGTTGCGCCAAAGATTGTCGCATAACGGTAACCCAATAACTTGATGGCATCAAGCATTTGAACAGTAATCCATGAACCCTTGTCTTTAAATACATATTCAACAAGAGCGCGAAGTTCTTTATCTTTAAGTTCGTAGTTAATATACGGAATATCCAAAGGAAGCTCTTCGTTAAAAATAAGCCTTCCGGCAGAAGTTACAATTGTCCCGCCTTTATCAAGATCAACAAGATGACCAATTTTATCCCAAACAAGATTCTGCGGTGATTTTATACGAATAGCGGCTTCCATATCCAGAGTTTTTCTGTCGACAGCCATGTGCACTTCTTCAGAAGACGAATAATACGGTATTTTATCTTTTGATTCAGTTTTGTCATAACCCTTTCTTTTAGCGCCGGTTTTTATTCTTGTTAAGAAGTTAATGCCCAGAACCATATCCTGAGACGGGAATACAATTGTTTTTCCGTTTGCAGGATTAAGAAGGTTTCTTGCCGAAAGCATGAGGGTCCAGCACTCCATCTGCGCTGCTTGCGTCAGCGGAACGTGTACTGCCATCTGGTCACCGTCAAAGTCTGCGTTAAACGCGTGACAAACAAGCGGATGCAGTTTTATGGCTTTTCCTTCTACAAGCACCGGTTCAAAAGCCTGGATACCAAGCCTGTGCAGAGTCGGCGCGCGGTTTAAAAGAACTGGATGTTCTTTTACAACTTCGTCAAGAATTGCAAATACTTCCGGTGTTTCCTGTTCAACAAGCATCTTTGCTTTTTTGATATTAAAAACAACATCTTTATCGACAAGCTTCTTCATTATAAAGGGTTTGAATAATTCCAGCGCCATTTTGGTTGGAATACCGCACTGCCACATTCTAAGATCAGGGCCTACAGTAATAACCGAACGGCCTGAATAGTCAACGCGCTTTCCAAGCAGGTTCTGGCGGAAACGTCCCTGTTTTCCCTTAAGCATATCGCTGATAGATTTAAGCGGCCTGTTGGAAGAACCTTTGACCACTTTCTTTTTCTTTGAATTGTCAAACAACGCATCCACCGCTTCCTGCAGCATACGCTTTTCGTTGCGGATAATAATATCGGGCGCATTAAGAGCCTGCAGCCTTTTTAAGCGGTTGTTTCTGTTTATTACCCTGCGGTAAAGATCGTTAAGATCGCTTGTCGCAAAGCGCCCGCCGTCGAGCTGTACCATTGGGCGCAGTTCAGGAGGAATTACAGGTATAACATTAAGAATCATCCAATGCGGTCTGTTGTTTGAACCGCGGAAGTTCTCTACAATTTCTATCCGTTTAAGAAGACGTTTATCGCTCTTTGCACCCTTGTCGATCATCTTCTGCCTAAGCTCCGCAGCCATCTGATCCAGGTCAAGGTTTTCCAAAAGAACACTGATTGCTTCTGCGCCCATACCGGCATTAAAACCGCCGCTGTAACGCTCCTGCGCTTCGTAATATTCTTCTTCGGACAGAAGCTGCCCTTTCTTTAAGTTGGTATCGCCGGAATCAATTACAATGTATTTTTCGTAATAAAGAACAGACCTAAGCTGACTTGTGGGAAGATCCAAAAGGAGACCCATACGGCTGGGGACTGAACGATAGTACCAGATATGCGAAACAGGAGCTGCCAGTTCAATGTGCCCCATTCGTTCGCGGCGGACTTTAAAGTGCGTAACTTCAACACCGCACCTGTCGCAAATAACACCCTTGTAACGGATCGATTTAAATTTTCCGCAGTAACATTCCCATTCTTTTGTCGTACCAAAGATACGTTCGCAGAAAAGACCTTCTTTTTCCGGCCTTAGCGTTCTGTAATTGATAGTTTCCGGTTTTTTAACTTCACCGTATGACCACGACCGGATCATGTCCGGTGAGGCCAGCCGTATCATTATAGAATCAAAATCCTGAATATCGCGCATGCTTTTTTCCCCTCTTAGAAATTACTTCCAGATTTGGTTATCAACTCCTCATCCTTTTCGGTGAGTGGTATTTGTTTTCCTTTAACATCAAATATCGATAAATCCAGCGCAAGACCGCGTAATTCCTGAACCAATACGTTAAATGATTCAGGGATACCCGCTGTAGTAGAAGGTTCTCCCTTTACAATTGCTTCGTATATCTTGGAACGTCCAGTCATGTCGTCGGATTTGATTGTTAAAAGTTCCTGCAGTGTATTGGCAGCGCCGTATGCTTCAAGCGCCCATACTTCCATTTCGCCGAGCCTCTGACCGCCAAACTGCGCTTTACCGCCCAGCGGCTGCTGGGTAACAAGCGAGTAAGGACCGGTGGAACGTGCGTGCATTTTGTCATCAACAAGGTGATGAAGTTTAAGGAAGTAAATTATTCCGCAGAAAATCGGGTTAACAAACTCTTCGCCTGTTTTACCGTCTTTTAATATTGCTTTACTGGTAACAGGCAAGCCGGCTTCTTTAAGTTTTTCTTCGATTTGTTCAGCCGAAGGAGACTGGAAAACCGGCGACGAATACCACTCGTCCAGAGTGGAACCTGCCCAGCCAAGTTCAGTCTCAAGAAGCTGACCAATATTCATACGGGAAGGAACTCCAAGCGGTGTCAAACAAATATCCAGCGGCGTTCCGTCTTCCATGAACGGCATATCTTCTTCCGGCAGGATTCGGGCGACTACACCCTTATTTCCATGGCGGCCTGCCATTTTGTCACCTTCGCGGAGTTTGCGTTTAGTTGCAATTAAAACTTTTACTACTTCGTCAACTCCGGGACTTAACGAATCATGATCTGTCCGTTTAAGCCGCTGAATATCAATGATTGTTCCATCGATACCATGCGGTACTTTAAGCGAAGTATCGCGTACTTCTTTTGCTTTTTCGCCGAAGATTGAGTTAAGCAGTTTAAATTCCGGAGTTGTTTCAGTTTCGCTCTTTGGCGTAACTTTTCCAACCAGTATGTCGCCGGAACGAACCTTAGCGCCAACGCGGATAATACCTTCGCTGTCCAGGTTATCAAGGCTTTTTTCGGAAGTGTTCGGAATATCGCGGGTAATTTTTTCCGGACCCAGTTTTGTTTCACGCACTTCGACGATAAATTCCTTAATATGGATAGAAGTAAACATATCGTCCTTTACAACCTTTTGGGAAATAAGGATCGAGTCTTCGTAGTTGTATCCGTTCCATGGCATAAAGCCTACAAGAATATTTCTGCCAAGCGCAAGTTCGCCGTTCTGGGTAGCAGGTCCGTCTGCAATTACCTGACCGGATGTAATTTTTTCTCCAAGCCTTACAATAGGACGCTGGTTATAACAGGTATCCTGATTGGTTCTCTGGAATTTAATAAGCTGGTAAACATCGTTGCCGTTTTCGTCTAACGAAACCTGAGCCGCAGGTTTTACATTTCCTTGTCTTTCCGGTTTTATAATAATTTCCTGCGATGTTACGCGAAGAACCGTACCAGCTCTGCGTGATTTTACAAGAACTCCGGAATCGTAGGCGCATTTGCTTTCCATTCCTGTGCCGACACGCGGCGCTTCCGGGAAAACAAGCGGCACTGCCTGGCGCTGCATGTTTGAACCCATCAATGCGCGGTTTGCGTCATCGTGTTCAAGGAAAGGAATAAGAGATGCAGAAACAGAAATGATCTGTTTTGGCGAAACGTCCATGTATTGAATGTCATCCGGTGTGCGGGTAATGTAGTCACCTTGCCTGCGGCAGGAAATTTGATCGTCTGCAAACGAACCGTTATTATTAACTTTTGCTGATGCCTGCGCGATAAAATACTTATCTTCGTCCATTGCGGATAAGTATTCGATATCTTTTGTAGCCATACCTTTGGCAACCTTACGATACGGTGTTTCCAAAAATCCATATTCATTAACGCGTGTGTAATTTGCAAGAGAAACAATAAGACCAATGTTCGGGCCTTCCGGTGTTTCGATAGGACACATTCTGCCGTAGTGAGTGTAATGAATTTCGCGGACTTCAAAACCTGCCCTGTCGCGTGAAAGACCGCCGGGACCAAGCGCGTTAAGGCGTCTTTTATGCGTAAGTTCTGCAAGCGGATTTACCTGATCCATAAACTGCGACAACTGGCTTGAGCCAAAGAATTCTTTTATCGCTGCGACAATCGGCTTTATGGAAATTAATTCCTGCGGTTTAATTGTATCGGTTTCTTTAAGGCTCATTCTTTCTTTTGCGATTCTTTCCATGCGGCTGAATGCAGTCTTCATTTGATTAGCCATTAATTCGCCGACAGATCGTATGCGCCTGTTTCCAAGATGATCGATATCGTCAATATATTCATCGCCGACATATACTTTAATAAGGTGTTTCATTGTAGCGATAATATCATCGCTGGCAAGAGTAAATTTATTAACCGGAAGATCCAGGCTGAACTTTTTATTTAATTTATAACGGCCAACCTTGCCAAGATCGTAGCGGCGATCCGAGAAGAACATTCCCAAAAGATCTTTTTCCGCCTGATCCGCAGTAATGGATTCGCCAGGCATTAACACCGAGTAAACAGCCATGAGCGCTTCTTCTTTTGTAGGTTCGCTTCCGGCTTCTTTAACAAATTTTATATCTTCGCGTTCAAAACAATTAAGAAGCATAGTTGAGTTAAGAGATCCTTCCGCTTCAAAATCGATAAAGCAAATTGATTTAATTCCGTTTTTAACAAGTTCATCAACATTGTGCGGATGCATTTTATCTCCAGCGCGGTAAAGCGTCCTTTCGCCGCTTTCATCTTTGCACATAACAGATTCTGCAAGAACCTTGCCGGAAATTTTTTCTTTGGTTTCCCTGTCATCCTTAACTTTAAGAGTATCGGTAACATAAAAAGCGCTGATTATTTCTTCTCTGGTGTTTAAACCAAGGGTGCGAAGGAAAATAGTTCCAAGGATTCTTTTTTTTCTGTCGATCTTTGCGTATATTAATTCGCGCTTTTGATCGATTTCGAACTCAAGCCAGCTTCCCCTGTAGGGAATAATACGCGATGAATAAATTCCTTTTTCGTGGCTGAAAATAACGCCGGGCGAGCGGTGTATCTGCGAAACTACTACTCTCTCTGCTCCGTTAATGATGAAAGTACCTCTTTCTGTCATAAGCGGAATATCGCCCATATAAATATCTTTCTGACGGATTTCGCCAGTCTGCTGAAATGCAAGATTAACGCGCGCTTTAAGCGGAACAGAATAGGTAAGACCTTTCTGTTTACATTCCAGTTCTGTAACTTTTATATTATCTTCGTCGAAGGTGTAATATTCATATTCAAGTCTCATATCTTCGTTGGGACTTTTAATGGGGAATGTAGATTCAAAAACTTCCTGAAGTCCCTGCAAGGCAGGCTTTTCGCCTTTATTTATTTTTTCTCTTTGTAAAAAACGCTCGTAGGAATTGAGCTGAATGGCAATCAGATCCGGCAGATCCATAACATCCAGAATATCTTTGCCAATATATGCGCGTTTGTCGGCTTGTTTTATCTTGACCATCGTTTTCCCCTTCCTGTCTTAACTATATACCATTTTTAACTGAATTGTACACACATTAGATAAACAAATTGTCCGCAAATTAACGCAGATTTACGCAGAGTGACCAGAAATAATCCCGGAATCCGCGAAAATCCGCGTAATCAGCGGACTTTTTAATTGAAAGCGTTGAACAAGTCTTATTGAATCTCAACTGTACCGCCTGCTGCGGTGATAGCTTCTTTGATCTTGTTTGCCTCATCCTTGGAAGCGCCTTCCTTAAGCGGTTTTGGCGCGCCTTCGACCAGATCTTTTGCCTCTTTAAGGCCAAGACCGGTTACGCCGCGGACTTCTTTAATAACTGCAATTTTCTTTGCTTCGTCAAACGCTTTGAGAATAACATTAAACTCTGTTTTCTCTTCTGCCGCTGGAGCTGCTGCTACGCCGCCGCCTGCTACTGCTACCGCTACCGGAGCTGCAGCTGAAACGCCGAATTTCTCTTCCATCATTTTAACAAGTTCGGAAACTTCCAGAACTGTCATTGATGCGATTGATTCTAAAATGTCTTCTTTTGTGGCTGCCATATTATCTTCTCCTAAAATGTGTTTAGCATCTCATACAAGATGCATTATTTAAAACCGACAGGAACGGCAGCTTCGAACCATTTGGTTCGCCGAAGCCTGACGGTTTATCTACTACTATGCGCCTTAAGCGCCTTTCTGGTCAGCGATCGCTTTAACTGTTCTTACCACGCGTGATGGTATATCGTTAAGCGCACCAACAAGATTGCGTGCAGGACCGTTCATTACCGACATGAGCATGGAAATAAGTTCCAGCCTGCCAGGCAGTTTAGAGAACGCTTCAGTCTTGGCAGCATCATAAACTGTGTCGCTTATTAATGCGCCTTTAACTTTTAAAGCCGGAGCTTCTTTTAAGAAATCAAAGAATATTTTTGCAACTTCATTTGCATCACGCGGAGTAATCGCTACTGCGGTAGGACCAACAAGGTAGGCTGACACATCCGGAGTCTGCATCTGCTGAAAAGCGATTACAGCAAAATTGTTTTTAACAACTTTGTATTCCACATCTTTTGCACGAAGCTGCTTTCTTAAATTGGTGATCTGCTCAACTGTAAGCCCGCGGTAATCTGTAAAGATAAAATCTTTAGCAACACTGAGTCTGTCTTTTAATTCACCAATAGCTTTAGTTTTACTTTCCTGTATTTTCTTAGCTATAATTGCCATATCCTACTCCTGATCCTTTATGGCGACCCATACGCCGGGTCCCATGGTACTTGCCACAGAAACGGTTTGAATAAACTCGCCCTTTACATCGACAGGGCGTTTGCGTTTAACTTCTGTCATTACCGCTGCAACGTTTTCTGCTACCTTTGCAGGCTCCATAGAAACTTTGCCGACTGCAATGTGCATGACGCCTGTTTTGTCTGCCCTGAACTCAACGCGGCCTTTCTTTAATTCGGCTAACGTACCTTTAAGATCGAAAGTAACAGTTCCGGTTTTTGGATTGGGCATAAGTCCCTTGCGTCCAAGCACCATACCTAACTTACCTACATCTTTCATCATGTCTGGAGTTGCAACAGCTACATCAAAGTCAGTCCAGCCGCCTTTAACCTTTTCGATTAAATCTTCTGCACCAACAAATGCGGCTCCTGCTTCCTGGGCTTCTTTTTCTTTTTCCGGTTTACAGAAAACAAGTACTTTCTTTTCGCCCCGGAACTGGTTTGGAAGAACTACGGTATCACGCACCGACTGGCTCTTTTTCAAATTAAGTTTTACCGACAAATCAACTGTTTCATCGAACTTTGCATAAGCCATCGATTTGACAAGCGTTAAAGCTTCAGTTAGCTCATAAGTGTTTGCCGGATTATATTTTTTTAAACTTTCGTTATATTTTTTTCCGCGTTTCATTTGCCCACCTCAACACCCATAGACCGGGCAGTTCCGGCGATAATCTTTACGGCAGCGTCAAGATCGTTTGCTGAAAGATCGGCCATTTTTGTTTTGCCGATTTCCTCAAGCTGCGCTCTGGAAATTGTACCAACCTTGATTTTGTGGGATTCTTTGGAACCCTTATCCAATCCGAGCGTCTTTTTGATTAAAACAGAGGCTGGCGGGGTTTTGAGGATAAAAGTAAATGATTTATCCGCATAAACCGTGATGATAACAGGGATTACAAGTCCCGGTTCCATGCTCTTTGTCCTGTCGTTAAACTGCTGGACAAATTGCGGCGCGCTTACGCCGTGGGGGCCTAACGCAGGTCCTACGGGCGGTGCCGGAGTGGCTTTCCCCGCAGGGCATTGCAGCTTAATATAAGCCGTTACCTTTTTCTTTGCCATTTATAACTCCTTTGTGGTGTGTACAGCGGCAAACCGTACTAGCGCCAATCACCAAAATGTTAGGTGAAAAGCTTCCACTATTAAACTTTTTCTACCTGCAAGAGATCAACCTCTACAGGCGCATTTCTGCCAAAAATACCAACCATCACTTTTAACTTGTTCTTCTCGTGGTTGACTTCTTCGATAGTTCCTACAAATGATTCAAACGGTCCGTCGATAATTTTTACCTGTTCGCCGGCTGCAAATGACTGCCTTGTGCGAACAGTTCGTTCTCCTTTAATTTCTCCGGACTTCTGTAAAATTGCTCTGGCTTCATCGCCGGACAGGGGCTGCGGCTTGCGATCTGCCGGTGTTCCGACAAAACCGGTAACTCCCTGGATTTTTTTTATTTTAGTGCAGGGCGCTTTCCAGCCCATATCGGCATCGGGCAAATCCATTTCTACAAGGATATATCCCGGAAGGAATTTCCTGGTTTGAGTACGTTTTTTGCCATCCTTAACTTCGACAACTTCTTCGCAGGGAACTTTCACATCACGCACAATATTTCTGTCCAGTTCACCGTTCTCGGTCATCATGCGGATTGTTTTTTCAATTTTGTTTTCATATCCTGAATAAGTGTGCAGGACGTACCAGCCCGTTGCCATTGTTTACCTTACTAATCTTAAAATACAGCTCTAATACCCAAGAGCAATAACATATCTATCAGCCCCAAAATGGCAGCTACGATAACTGTGGAAATTATTACAACTTTAACCGAACCGATAACATCATCTCTGCTCGGCCAAACTACTTTTCTAAGTTCCGCATAGGACTCTTTAAAAAACTGAATGATCTTTCTCACTTCATTCTCCTTAAATGTAACGCACGCTGTTTCAATAGCGTAACTAGCTTCAGGCGCAGCAGGCTTCGAACCCGCGACCTGCGGTTTTGGAGACCGCCGCTCTACCAGCTGAGCTATACGCCTATGATCTTACTTTATCTTTGTCTCCTTATGGAGCGTATGCTTTCGATCATGCGGGCAATATTTATTAAATTCCATTTTTCCTGGATATTGCGCCTGTTCTTGCTTGTCGTGTAATTGCGCCTTTTGCATTCACTGCACTGAAGAGCTATTAATTCCACTACTGTCTTTTTACTTGCCATAACAAACCTCGTTAAATATGCGGGTATAACCCAGATTTATAAACAATTCATCAAAACCGCCCGTGGTTTTGGAAGCCCTCAATCAGAATCGAACTGATGACCTCATCCTTACCATGGATGTGCTCTGCCAACTGAGCTATAAGGGCATAAAAGGCAACAACCTGAGGTGAAATTACCAGGGCACTTTACGCCGTCCTAAGAGAATAGCAAAAATGAGAATTTTGGTCAATAGGATAGAGAAAATTTACCTATTTTCCAATTCCGAAATTATCCTGTAATAAGCGGGTTTTGCCCTGCTTGTCGTACTTCCCTCGAACAACAGGGGCAGCCCCGTACGGCGCCAGCTTTGTTCATCAAAAACACCCCAAAAAGTGACCCGTTCGATAATATCAGCATTATCCAGAAAAACCTTAAAATACTCGCCATACAGGTTGGCAGCTCTTAATTTTCCATTATTTGTAGGGGGATTCCTGTTAGGGCTGTATTCACCCCATCCCTGAGACAGAATATCAAGCTCACTTATGGAGATTTTAACGCCCAAGGGCCTAAAAAGGTTCAAAGATCGCCGTATACTATCCGCAGATACACCTGTATTGTGATGTCCCTGCATGCCAATACCCTCAATAAGAGGTCTGGTTCCTCCATGCTCCCTTATATACCTTTCATTTACATCACGAACCATGTTGCGAACTGTTGTCGCCTTGCCATTTTCGTTTAAATTAAAGTCATTATAGTATAAAATTGCTGCCGGATCGGCCAGGCGGGCAGCAAGAAAGCCTTCGTATACAAAATCTGCTCCAATTGACCTGAACCAGGGATTTTCGCTCCTCATCGCAGTCCTCCAGGATCCAGGATCTGACATACTGTTCGGAAGAGCCTCGTTAATTACATCCCAGGCGTAAATTTTACCTTTATAACGTCCAACCACATCGGTTATGTACTGTTTCATTGCTGCAAGAGCAACTTCCCTTGGCTGAGAAGCAATTTGCCTCTGCCATTCAGGGATTTGGCTATGCCATAATAAAGTATGACCGACAATTTTAAAGCCGGATTCAAGCGCTGCATTAACCATGCGATCCGCTGTAGCCCAGTTGTACGAAATAACGCCTGTCGAAGAATTACGTCCGGTCGAAATAGAAGCGGGTTTCATCTCGTTTTCGTGGGTTAAAACGTTAAAATGATGAATAAGCCTTGGATTCATTACAGTTGTTGCGCCGGAAGGAACATCAGATGGGAAACCGCCCTGACCCTGACTTGTTCCATTGTGGAAAATAGCGCCTATCATAAAAAATTCGCTAAACTGGTCTTTTAGCGGCGGCAGTTCCATCATATCAACCAAACCCATCATAGTTGTAAGTATACTAAAAGTTTCCCTGTCTCCGTTTTTATCCCTTGCGGTAATTACGGCTTTGCCAGTCCCGGACACAGAGTCAGAAAAACTAAGAGCTGTGGCTATTCCGTTTTCTGTTACTGCCGCAATATCAGAGGCATTGGATGACCAGATAATTTTATCTGTTAAATCCAAATCAGTTATCATATCAAAAAGATTTATACTTGAGCCGATAGTTAAAGCATGCGCTTCCTGCGCATCCGCATCTCCCTGTGTTCTGGGGCTCATGCAAGAGGCAAAAATAACCAAAATAACAGGCAATACTGCCAATAAGGCAAATCGTGATTTTTTCATTATATACTCCTGATTTCTACTATATAGTTAATATATGTTTTAGGATAGCGTTGTTTTATTGTTGTTTTTATTACCTTTTTTGTGTATCTTAAATAAAAGGAAGGTAGATTATGTCGATACATATTGGAGCAAAAGAAGGCGATATTGCCGAGGTTGTGCTGCTCCCAGGCGACCCGCTGCGAGCCAAATTTGTTGCTGAGACTTTTTTAGAAAATCCGGTTTTATATACAAGTATCCGGAATATTTTGGGATATACAGGAACCTATAAGGGAAAAAGGGTTTCTGTTCAGGGAACAGGGATGGGTATTCCATCGATTTCCATATATGTTAATGAATTATTCAAAGAATACGGGGTAAAACGGGCTATTCGCATTGGAACTGCGGGAGCTCTCCATAAAGATGTTAAAATCCGGGATTTAGTGCTTGCTATGTCTGCATGTACAGACTCCGGAGCCAACAATATTCGTTTTGGAAGCAGGAATTTCGCTCCAACTGCGACTTTTTCTCTGCTTAAAACAGCATGGGATATTGCTGTTTCAAAGGGCTGGCAGCCAAAAGCCGGAGCTGTGGTTTCTTCCGATATGTTCTATACCGAGGACCCGGATGAATGGAAGCTTTGGGCAAAATTCGGCTGTCTTGCCATGGAAATGGAATGCGCCGAGTTGTACACTCTGGCTGCCAAATTCGGACGCGAAGCGCTTTGCATTCTGACTATTTCTGACAGTCTGGTTACGGGCGAAGCTACTACGGCAGAGGAGCGGCAGAATACTTTTACCAGAATGATGGAAACTGCGCTGGAGACTGCGATAAGCTGATCAGAAATGTATACCTAAAATATGCTTCTGGCTGAGGGCGGAAACCTGCCCCCTTCACTCCGGGAATATACTTCGTTCAGGGGGGCATTTTCCGCCCTCAGCCTAAATACTTATTTAGTATACATTTCTGAAAAAACGTAAATAGAATGTTCAGTTGATCTTTTACAAAGAAAAATATAAACTGTCTCAATAGCCCGGATGGTGGAATTGGTAGACACGCTAGTTTCAGGTACTAGTGCTCGCAAGGGTATGGAAGTTCGAGTCTTCTTCCGGGCAAATTAATTTTATTGATGTCTATGAACTAACAAGCTAAGATTTTTAAACTACGCTCTCTGCTCTTTTGTCATTGCTCATTTTTTATCTTGTTTTTTCTTTTTTTTTATGTTATATTGGTAACATGACCATTACACAAACCATAGAAGTTACGGACAACTACAGGCAGGTTACTGTACCTCGTGAAATTCCGTCTGGACCTGTTATTCTTACTTTTACCCCTGCAAAAACAGAGCCTGCGAAAGTTCCTGTATTTGGCTGCGCTAAAGGTCAATTCTGGATGGCAGATGATTTTAATGCACCGCTTGATGACTTCAAG
>Ga0123356_10001886_pt1 | contig 22733 bp, 16 predicted proteins | sample TergutEmb28metaG_2_FD_92546 | JGI IMG/M metagenome (GOLD analysis project Ga0123356, IMG submission 92546) | Embiratermes neotenicus P3 segment gut microbial communities from Petit-Saut dam, French Guiana - Emb289 P3 | ecosystem: Host-associated > Arthropoda: Insects > Digestive system > Gut ...
GGTCGCCGCCCTCGGCCGCGACGCCGGCCCGTTGTCCGTCCCGGTCCCTTCCAACGCGCGGGTCGGCGAGTTCATCCCGTTCGAGGCCCTGCTGCCGAAGGCCGACCTGTATATCACCAACGGCGGGTTCGGCGGCACCCAGCAGGCGCTCGCGGCCGGCGTGCCAGTCATCGCCGCCGGCCTCACTGAGGACAAGCCCGCCGTCGCCGCACGAGTCGCCCACCGCGGCGTCGGCATCAACCTCCAGACCGCGACCCCGACCCCGGAAGCGGTGGCAGATGCGACCGACGCCATCCTCAAGGACACCGCGATGCGCGACCGTGCCCGGGAGCTGGCGCAGGAGTACGCCGCGCACGACCCGCTCAGCGAGATCGAGCGACTGCTCCTCGGCTAGCCGGCGTCGTCCGCGGCGGCGCTGTCACAGCGGGGCTGCCAGGCGGCGCCGCGAGGGCCTGCCAGAACAGGTGGCGGTCGGCCGAGCAGCGGTTCGGTACGAGAATCTGGTCCACCGCGGCCCCCACCAGGGAAGATTGTCTTCAGGGCTCACACCGGGCACCCTTCGCTCTGTGATTTCGATTATTACCAGCTTCTGGGGGAGTCAGTAGAGTCGTGGGCGGAGGCGTCTGGGTTCCTGGTGGTCCCCCTGGTCTTCAAAACCAGAGAGCGGCGTGCCGCGTCGCTGGCGGGTTCGATTCCCGTCCGCCTCCGCCAAGCTGTTCTATTTCGTTTCGTCACTACCGGAACGTAGGCTGGGGAGATGCTCACTGACTCCTACGGGCGGGTGGCCACGGACCTGCGGGTCTCGCTAACGGACCGCTGCAACCTGCGCTGCAGCTACTGCATGCCGCCTGAGGGGCTGGACTGGCTGCCTGCGCCCGAGGTGCTTACCGGCGACGAGCTAACGAGGCTCATCAGGATCGGCGTTGAGTCGCTGGGCATCCGCGAGATCCGGTTCACGGGCGGCGAGCCACTGCTCCGTCGCGACCTGGTGGAGATCATCAAGGAGACCGCGGCTCTCAATCCGCGGCCGGACATCTCGCTGACCACGAACGGGATCGGCCTGGACCGGCGCGCCGCCGCGCTGCGTGACGCCGGCCTTGACCGGATCAACGTCTCGCTGGACACGCTGCGGCCGGAAGTCTTCAGGAAGCTGACCCACCGCGACCGGCTTCCCGATGTGCTGGCGGGCCTCGCCGCCGCCGCGGCCGCCGGGCTGACGCCGGTGAAGGTTAACGCGGTGCTGATGCGCGACCTCAACGAGGACGAGGCCCCCGAGCTGCTGCGTTACTGCATCGAGCAGGGATATGAGCTCCGGTTCATCGAGCAGATGCCGCTCGACGCCCAGCACGGCTGGAAGCGGACCGAGATGGTCACCGCGGCGGAGATCTTCGAGACGCTGTCTCGTTCCTTCGAGCTTTCGGAGGACACCGAGCGCGACCGCGGCGCCGCTCCGGCGGAGACCTTCCTGGTGGACGGCGGGCCCGCGCGGGTCGGGGTGATCGCCTCGGTTACCCGGCCGTTCTGCGGCGCGTGCGACCGGGTGCGGCTTACCGCCGACGGCCAGATCAGGAACTGCCTGTTCGCCCGGTCGGAGTCCGACCTGCGGTCGCTGCTGCGGTCCGGGGGCAGCGATGAGGCGATCGCCGAGCGGTGGCGAGCCGCGGTCGCAGCTAAGCTGCCCGGGCACGGGATCAACGACCCGTCGTTCCTTCAGCCGGACCGCCCGATGTCCGCCATCGGCGGCTAACACCTTCTCGCAGGGTAGGTTTGCGAGTCTCTATCCGGCTCATGGGGCTCTCAGCGGAGGCGGCGGAGGTCGCCGGGGAGGCGCTCGGTAACGCGGGCGCGGTCCAGGTACTCAAGGAGCGGGATCGCCACCCGGCGCGAGGTGCGCAGCGCCTGGCGTGCTTGCGAGGTCGTGAAGGGCTGATCGAGGGCGGCGAGCACGCGGGCCGCCTCCTTGTCGGCGCCGGGGGCGAGGACGACCTGGTCGGCCACCCGTAGCAGCAGACCGCCGCGTGCGGCGGTGGCCAGGGCCTTGGCGTCGAGGCCGAGATCTCGCAGACGTTCCGTATCCGGGGCGCCGAACGGGTCAGCTGCCAGGTCATCGAGGACCTGTCGGATGGCCGCCGCGATTCGCGGCGGCAGCTGTACGCCCTGGACGGGCCGAGCCGCGCCGACTGCCTGGGAGCCGACCGTGGCGGCCGTACCGGCGGCCGCGGAGCCGGCTGTGCTGTCGTCGGTGCTGCCAACAGTGTGGATGCGCAGGTAGCCGGCGTCGAGGATGACCGGGTCGCGGGCGAGGGCCGGGACCAGGTCACGGCTGGGCAGCCGCAGTGCGGCGCGGGCGGCCTCGGTGGTCATCCCCTGGGCCAGCGGATCCTTGGCCGTGAAGGCGGCGATGACCTTGGGGAGCTCGGCGCACAGTGATTCCCAGTGGCCGGGGTCGGCGAGCCAGTCGCCCGCGACTGGTGCGGGCAGATGAGTGATACCTGCTGCGGTCAGCTGGCTGGCCCGCAGGAGCTTGTGCCTGCGCAGCAGGTCAGCCGCCGTCGGGACGTCCGGCCAGGTCACCAGTTCGCGGACGGCGACGGCCCCGGCACCCCGGCGGGCGAGCGGCGGCGGAGCCAAGTCGAGCACGGTCGCGCCGTAGATCGCCAGGTCGGCGGCGCCTGGGTCGCGGAGCAGCACCCGGTCGCCCACGTGCAGCGGCAGCGGCTCGCGGAGCCGGAGGCGCGCGTAAGCCGCGACAGGGCTCCGGGAGCCCGCGTCTGCCTGGGCGGGGATCGAGTGGTCCGGCCGGGCGGGGTTGCCAGCCGGCTCTGCACTCGGCGCGCCGGGGAGCTGGGCCTCGCCGAGGAGCCGGAGCTTGGCCTGGGTACGGGCGGAACCGAGGTGCAGCAGGAGTTCCGGCGGGAACTTCGCCGGGAGGCCGGACGCGCTCGGGCTGATGCGGACGTCGAGTTCGCTGGTGAGCGTCCAGCGGCCTGGCTCGATCAGGGCCAGGCCGCGCGCGGGGAGGTCGGCGGGCACGCCACGGAGGTTGAGTGCCACCCTGGCGGCGCCGGTGGCCTGGTTCACGGGTTCGCCCAGTGCTTCCAGGCCGCGTACCCGGACTGGCTGAGCGGACGGAGTAAGCAGGAACTCCTGATCGTTGCGGATGCTGCCGGCGGGCAGCGTCCCGGTGACGACGGTGCCCGCTCCCTTGATCGTGAACGAGCGGTCGATCCAGAGCCTGACCGGGGCGGACGGGCCGGGGGCCGCCAGCTTCCCGGCCATCCGGGTCAGAGCCGCGCGGAGGTCCTCGACGCCTTGGCCAGTCACCGCGCTCACCGGGATTGCCTCGACGTCACCCAGGCTGGTCCGTGCGATCTCGGCGAGGGCAGCCCTGGTCGCCGGGCCAGGATCGGCCAGGTCGCTTCTGGTGATGACGAGCAGGCCGTGGCGGACGCCGAGGGCGTCGACGGCCGCGAGGTGCTCGGCGGACTGCGGCATCCAGCCGCCGTCGGCCGCCACGACGAACAGGACGGCGGGGACCGGACCGAGGCCGGCCAGCATGTTCGGGACGAAGCGCTCGTGACCGGGCACGTCGACGAACGCCAGCTTCTCGCCGTCGGGCAGAGTCAGCCAGGCGTAGCCAAGGTCAATCGTCATGCCGCGGCGGCGTTCCTCCGCCCACCGGTCGGGCTCCATCCCGGTGAGGGCACGCACCAGCGTGGACTTGCCGTGGTCCACGTGCCCAGCGGTCGCCACCACGTACATCAAGCGTCTCCCTCAGCGGACTTGCCGTGGTCCACGTGCCCAGCGGTCGCCACCACGTACATCAGGCATCTTCCTCCCCGCCGCGGCCGGCGCTTCGATCGTGGCATTTACCGTCTGGCCGACCAGACGGGCGATCAACGGCGGGACCGACTCTGGTCACCGTGCGCTCGCCGCTGCCAGGACGGCCGAGACCAGGCGGTCGTCATCTTCCCCGGCAATCGAGCGCAGGTCCAGGAGCAGCCGGCCGCGCTCAACACGGCCGACGACCGCGGGAACCTCGCCGCGGCGAACCGCCGGGCCTGCGCGAAGCGGGCCCGCCAGGTCTTCGCTAACGGCCACGGCGGCGCTCGGCAGGGTAACGCCCGGGGCGCCACCGCCGCCGACCGCGGCCTCAGTGCTCACCGCGGTGGCGGGAACGCCGTGCCGGCTGAGCGAAGCAGCGGTTCGTTCGGCGCGCTCGGCGAGGGAAGCGGCAGAGACCCGCAGCGCGGCGGCGACGGGCGGCAGCGGACCGGCGATCGTCGCCTCAAGGGCGGCGAGGGTCAGCTTGTCGACCCGCAGCGCCCGGGCGAGCGGATGCCGCAGCAGGCGGCGGACGAGGGGCTCATCGCCGAGGAGAAGGCCGGCCTGCGGGCCGCCGAGGAGCTTGTCGCCACTGGCGGTAACCAGGTTCGCGCCGCTGCTGAGTGAGGTGGCGGCGTCCGGTTCTGCGGGCAGCAGCGGGTGCGGAGCGAGCAGGCCGGAGCCGATGTCGTGGATGAGGGGCACCTGCAGAGCGGCGAGCTGCCCGACGGTCGCTTCGGCGGTGAATCCCTCGACCCGGTAGTTGGACGGATGGACCTTGAGAATGAAGCCGGTCTCTTCCGAGATCGCCTGCTCGTAGTCGGCGACCGTGGTGCGGTTGGTGGTGCCGACCTCGCGCAGCCGCGCGCCGGTGCTGGTGAGCAGGTCGGGCAGGCGGAACCGGTCGCCGATCTCGATCAGCTCGCCACGGGAGATGACGATCTCCTTCCCCGCGGCGAGTGCGGTAGCGGCCAGCACGAGGGCGGCGGCGTTGTTGTTCACGACGCCGGCCGCCTGCGCCGACGGGACGGCCCGCTTAAGCGCCTCGATGGCGCCACGGCCGCGCTGCCTGGACCTCGCACCCGCCGCGAGGTCGAACTCCACGTCGCAGGTTCCGGCAGCCGCGGCCAGCGCGTCCAGGGCGGCGCCGCCGAGCGGAGCACGGCCCAGGTTGGTGTGCACGAGGACACCGGTGGCGTTCAGCACCGGAGTCAGCGACGCGGCGACGGCGGGGAGCTCGGCGACGGCGGCGTCGGCTACCTCGCCGGGGCCGATCTCCCCCGACCGGGCCCGTTCCTGCGCGCGGGCGATCGCCGCCTTGACCAGGGGCCGGCCAAGGCGCGGCTCCGCGGCCGCCAGGCGGGGGTCGGCGAGCAGCACGTCGGTACGCGGGATCTGGCGGCGCGAAGCGCCTTGCGCGGCTTCTGGCGTGCCGGAAGGTGCGTTACGTGCGAGATCATCCACGCTGGCGACCATACTCCGCCGCTGAAGGTGCCGCCTACCGCTGCCATTCGCTGTCCCGGTCGCCTGGTCTCATCGGAACGGGGGCTCATCTGGCGCCTCGCCGGCAGCATGGCCGGCCTCTCAGTCGGCGCGGCCTGTCTGGCTAGCGCTCCCCGTGCCGGGCGGGCCGGTGCTGTCGCGCACGACCAGCGTGGTCTCCAGCTCCAGGTGGCGCGGCTGGTCGCCGGTCTCGGGCCGGTTAAGCATCCAGAACGCGGTGGCCGCCATCGCCGCCAGCGGCTGCCTGACCGTAGTAAGCGGCGGGGTGGCCCAGGTAGCGACCGGCACATCGTCGAACCCGGTGACGCTCACGTCCCCGGGGGCCCGCAAGCCGAAGGACGACAGGGCCTGCAGCACGCCGAATGCCTGGGCGTCGTTCGCCGCCACGATCGCCGTGGGCCTGTCCGGCAGGCCGAGCAGGACTTCGGCTTGCCGGCGCCCGCCCGCCGCGGACAGCTCGTCGAATCGCACCATGCCATCGGATACCGGCAGGCCGGCCCGGCGCATCTCGCTCCGGTAGCCGTCTAGCCGGGCGCGGCAGGACCACAGATCATCCGGTCCTCCGATGGCGGCGATGCGCCGGTGTCCCAGTGAGATCAGGTGCCGCGCCGCCGTCACGCCGCCGTGCCAGTTCGTCGTGCTCACCGACCGGACTGCCCCGCTGGTCTCGGCCGGCGGGTCGATGACGACCAGCGGCACCTGCTCGGCCGTCATCTTGCGGAGTGTCGCCTCGTCGGGCAGGAAAAGCACGCTCAGCGCGCCGAGTGTGCCCCGCGCCGTCGCGATCTTGAGCCAGCGCGCGAACTCTTCCTGTGAGGTGACACTGCTGACGATGACGCTGATCTCTGTCTCAGCCGCGGCGCTGACGGCACCCCGGATCAGCTCGTCCGCCCACGGGCTGCCTGGGCCGATCAGCAGGTCGACCACGCTCATGCCGGACCTCGCCGCGACCTGGTAGCCGTGCCTGCGCAGCAGTTGGCCGACTCGCTCCCGGGTCTCCGGCGCGACGTCGGACCGCCCGTTCAGCACCTTAGACACGGTGGACACGGAAACGCCCGCTGTTGTCGCGATGCTGGTCAGACTTTTCGAAAAACTTCGGTCGCGATCCATCCGTTGACACCCGTCTCAGTGCGATCTAGCGTGCCAAATGTCGGCTCAGTTTATCGGGAAGGTTGCGAAAAGTTGACTGTCAATTCCCCGGCCCTGCAGCTGTACTCGGTCCGTGAGCAGCTTCCGGCGGACAGGAAGGCCGTCCTGGCACGGATCGCCGGCTTCGGCTACGGTGCCGTCGAACCCTATGACGTGCGGACCGAGCCAGAGCGACTCCGCTACGACCTGGCCGAGGCGGGCCTGGCGATCTGCTCGGTGCATGCCAAGGCCCTCGGCGAGGACGCCGACCTCCTGCTACGCGGAGCCCAGACGGTCGGCACGGACACGGTAATCGTGCCATCGGTGCCGCCGGAACGATTCGCGGACGCGGACGCGATCGCCGGCCTTGCCCGCGAGTTCAACGAGGCAGCGGCCAGGGCGGCGGACTACGGGCTGCGGTTCGGCTACCACAACCACTGGTTCGAGCTGGAGTCCATCGTCGGCGGCAGGACTGGTCTTGAGGTCCTCGCCGACGCTCTTGATCCGGGCGTGATCCTTGAGGTCGACACCTACTGGGCGGCGGTGGGCGGGCAGGACGTGCCCGCCCTGCTGCGCCGTCTCGGCGACCGGGTGCGCTACCTGCACGTCAAGGACGGTCCGGTCACGAGGCAGGACCCGATGACAGCGGTCGGCGGCGGCCGGATGCCGGTCGCCGAGATCCTGGCCGCCTGCCCGTCCGCGCAGTGGCATGTCGTTGAGCTTGACCGCTGCGCCACCGACATGCTCACCGCCGTCGGGGACAGCCTTGCCTGGCTCGCCGAGCACGGCCTTGCCGAGCCGGTCCGGCGGGAGGCAAGGGCCTGATGGGCGAGCCGTTCGGTCTCGCGGTCGTCGGCTGCGGCAATATCAGCAACCAGTACCTGCGGAACCTGGCCGCCTTCCCCGATGTGCAAGTCCTGTTCTGCGCGGACCTGGACGTTAGCCGGGCATCGGCGCAGGCAGCCGCCTACGACGTGCCGGGAGCGGGCTCTGTGCAGCAGGCCATCGAGCACCCCGGCGTGCAACTCGTGGTGAACCTGACGGTTCCGGCCGCGCACGCCGAGGTCGCGTCCGCTGCGATCGCCGCCGGTAAGCACGTTTGGAACGAGAAGCCCCTGGCGCTCGACGTCGGCAGCGGAAGGGATCTGCTCAAGGAGGCGGAGAACAACGGAGTGCGGATCGGCTGCGCCCCGGACACCGTGCTCGGGGCCGGCATCCAGTCCGCCAGGCGGCTGATCGCCTCCGGCGCGATCGGCGTACCGCTGTCCGCGCTCACCCTGCTCCAGGGACCCGGCCCGCAGGTATGGCACCCCGACCCCGAGTTCCTGTTCGCGCCCGGCGCGGGCCCGCTGTTCGACCTCGGGCCGTACTACCTATCGGTGCTGGCCACACTGCTCGGGCCGGTGACGCGGGTCGCCGCCGTCGGCCGCCGCCCGGGCGAGTCCCGGATCATCGGCGCCGGTCCGCGGGCCGGGACTGAGTTCCCTGTCACGGTGTCCACCTCTGTCGCTGCGCTCGCCGAGTTCGCTGCCGGGCAGGCCGCGTCGCTGCTGTTCAGCTGGGACTCGCCGCTGTCGCGACAGGGCTTCGTCGAGATCACCGGGACCGACGCAACGCTGGCTGTACCCGACCCGAACAGGTTCGACGGCGACCTCCGGGTTCGCCGGGCCGGGGAGAAAGAGTGGGCGGTGATCCCGTCCACGGGAGCGGCGGCCGGGCGGGGCACCGGAATCGTCGACTTGGTCCGCGCCATCGACCGCGGCGAGCCGCACCGCGCATCCGGCGAGATGGCGCTGCACGTGCTCGACACGATGATCGCGATCGAGCGGTCCGCCACCGTAGCCGGCTTCGAGCCGGTGGAGAGCACCTTTGATGTGCCGTCACCGCTGGACGCAGAATGGGATCCGTATGTCCGCACGATCTGACATCGGTATCGGAATGGTGGGTCACGCCTTCATGGGACGGGCCCACTCCCACGCATGGCACACCGTTGCGCGCGCGTTCGATGTCCCGCTCCGGCCGCGGCTCGCCGCGGTCTGCGGCCGGGATAAGGTCGCCGTCAAAGCGGCCGCGGACCGGCTCGGCTGGGCTGGCGTCGAGACCGACTGGCGGGCGCTCATCGAGCGCGACGACGTCGACCTGATCGACATCTGCGCACCCGGCGACACGCATGCGCCGATCGCGATCGCGGCCTTGCAGGCGGGCAAGCACGTGCTGTGCGAGAAACCGCTGGCCAACACCCTGGCCGAGGCCGAGGCGATGGCGGCCGCCGCCGTGGCCGCCTACCCGTCGGGCGCGCGGGCCATGGTCGGGTTCAACTACCGGCGGGTCCCGGCCCTGGCGCTGGCCAGGAGCCTGGTTGCGACGGGCCGGATCGGCGCGCTGCGCCATGTCCGCGCCGTCTACCTGCAGGACTGGCTGACCGACCCGCAGGCGCCGATGACCTGGCGGATGACCGCCGAGCGGGCCGGATCCGGGGCGCTGGGCGACCTCGGCGCGCACATCGTTGACCTGGCCCGGTTCCTGACCGGCGAGGAGATCACCAGGGTGTCGGCGGCCGCCGCCACCTTCACGCGGCAGCGTCCGCTGGCCGGCGGGCCGGGCAGCGGGACGGTCACGGTCGACGACGCGGTGGTGTTCAACGGCCGGCTGGGCGGCGGGGCGCTGGCCTCGTTCGAGGCGACCAGGTGCGCGACCGGGCGGAAGAACGCGCTGCGGATCGAACTCAACGGCACCGGCGGCTCGCTCGCCTTTGACCTGGAGCGGCTGAATGAGCTGGAATTCTTCGACGGGGCCGACCCCGGCCCGGTCGCCGGGTTCCGCCGGATCCTGGTCACCGAGCCGGACCATCCCTACCTGGCGGGCTGGTGGCCGCCGGGCCACGTGCTGGGCTGGGAGCATACCTTCACCCACCAGGCCAAAGATCTGCTGACCGCGATCGCGGACGGCAGCCAGCCGAAACCGTCGTTCGCCGACGGGCTGGCGGTGCAGCAAGTGCTGGACGCGGCGCAAAGGAGCGCGAGCAGATGACCAGGCCCTTCACCCTTTTCACCGGCCAGTGGGCGGACCTTCCGCTGGAGGAGGTGTGCCGGCTGGCCAGCTCGTGGGGGTATGACGGGCTGGAACTCGCCTGCTGGGGCGACCACTTCGAGGTCGACCGGGCGATTTCCGAGGACGGCTACCTGGCCGGGCGGCACGCCCTGCTGGAGAAATACGGGCTGTCCTGCTGGGCGATCTCGGCCCACCTGGTCGGCCAGGCGGTCTGCGACCACCCGATCGACGAACGCCACCAGGGCATCCTGCCCGCCCGGATCTGGGGCGACGGGGACCCTGAAGGGGTCCGGCGGCGGGCGGCGGCGGAGATCACCGACACCGCCCGGGCCGCCGCCGCGTTCGGCGTGGACACCGTGATCGGGTTCACCGGGTCATCGATCTGGCACACCGTCGCGATGTTCCCGCCGGTCCCGGAGTCGATGATCGAGGCCGGCTACGCCGACTTCGCCGCCCGCTGGAACCCCATCCTGGACGTCTTCGACGCCGAAGGCGTCCGGTTCGCCCACGAGGTGCACCCCAGCGAGATCGCCTACGACTTCTGGACCGCCAAACGCGCCCTTGAAGCAGTCGGCAACCGCCCCGCGTTCGGGCTGAACTTCGACCCCAGCCATTTCGTCTGGCAAGACCTGGACCCGGTCGCCTTCCTCGCCGAGTTCGCCGACCGGATCTACCACGTGGACTGCAAAGAAGCCCGCAAAAGACTCGACGGCCGCAACGGGCGGCTCGGCTCCCACCTGCCCTGGGGGGACCCCCGCCGCGGCTGGGACTTCGTCTCCGCCGGACGCGGCAACGTCCCATGGGAAGACGTCTTCCGGATGCTCAACACCATCGGCTACCACGGACCCATCTCAGTGGAATGGGAAGACGCCGGCATGGACCGGCTCACCGGCGCTCCCCAGGCACTGACCTTCCTGCGCCAGTTCGACTTCGAACCGCCCGCCGCCTCCTTCGACGCCGCCTTCAGCTCGGGCTCGTAGCCGGCGGGCCGACGGGCCGGCCTAGCTCTGCGTCGGGCTACCCGAGGCTGGGCTTACGGAGTCTGGCGACCACAGCGAGCAGGATGACGAACAGGCCCATGCCAGCGAGCAGCTCCAGGTTGCCAGCGATGAGCTGAACGCCGTGCCAGTGGTACTCGGGGTAGGCCGGGTTGTCGCCATGCGCGAAGGACGCGGCCGGGGCGTAGTTGATTAGCCCGCCATTAAGCAGGCCGGCGCCGGCCTTCCAGAACTCCGGCCATTCGCCGAAAACGATCAGCACCGCGGCGGCCAGCGCATACCATGCGGCGCGCAGCCCGGGTCGTCCGGCTCGGCCGGCCCGCACCGCAGTGTCGATGAGCAGCGCCAGGCCCGGCGCGATCCAGACCCAGTGGTGATCCCAGCTGATCGGCGAGACGAGTAGCCCGGTGAGCGCGACAGCCATCAGCCCGGCGAAGGAGTAGCCGCGCCGGTCCAGGATGACCGCGGCGGCGAGGCCGGCCAGCAGGACGATCACCGCGATCACGAGCCACGGCGCCTGCGCGCCGTTCACCGTGCCGATGAGCCTGGTCAAGATCCCGCGCAGCGACTGGTTCTGCTGGTCCCCGACGAACCCCGTCCGGCTCGCCTGGAAGAAGTCGCCGTGCAGCCACCAGGTGACCGAGGCGTGCGGCAGGGCCGCGAAGCCGATGACCACCGTGACCAGGAAGGCGCCGATGGCGACGGCCGCTTGCCGGAAACGCCTGGTCACCAGCAGGTACAAGATGTAGACCCCAGGGATCAAGTCGATCCCCGCCAGGATCCCGACGATGGCGCCCTTCCATGGCCGCCGGTCGGGTTGGCAGACGTCCCAGGTGATCAGGCCCATGAGCACGAGTTCGACCTGGCCGAGGAACAGCTCCCGCTGCACGGGCTCGGTCCACAACGCCAGGCCGGAGACCAGCAGGGTAGCGCCGAGCCTGGCGGACCCCTGCCAGCCAAGCTCGCGGAAGGCGATCCACACCGTCGCGACGAGCGCGACAACGGACAGGAACGTGACCAGGGCCATCAGCGCGCGGAACGACAAGGCGTGCCCGGCCGCGAACACCAGGGCGGCGAACGGCGTGTAGGTGAACTGGATGCCGGGGTGACCCTCGAAGATCCAGGTGTAGAGGTTGCCCTCGGCGTGCAGCGCCTGGTGGGCGCCGCCCAGGTAGACCTGCAGGTCAAAACCCTTGAGCGTGTCGTCCATCGGGTGCGTCGCGACCGCGACCAGGTAGGCGATGGCGGAGATGGCGGCGACCACCGCGCCCACGGCCAGCAGCCTGGTCCCGCCGGCCCGCACGTGCTCCGCGGCCGGGCGAGTGTTGACCACGCCCACGTCTGCTGGCATCGCTTTCGTTCTCCTTACCGTCCGCACCGGCTGCTGGGGAGCATAGTGCACGCCCGGGGCCACTGCCGTTACAACGTCTGCCACCAGTCGACTGCGGGAAGGCTGTAATAGAGCGAAGACACGGTTCGTTCTTTACTTATTAAGCTGGTTTTTGCTGTTTGCGTACGGAGGACAGGCGATGGGACCACGGCCGGACACCGAGCACCTAGAGATTGAGCAGAAGTTCGACGTGTCATCTGAGTTCGAGCGGCCGGATTTCGCGGCCCTCGGCGAATCGTATGGTGAGCCTGTCAGCGCAGCGGCACCGGTGGTGTATCACCTGTCCGCCACGTACTTCGACACCGCCGACGGTCGCCTCGCGGCCAGCAAGATCACGCTGCGGCGTCGCACCGGCGGGACCGATGCCGGCTGGCACCTCAAGCTCCCCGCCGACCTGGCCGCCGCTGGCCCAGGGGCGGGGACCGGCGTTTCCGCCCGCCGGGAGGTGCACGCCCCGCTCGGCGACAGCTCGGAGCGAGACGTGCCAGGGTCGCTCGCCACGCGAGTGGCTGAGGTCACCGGCGGCCTCCCCCTCGCGCCCGTCGCGACCCTGAATACCGAACGAACCGTGGTCAACATCACCGGCGCCGATGGCCGCGTCCTCGCGGAAATCGCCGACGACGTGGTAACCGCCGGCCGCCCCGACGGGACGGAGCTCGGCTGGCGGGAGATCGAGGTCGAGGTGCCCCGTGCCGAGCCCGCGCTCCAGCGGGCTGCCGCCGACCTGCTGCTCGCCGCGGGCGCCCAGCCAGCGGGGCACGCTTCGAAAGTCTCGCGGGTGCTTAATGCCTGACCGCATGTCTTTTTCAGAGGAAACCCATAACAAATTCACACGGGGTTCCTGCGTCCAGCTTGGCATCCTGAGAAGGAAGGCCCTGTCACTGGCACCAGCGAATGAGCGACCACCATGCTTGAAAACCCGCAAGGCGAAGCGCCGTTCCCGCAATCCGCGGGGACGAGCACGGCAACGATGACGCCCGGGCCCGGCATCCTCGGGCAGGGCGCGGGGACGCTGCACGCCGACGGCACCCCGGTCCGCGTCTTGGTGGTGGATGACGAGCCAAGCCTCGCCGAGCTGCTGTCGAGCGTGCTCCGCTACGAGGGGTGGTCGGTGCGCACCGCGGGCGACGGGGCAGAGGCGGTACGGACCGGGCGCGACTTCAAGCCAGACGCCGTAGTCCTCGACATCATGCTGCCCGACTTCGACGGCATCGAGGTGATGCGGCGGCTGAGGGCCGAGATCCCCGGCGTCTGCGTGCTGTTCCTGACCGCGCGCGACGCGGTGGAAGACCGGGTGGCGGGGCTCACCGCGGGCGGCGACGACTACGTGACCAAGCCGTTCAGCCTCGAAGAAGTGCTTGCCCGGCTGCGCGGCCTGCTGCGGCGTGCGAACCTCGCCCGGGCGGCGAGCGAGGGGTCGCTTACCGTCTCGGACCTGACGATGGACGAGGACGCCCGCGAGGTGCGGCGCGGCGGCGAACTGATCGACCTGACCGCCACCGAGTTCGAGCTGCTCCGGTTCCTGATGCGCAACCCGCGGCGGGTGCTGTCCAAGGCGCAGATCCTGGACCGGGTGTGGAACTACGACTTCGGCGGCCAGGCACACGTCGTCGAGCTCTACATCAGCTACCTGCGCAAGAAGATCGACGCTGGCCGTGAGCCGCTCATTCATACCGTCCGCGGCGTCGGGTACGTGCTGAAACCGACGGGCTGATGTCGCGGTTGGGGGCAGCGAGCGCTCTGATCCCCCGGACCCTGATCCCGAGGACACTGCGGGCCAGGCTGATCGCCGGACTTGTCGCGCTGCTCGCCCTCGCGTGCGCCACCGTCGGCTTGGTGACCTACCTGGCGGTGGCGAACTCGCTGTCCAGCAACCTCAACAGCTCGCTGCAGTCCGCGACCAAGGTCGCCTACAGCTGCTGGGAAGACCAGTACATGCACCCTGGAAACGCGGACAACGACGGGCCGGACAACATCGCCCCGGGTGCCAGCGGCGCTAGCACGCTGAACAGCGCCGGGCCTGGGAGCGGCGCCAGCTCCGCTCCCTCGCCTCCCGTGAACCCAGGTTCGTTCAGCCTGTCGTGCTTCGGGCTCGACGAGCGGACGTTCGCGGCCGTCCTGTGGCACGGCCAGTGGAACGCCGTACTCATCGGCGACAACTCGTTCAGGCTGACGGCGGCGGACAAGAACCGGCTGCTCGCCATCCCGCCATCGAACGCGGGGGCCTACCTCAACGGTGGTGGCAGCACCGTCCTCAATCTCGGGGCCGGCGCGCCGACCAGCAGCGTCTACCTCGTCTCCGCGCAGGGCACGTACCTTGTCACCGCGATCCGCGACCCTGATAAGGACCACTCGGTCCACTTCACCGGACTGTCGTTGTCGCCCCTGCACGACACGCTCCGCGACGTGGCGCTCGCGGAGGCGACGGTGTTCGCCGCGGTCCTGCTGGCGGCCGGCGTGCTCGGCACCTTCTGGGTCCGGGCTTCTCTGCGACCGCTGCGGCGGGTGGCGGCCACCGCGTCCCGAGTGGCGGAGCTCCCGCTCGAGTCCGGTGAGGTGGAGCTGCCCGTCGGCGTGCCCGACACCGACCCGCGCACCGAGACCGGTCAGGTGGGGCTGGCGTTCAACCGGATGCTCGGGCACGTGGCTATGGCCCTGCAGCGCCGCGCGGCCAGCGAAGCGCGGCTGCGCCGCTTCGCCGCCGACGCCAGCCATGAACTGCGTACGCCGCTCGCCGCCATCCGCGGCTACGCGGAACTTGGCATGCTGCATCCCGGCGACTCGCCCGAAGCGGTCACGCACGCGCTCGGCCGGGTGCTATCGGAGTCCACCAGGATGAGTGTGCTCGTGGACGACCTGCTGCTGCTCGCCCGGCTCGACGCGGGCCGCCCGCTGAGCCGGGAAACGGTCGACATGACGAGGCTGGCGATCGACGCGACGAGCGACGCGCAGGTCGCCCGGCCCGGTCACCGCTGGGTCCTCGAGCTGCCTGACGACTCGGTCTCGGTCAGCGGTGACGAGCACCGGCTGCGTCAGGTGCTCGCCAACCTGCTATCCAACGCGGGGAAGCACACGCCGGACGGGACAACGGTCACCGTCGGGGTCAGCGACCGGCTGCCGGACGGCGAGCCAGGCGTCGGGCCGCAGTCGGTCGGGCACGGCGCGCTCCCGCCCGAGCCGCGGGTCGTGGTGACGGTGACCGACGACGGCCCGGGCATCCCGGGCGGCCTGCTGCCCGACCTGTTCGAGCGGTTCACCCGCGCGGACACGTCCCGCTCGCACGCGACCAACGCAACCTCTACCGGCCTCGGCCTGGCGATCGTCGACGCGGTGGTCGCCGCACACCACGGCGCGGTACTGGTGACCAGCAGCCCCGGCATGACACGCTTCACCCTCGTGCTCGCCAGGCACGCCGAACCTGAGCCGCCGCCCGCCCGCCCGCAGCGCTGGCCCCGCCCCACCGCGAAGACCCCGAACAAGGCCTGAAAGCCGCCGCGGCCGGACCTGCCCAGGGGGCAAGCTCCGGCCGCACGGGTGAGCTTGTCGTCAGTCGGCGCGGGCGTGAGCCGACCGGTCGGCGGCCACCTCCGCTGGCTCCTCGGCGTCCACGTGCTCCGCCGTGGCGGAGGCGGGCGCCGGGGCGGCCTGCGTCGCCTGGAGCGGGCCGCTGCGCATGAGGGCGCCGACGAGGATGGCACCGCCCAGGAAGATCCAGAAGCCCACCCAGAAGACGGTGATGTAGCCGTGGATCAGGCCCTGGGCCTGCAGCACGCCAAGCGCCGACCTGCTCGGAGCGATGTGGAAGGCGGCCAGGTGGCTGGCGATGTAGCTGGCAGTCGCGGACGCCGCGATCGTGTTGAACAGCGAGGTGCCGATCGAGCCGCCGAGCTGCTGTCCGGTGTTCACCGTCGCCGACGCCACCCCGGCATCGCGCGGAGCGACGCCGTAAGTGCCGGTGTTCATCGCCGTGGAGAACAGGAAGCCCATGCCAACGCCGGTGATCATCACCGGGCCGAGAATGTCGCCGACGTAGTCGGGCCGCAGGCCGATGTGGGTCAACCAGAACTGGCCTCCGGCGAGCATCAGGAAGCCCGCCACCACCAGCGGCTTGGGGCCGATCTTGGGCAGCAGCACGATGTTGGACACGTTGGCCGCGGCGGCGATGCAGAAGACCATCGGGAGGAAGGCCAGGCCGCTGATCACCGGCGAGAACCCGAGGGTCACTTGCATGTAGTAGGTGAGGAACAGGAAGATGCCGAACATGCCGGCCCCGACGATCAGGATCGCCAGGTAGGCGCCGCCGCGGTTGCGGTCGAGCACCACCCGGGGCGGCAGCAGGGGGTGCGCCGCCCGGGTCTGCCAGACGGCGAAGGCGACCAGCAGCACGGCGCCCGCGATCAGGAAGATGTAGGTCGACGGCGTGCCCCAGCTGTGCAGCGCGGCGTTGGAGAAACCGTAGACCAGGCAGAAGACGCCACCGGAAACCATCAGTACGCCGGGGACGTCCAGCTTGGCGTCGGCCGCGCGCGGCTGCCGGTGCAGCAGCACTGAGCCGCCGGCTACCGCGAGCCCGGCGAAGATGAGGTTGATGTACAGGCACCAGCGCCAGGACAGGTACTCGGTCAGCGCGCCGCCGAGCAGCAGGCCGACCGCGCCGCCCGCGCCGGCGATCGCGCCGTAGACGCCGAACGCCTTGCCGCGCTCCTTGGGGTCGCTGAAGGTGGTGGTCAGCAGCGCTAGCGCGGCGGGGGCGAGCATCGCGCCGAACACGCCCTGGCAGGCACGGGCGGTGACCAGCATGGCGAAGTTCACCGACGCGCCGCCGATCGCTGACGCGGCGGCGAAGCCGATCAGGCCGGTTATGAAGATGATCTTGCGTCCGACAAGGTCTGCCACCCGGCCGCTGAACAGCAGCAGGCTGCCGAAGGACAGCGAGTATGCGGTGACGATCCACTGGCGGTCGACGTTGGTGAATCCGAGGTCCCGCTGCGCGGATGGCAGCGCGAGGTTCATCACCGTCATGTCGAGCACGACCATGAGCTGCGCGATTCCGATGACGACGAGAATGAGCCAGCGCCGTGGGTCGGGCTCTGCCTCCGCGCGCGAACCCCAGCCGTGCTGCGCCGGGCCGGTTTCCCCCGCAGGCACGGGGACGCTTGCTTCGGACATTCCGTCCACCAATCTGGAGGTTTTTTCTCCGCTTCTAGGCCGAGCATAACACGAAGCGGAGGAAATACCTCCGCTCGGGGTACTCTGTAAACATGACGGTTCGGGCTGAGGAAACGTCTCAGGACGGTACGGGCGAGCGCCCGCTCCGCAGGGACGCTGAGCGGAACCGGCAGCGCATCCTCGCCGCCGCCGCTGAGGTGTTCACCGAGCGGGGGCTGGACGCGACCCTGGATGAGGTCGCGCGCGCCGCCAATGTGGGTGTCGGGACCGTCTACCGCCGGTTCCCGGATAAGGAGTCGCTGGTCGCCGAGCTGTTCAGGGACCGGATCGACGCTTTGGTCACGGTCGCGGAGGAGGCGTGCAACGCGCCCGACCCGTGGCAAGGGCTGGCCTCCTACCTGGAGTTCGCCGCCGGGGCCATGGCCGGCGACCTCGGGTTGCGGCAGCTGATGATGTTCGCTACCTACGACCGAGACCAGGTCTGCTACGCGCGGGACCGCATGTTCCCCGTCATCAGCCGGCTGGTCGAGCGCGCACAGGCGGCCGGCCAGTTGCGTGACGACTTCCGGGCGACCGACGTCAAGCTGATCGCGTTCATGCTCGCGTCCGTGGCAGAATATGCCGCGGCCATCCGGCCCGAGTTGTGGCGGCGCTACCTGACGCTGCTTGTCGATGGCCTGCGCCCGGCCCGGGACGCGGTCACCGCCCTCAGCGTCCCCGCGCCGACCACAGAGGAACTAGGCTCCGTGATGCGCGCCAACGGCCATCGCCGCTAGCCCCCTTCGGCGAGCAGGCCGCTGGCCCTCTTGAGCCGCGCGCCCTGCGCGTGCACATGCACGTGCATTCACCTGGTGCATCATTCTCGTGCATAATTCGCGTGCACGTGAATTATGCACCGCCCATGACTTCTGCACGTGCATCCGCACGACTGTGCTCTCCTGTGCACCGGCATTGTGCATTTGCTGCTAATGGTCCAAATAGATCCGTTCCCGCAACACCAGAAACCCGTGATGACCTGCGAGAACTTCTATGCAAACGATTTTATGCGCAACGATCTGACGGGATGCTATAGCCTTAGCGCGAGCCGTCGGCAAGCCGTTCTGGGCCGAGTGAATTTACCGCTGAACCTAGGGACAAGTCCGTCAAATCGCGGTAAGATCTCACTTGCAAGGCACCAATGACGTTGACCTGCTCGTCGAGCTCCCCCTCCTCGACTTTGGAGTTCCCGATCGTGACTTCTTTCGGCAACAGCGTGCGTGATGATCAGCAGCTCCGCGAACTCCAGGAGCTGATCGCCAAGCTGAAAGACGTCGATCGGCAGCTCGCTCTCCCCCGCACTGCGCACAGCCTCAAACAGGCGGTCGTCGTGGACGCGCCGTTGCTTGCGGCAGACGCTGCTGATGCGGCCAGCGCCTAGCAGCTAGAGACCGGCCCCGCGTCCCCGCGGGATGGTTGTGCGGACACGCAGCCCATGGTGCGCGCCGCGGCGGTTCCCTCGACAACGCCGTACTCCTGCGGTGATGGTGCTCCGGTTATGCGGTCAGGACGACCTTCCAGGACTTGCCGTTCCAGAATGCCGACTCCGAACGCCCCAAGCCGAAGGCGGCTATGACGTCGGGTCCGCTAGCGGCGCGCCATCGCGCGTAGCAACCGCGCCGACTCCTGCGACGTGAGCGCCGCCGTCTTCAGCTGACTGAAGGTCCGCAGGTAACGCGCCACCTCATCGCGGTCCTCCAGGCTGACACCGCCGGACAGCCCGGCCAGGTGGATCACCCCGATGCCCGGGGTCTGCGCGAATCGCAGGATGGTCATCGAGCCACAGCCGGCCGCCGCGTGGGCGCCCGCGGCAAACGGCAGCACCCGGACTGAGATCGCCGCCCCGGCTCCGGCGCCAGTTTCCGCGAGGACGGCGAGCCGTGTCAGCTGGTCCCGCATCACTCCCGGCCCGCCGACCGCCTGGCGGAGCGCGCCTTCGGTAATGACGAAGTCCAGCAGCGTGCCGCTCGCATTGCCCGTCCCGGCCTGCCTGCCCTCGGTTTGCGCGGGCCAGGCTTCCGCAGTGCCGCGGCCGAGCGCGATCCGCTGCCGTGCCAGCTTCACCTCCACGGTGTGCTCCCGCTGGTCGGCCGAGGTGCAGTTCGCGTCGGCGTCGGCCACGGCGCTCGCGTACCGCGCCGTCTGGAGCAGATCTGGAACCTGGTTCGGCTCGTAGCAGAGCACCTCGGTCGCGGCGATCTCCATGATCACGTAGTCCTGCCCAGCCTCGGACAGGACATCGGCGTAGTCGAGCCACCAGCCGGTCAGCCGGCCGCTGTGCGCGATGGCGAGCAGCGCCTCCTGCTCGGACGCGGCCACGCCGTACTCGGTGAGGAGCTCGCGAAGCTCCTTGGGACGGATGCCGCGCTGCCCGGTCTCGATCCTGGAGACTTTAGAGCGGTCGCATTCGAGGATCCGGGCTGCCTGGTCGAGGTTGTAGCCCATGCTCTCCCGGTAGCCGCGCAGCGCAGTGCCGAGCAGCCGGCGCCGTACGGGGGGTGTTCCGGTCATTGGACCTCCTTCGTGCTAGACGAGGTCGAACCTAGCACTTTAAGTAGTCCAATGTCGAACGACGCGCCGAGAAGAGCGATAGTGGCATGGAGTTATCAGTTCAGGTTTTCGATTGCCGTCATGATCCGGCGCTCGGACACCGGCACCGGGGTGCCGATTGTCTGCGCGAACAGGCTCACCCGGAGCTCTTCGATCTGCCAGCGGATCTCCGTCGCCGCCTGCGACGAACGAGCCTCGGGCCGGAGTGCGGCGAGCGCGGCCAGGTACCCGTCCCGCACCCGGTGCACCACGGCCATCTGCTGAGCGTCCCGGCCGGCGTTCTCCGCCAGCCGGTCGAGTCGGCGGCCCACCGCCTTCAGGTAGCGAGCCATCGCAGGGAGCCTGCCCGTCCCGGTCGAGGTCAGGAACCCAGCGCGGATGAGGCCGTCGAGCTGCGCATTGATGTCCGCGACGGCCGGGGCGAGCACCGGGCTGGTCAGCGAATCCAGCCGGATCCGCGCCTCGTGGGCACCGCGCAGGATCTCCTCCGCCCAGGTCACGACCTCGTAGGTGGCGGCATGCAGTCGCGGCCGCACGTGCTCGACCAGCCGGGCGAACCCCTCGGCATCCCAGGCGGGACCTCCCGCCTCGTCGATGAGACCGTCGACGGCACAGCTCACGCAGTCCGTGAACAGGGCGGCCACCGAGCCGTGCGGGTTGTCGCTGAGCACCAGCTTCTGTGCCGTGGAAAGGCGCTTCGCCACGTCGTTGGCGGGTGACTTAACGGCGATCAGCACCAGACGGCGGGTCCCGGCGCGCATCGCCCGGCGGGCCGCCGCCGCCGTCTCGAAGAGCCTGACGTCGACGGCAGCGCCGGCGTCGACGAGCGCTGGGTACGCCTTGACCTCGCCGTCGGTGAACTCCCGGGGCAGCGCGCCGAAGTCCCAGCTCGTCAGCCCGGTCCGGGCGAGAGACGCAGCGCGGGCGGAGAGTGTTGCCCTGACCTTCGGTCGCAGCTGGCGCTTGAGGGCGGCCAGGTCCTTGCCGGTGCCCACGATCTTGTCGCCGTCCAGCACACGGAACGTGATCCGCAGGTGCGGGGGGAGCTTGTCCAGGTCGAAAGCGTCAGCCGGAACCCGGACGCCGCGCAGCCGGAGCAGTTCCGCAGAGAGCGTCTCCCTGACTTCGGAGCCGGGCAGGCGCCCGTCGAGGTCGGTGAGGATCTCGCGGGCCACGTTCGGTGCCGGAACGAGCTCGCGGCGCAAGTTCTTCGGCAGGCTCCGGATCAGCTCGGTGACGAGCTCGAGGCGCAGGCCGGGCACCTGCCAGGAGAACTCTTCCGGGTTCGCCTGGTTGAGGGTCTTGAGCGGGATGTCGATCGTGACGCCGTCCGCCGCGCTGCCCGGCTCGAACGCGTAGCTCAGCGTGAGCCCGGTCCCCTCGCCGCCGAGCCCGGGTGACGCGGACGTCCACACCTCCGGGTAGGCGCCATGGTCGAGGTCGTTGGCCGCGTCGGAGAGCAGGTCGTCGAGCTTGAGCGTCAGCAGATCCGGGGTCTCGTGCCTGGCTTTTTTCCACCAGGTGTCGAAGTGCCGGGCGGAGACCGCGTCCTTGGGAACCCGCGCGTCGTAGAACGCGAACAAGACGTCCTCACCCACTACCAGCCCGCGTCGCCGGGCGCGCTGCTCAAGTTCGGCAGCCTGCTCAAGCAGCCGCTTGTTGTCGCGGAAGAAGTGGTGCCTGGTCTCCCAGTCGCCGTCCACCAGCGCATGCCTGATGAACAGCTCACGAGCGAGCAGGGCATCGATCCGGTGCAGCAGGATGATCCGGTCGGCGATGATCGGGATGCCGTACAGGGTCACTTTCTCGGTCGCCACCGCCGCGCCGCGGTCCTTCGACCAGCGGGGCTCGCTGTAGGTGCGCTTGACCAGGTGCGCGGCTACCGGTTCCACCCACTCCGGCTCGATCGCCGCGACGGTCCGCGCCCATAGCCGGGAGGTCTCCACCAGTTCGGCGGCCACCACCCAGTCCGGCGGCTTCTTCGCGAGACCGGACCCGGGGAAGACCGCGAACTTCGTGCCGCGGGCGCCCAGGTACTCCGGCAGCGGGCGGCGACCCCTCCAGCCAGCTCCCTGCTCGGCCGGGCCCCGCTCCCCCGGCGTGCCGCCGGGGCGGGCGGCCGGAAGCACCACCTTCATGCCGACGTGCGAGAGCAGGCCGGCGAGCAGGGCCGTGTGCAGCACGGATCGTTCGGAAGAAGATGATCGTGAATTGATCCCCAGCTCAGCCGACAGCGACCTCAGCTGGGAATGCAGGTCCTGCCACTCGCGAACCCGCAGGTAGTTGAGGAACTCAGCGCGGCACAGCCGGCGGAACGCGGAGCCGGACAACTCGCGCTGCTGCTCGGACAGGTAGTCCCAGAGCGCGACGAACGCCAGGAAGTCTGACTCGGGCTGCGCGAAGCGGCGGTGCGCGGTATCGGCGGCCTGCTGGTTGTCAGACGGACGCTCGCGCGGATCCTGGATGGATAGCGCGGCGGCGATGATGAGGATCTCGCGGGCGCAGCCCTGCTTGCCGGCCTCGATGATCATCCGGGCGATGCGCGGGTCCACGGGGAGCCTGGCCATCTGCCGCCCGACGTCGGTGAGCCGGTCGCGGGACATGGCGTTGAGCTCTTCCAGCAGCTTGACGCCGTCGGTGATCGCGCGCGGGTCGGGCGGGTCCACGAACGGGAACCTGCGGACGTCGCCGAGGCGGGCGGCGGCCATCTGGAGGATGACAGAGGCGAGGTTGGTGCGCTGGATCTCCGGGTCGGTGAACTCGGGCCGGGTGTCGAAGTCGTCCTCGGCGTACAGCCGGATGCAGATGCCGTCGGCGACGCGGCCGCAACGGCCCTTGCGCTGGTTGGCGGACGCCTGCGAGATCGCCTCGATGGGCAGCCGCTGCACCTTGGTGCGCAGCGAGTAGCGACTGATGCGCGCGGTCCCCGGGTCAATGACGTAGCGGATGCCGGGGACGGTGAGCGAAGTCTCCGCGACGTTCGTGGCGAGCACGACGCGGCGGCTGGTCAGCGAGCGGCTGGCGGGAACCTCGAAGACGCGGTGCTGTTCAGCGGCGGACAGCCGCGCGTACAGCGGCAGGAC
>Ga0123356_10001887_pt1 | contig 22733 bp, 30 predicted proteins | sample TergutEmb28metaG_2_FD_92546 | JGI IMG/M metagenome (GOLD analysis project Ga0123356, IMG submission 92546) | Embiratermes neotenicus P3 segment gut microbial communities from Petit-Saut dam, French Guiana - Emb289 P3 | ecosystem: Host-associated > Arthropoda: Insects > Digestive system > Gut ...
GATTTACTTGTTGATTCCAGTTTTCTTTTTTTTAACGTATCAATAACCACATCTGCACTAATGTGTAGTACACGGGAAATATCACGTACTCCCGAGCCATTTATAGCCATTTCAAGTATGCGAAACTTTACCCCCGGCTCACAAGCACGATACTTATAGTCCAGCTGAAACACTGAACGCGAACATTTTTCATTCCGACAAGCATACCGCTGCACCCCATCAGGACGTTTACCGAATTTTACAACATTTGCACTCCCACAAGAAGGACACTTTACAGACACTAACACCATACATACTTCACAATCAACCCCTACACCCACAATCTATTTCAACATATCCATCAACTAATATCGAACACTACCGAGAATTACACCAGTATCCTGAACAACACTATCAAATGTATAGAGGGAGTCTCTCCATAGTTGCATGTTTTGTGAAACATCCTCACCGTTTTCAACAAGGCTCCGTACATAAACATTCACCGAGGGCATATCGGATAGTGTAAGCTGAGTGGCGTCAATTTTCTTTCAGTGGGATGCATATGCGCCAAAATGGCACATGCTAAAACCTAATGATATCTAAGCATCCAATCTACCCAGCAAAACACGATACCCACTTTCCCGAGCCAAAACTTCACAATTCCCAAACGTAGCGCAAAACGTCTCTGGCAGAATTTTTACACCAATCTTGCTGCGGATAACCATCTGAAAGCTACTACCCATTGCCATGACCTTGGGTGCACCTGCGATGATTGCCCTAACAGTGGCCATGCCAGCACTTACAGGTGGATTAGAGAGAACACACTCAAAACGGTTCGACTCGACAGGTTCATAGAGGTAGCCATAACGGACTTCAGCGTTACGTACCCGGTTGCTGTCTATATTCTGTCGGGCCAGCCGCACGGCACGCACATTTACATCTGTCATAATAACACGCAGACTCGGGTTAGATGCGGCCGCCACGATTCCTACAGCGCCATAACCGCAACCCAAATCAAGCACAACCCCGTTGTTTGGTAGAACCATAGCGTCAATTAAAACATGCGTCCCCAAATCCACACGTTTTTTAGAAAATACACCAGAAGAAGTCATAAACTCAAAATTACGGCCCAGCAGGCACGCACGAATCAGACCGAAGTGTTCACTGCTCGTTGGCACAGATGTAAAGTAGTGCTCAGGGGGCTTACTGTTTTTCTTGCTCATCGCCACCTGCACCGGTCTTCCAAACTTTGGGGTAAATGTTACGTGGCATTAGCACCCGCGCTAACGTCGCCACTGTACCATGCCGCATATCCAGGATCTGAGTGGTAGAAGTTTGCGCACGGCCCAACGCGATGGCCTCGCCTTTGAGAGTGAATATAGCAACTATGTTGCTTTTCTCCACGTCACTGTCCACCTGCAAAACACCTGGTGCAGTCAAATTAGCTCCATGACAAAGCGCATCAACTGCCGAGTCGCGAACAATGATTTTTGGCAGCCCCATCAACGCAGTTTCTAGGGGTTCGATAAATTTGTAGAGATATGAGGGATCTTTGGTACGTTCGTACTCGCCAAACCAGTAGGCAACATCGTGGAGGGTAACACATTTGGGGCTGGTTTCGATGAATGGCCCGGCACGGGTTCTGCGCAGCTCTTGCATATGACCACCAACGCCTAGAATTTCACCTATGTCAAAGCACAGCTTTCGAATGTAGGTTCCGCCTTCACACCCCACTTTGAATAGCACATTTCGTCCGTCACGTTCGAGATAGTCGATGTAATAGATACGCCGGATGCGGAGTTGACGTTTGACTGAACTACGCAACGGAGGTCGCTGATAGATTTCGTCCTCAAACAGGCTTAGCACATGTTTGATACTGGATTCATCAACGTCGCCGTGGAGTTTTAAGACGCAAACATATTCTTTGCCGCTATATAGCAACGCCTGCACCATCTTTGTGGCCTCCTCCAACGTAATGGGCAATACCCCAGTGACTTTGGGGTCTAAGGTGCCTCCGTGCCCGATGACATCGAGTTTGAGGATTTTTTTTGTCCAAGCGGCAACTTCATGACTTGTGGGTCCCGCGGGCTTATCAAGGTTTATGGTGCCGTATTTGATGTATTGCTTTGCGGGGCGCTCAGAAGGCTTACAACCATACTTTGGGTCGGTGTGGTCTTCTGCTTTAATTTGCAAGGTACGCTTAGTTTCCCATGGCGGAAGCGTTCTGGGCATAACTGGTTTTCTCCTAGATAGGAAAGAAAAAGGTTCGAGGTATTTTAAAGTTTAAAACTATCAGGGCTGCGTCATTTCCTCAGTTTTGCCTGCAATATCCAGCGCTTGGGTGACTTCGTCGTCGGATGCGCCTCGCTTAACGTCGATTTTATATTCGAGAGGCATGATATGGCTGAGGTTGACGCGTCTGCGTTTAACACCGGTTAGTTTTTTGGGTCCAGTGACTAAGACAAAGCTTTTATCCATAACGTCTACGATGACACATTTTTGGCAGCATTCGCGCCCTGCTTGCTTAACACATATTCTGCCGACTTCAATAGCGGGCATGTTTTGATATCTCCTTGAAGAGGGAATACTGCAATTGGTAAATATAAGCATAGCAGGCAAGATATGAAAAGTGTTACCTACACGTGTGACCCCTACTAGCGGCTATGTCCTGCTCAGACATCAACAGGCATTTGACAGCTCCAAAACTAAGCATGCAAGTTTTCCCTGTGCATTGCATATATAAATCGAGATTTAAGCGAGCTAATCAGCAAACCATTAATTTTGTATTTTAAAAGTTAAAAAGTAGGGTTGGAAACGCAGGGTTAAATCATGCGTTTGACGAGGTCGTTGATGGCTTCACCGCGGTAGCCTGCTTCGCCGCCGGCACGGAAGGAGGTTTTGATTGCACCTTTGTAACCTTTGCTTGGGGGATGCAATTTAAAGCGTGCTTCAATATCGGGCAGGTTCTTGTATGCAATTTTGCAACTAATTAGTGCGTCTGCCAGTTCCTCAAGGCTGCTGTAGCCTGTTTTTGTAGGGTCGTCAGCGAGTTTTTTGCCGCCTAGGTATCTGCCGCGCTTCTGCAGCATTGCTGTAACGGTTTCTTTGGTGGCTTCGCCCCAAGTTACATAGTTATTGACACGTTGAAGCATGCCTTTGTAGGCGGGTCGACTGTCGATGAGGACGGCATGGTTAGTGTGGTTTAAGCGCAGGAGGTCGAGTGTTTCACGGGCTTCTCTTTGTGCGCTAACAGTTCCGCGGACGCGGACAACTATGAAGCATTTGCTTTCTTCGGTTTGTTGTGCCAATTTACTTCACCCAATCGGTTGTTGTAATCAAGTTGTATGTTTTAGTTAATCCGTCAAATATTGCACATGCATAGGAGGGGACAGTTCTCGTTGACCCATAGCTGCGCATCCAAAGGTCTTTAACGCCTGCTAAGCCTAAGATGACTTTGGCGACTTCGCTGGAAACTAGACCTAAACCTCTTGGACCTGGAACGATGACGACACGAACACCACCGCATTTACCTTCTACTTGGAAGGGTATGCTGTGGGGTTTGCCACAGCCGCATTCCCAACTGCCGCAGCCCCGTTTGACTGGAACGATATTTAGACGGGCGTTAGCGGCTGCTTTTTCAATGGCATTACGGACTTGGCTGGCTTTTCCTTGGCCTAAGCCAACGTAACCGTCTCTGTTGCCTACTGCAACGATAGCTTTGAAACGGCTTTTTTCGCCGGCGTCAGTTTGTTTCTGTACGAGGTTAACGTTAATGACTTCTTCTTGCAGATCTGGGAGTAGCGAATCGACGATTTGGGATTCACTAATTTTTATACCGGATAGGAATACGTCTTCGATTGTTGTGATTTTGCCTTCTTGAATCAGTTTGCCCAAGCGCGTTTTTGGAACCCACTGCTCTAGGCTGTGAGCACGTCTTTCGCTGTCTCTGCTTCTATCTCGCGGATTTCTACTCATGCTTTCTTTTCACCCTTCTTTGCAGCAGCTTTTTTAGCTGGTGCTTTCTCTTTTGCCACTTTTGTTTTTGAAGCGGCTTTCTTGTTGGTTAGTTTTTCTTTTGAGACTTTTTCCTTAGAGAGAGTTTTTGCTTTACTTTTTGTAGTTTTAGCTTTCGCTGGAGCTTTCTTTGGTTTTTCTGTTGCTTTAACTTTTTCTTCTGGCGCTACTTTAACTGGCGCAGTTTTGACTCCGACGGGTTTGACTTTTGGCGTTTTCTCTTTGGGAGCTTTTTCCATGGGAGTGTCATCTTTTTTCTCGGCGGATGCTTTTGTTTTGATTGTTGTTTTTACTACGGGTTTTACTTCTTCTTTGGGAGCTTTTGGTGTAGTTTTAGCTTTTGTTTTGGGTTCTTCTGCCTTAACGTCAGCTTTGGGTTCTGTTAGTTCTGGAGCTGGTTTGGTTTCAGTTTTAGGAGTTGGGGGCTTTGCAGGGGGCTTAGTTTCAGTTTTGGGTGTGGTTGGTGGTTCAAGTTTAGGTTGTGTTATTGTGGCCTCGGTTTTGGGTGTTTCTACAGGGGTAGTTTTGATTTCGGGTTTTGGAGTGGGTTTGGCTTCAGTTTTTGGGGGGGTCTTGGGTTTGGATTTTGGTGCAGGTGCACTTGGTGGTTCGGGAGCGATTGTGACGCCTTTGAAGGAACTTGCGATTGCTGTACGAACTATGCTGAAGTGTCCAGCGATCTTTTCAGGGGCAATACCTTTGTCAGTGTATTTGGTAAATTTTGCGGTGTAAACTTGTGGTTCTTCGGTGTCTAGCTCGTTAGCGTAGTATCCGATATGGTCGCCTTTGGAACGGGCTGCAACAATTTTCTCATCTCCGTGTGGAATCTCTACACCTGCATCGATTACACCGTGCAAGACAGCAAAGACTTTGGCACCCTTGGTTGGGTTAATTAAGCCTAAGTCGAGGATTGCTTCGTTTATCCCCGCTGCTTTGGCTTTGAGTCCACAGAGTAAGCCAGTAAGGTAGGCGGCTGGAAGGTTGCCTGTGGGTGCTCTCCAACCGTATTTTTTGATGAGTTCACGACTGTTAGCAGCGGCAACAGTTTGGTCACCTGTGGGTTTTGCAATTATGATTTGTGCATTTGCGTTTTTGATCGATGTGCGAGTGACCAGACGCGGTCTGCCAGATATGACGAGTGCCTTGCGTGCTTGGTAATCGGTTTTTCCTTCGCGTCTACGACGTAGTTGTACGCGGTAATTGCTACTTTTTGCCACTTAACGTTTCCTCCATAGATCGTTCTCTTTTAGGTTGCGTTCTAACTCTGCGATTGAATCGAATCGTCCACTACCCGCCATCCTATAGTACTGGGTATAGGTGGTTTCAGTTATCACTCGGCTAGCTTTTAACTCACGAAGTTTTCGTCGCAACGAACGGATTTTGAGCATCCAAGCGTCCTTTTGGGTAACTTTTGCGTGGCCTGCACCTGTAACGCTGCCCACACCGCTACGGCGTCCCAGGCGTTTCTTTGCTTGGATGGTTTTTGCGCGTGAGCGACTCACGCCTTTTTCAGGTAATGAAACGATGATTTTCTCGTGGATTAGCTTGCGAATTTCTTCTCGGGTGATTGCACCGTCCACATCGTCCATGCGTGCTGGGTCAATCCATACACGGTTCTCGCCAATTTTGAGGATTTGAGCCGCTATACGTCTTTGCCCACTTAGGTCAGTCATTGCCTTTATCTCCTTTCTTTGATTTAATTTTTCCTTTAGCTTTATTCTTCTTTTCTTTGTTGTCTTCTTTGGTTTCCTTAGTGTCTTTGTCCTGTTCTGTTTCTTCGTTGTCTTCCTCTTCGTCTTCTTCGTTGTCTTCTTCAGTCATTTCTTCTTCTTCGGAAACTGTGATGTTGAGAATTTTTAAGTCGAGTTCTTTTGCTTTAGCGATGATCTCGGTGCGTTTACGTTGACCAACGGTGTGTGCAATGCGGACTGCTTGGGTGTTCGTGTCGACGTTGGATAGGTCTGCTACATTGTAAACAATGTCTTCACGGTAACCTGATGGATGTAGGCCGCGGGCAACTTTGGGTCCTTTATAACCTACACTGGGTCCTGGAGGCCAGCCTAAGATTTTCCGGCGGATCTTGTTGTCTAGTCCGCGTGGTCTACGCCAACTTGGGCTAAAGCGGGCGTACTTCCAGCTTTCGGGGCGTAGAAACTTTGGTTTTTTGTTTCGGGCGCGTTCCCGAGCACGGAGTTCTTTGCGTGAAGGTGAAATTTTCTTTTCGCTCATCATGCCATACCTTCGTTTCGTTCATATGTATAAATGCCGTCGAGGAAGACTCTTGGGTCTTTTCGCCGTACTTTTGTTGACTGTTCAATGTTGGCAGCGGTTTGGCTGACTTCCTCAAGGTTTGAACCTTGAAGGATTATATCTTCGGTTTCTATGGTGACTTTGACATCGCCCAGAATCTCGACTTTGCGGGGTCTGCGTTCGCCGGTAAAGTTTTCGATTAGTACAGATCTACCTTGGAGTTTTATTGATATAGGAAAGTGTGAGAATACGATCTTCATCTTATATGAGTAGCCTTTGGTTACACCGGTTATCATGTTGTTGATATGAGAGTGTATTGTTCCGACTAGGGCAATTTGTTTTTTGCGTGGCCACTTGGCGAATATGCGGACGTTTTTGCCTTCGCCTTCAATGTTTACGCCTGCGAATGAGAAGTCGCGTGTGAGGTTTCCTTTGGCTCCTTTAACGCTGACTTTTTTACCGTCTACACTAAGAGTTACGTCGTCTGGGACCTGAATTGTTCTTGATACTTCGGGGAGCCGCATGAGTTTTTATCTCCTAATACACGAAGGCTAAGAGCCTTCCTCCGATATTCTTTTTTTCCGCATCTTTGTGGGCTATAACACCCTGGGATGTTGAAACAACCATAATACCGACGTCCCTAGATGGGAGAAATCGTTTTTCCCAGTCTTCATACTCGGTGGATTTGACCGCAAAGCGTGGTTTGACCGGACCGCACTTATTAATTCTGCCAAGGAGTTGAACCTTGAATTTTCCTTGACGTCCGTCATCGATGAATTCGAATTCGCCTATGTAACCGTTGAGTTGCATTATGCGTAAGACACGGCCCAAAAGCTTAGAGGCGGGGCTAATGATGCATTCTCGCTTGTTGCGGGTTTCGTTGTTGATGATGGTTACGAGACCATTGGTTAAGGTATCCATTTTCTTTCTTTAGCTCCTACTCATATTTTTTGAAGCCTAATTTTGGGGCAGCCTCTCTAAAACATGTCCTGCATAAATATAAATTGTAACGTCGAATAACCGGACCATAAGAACCGCATCTTACGCATGGACGCGAACCTTTGCCATATTTTCGTTCTTTCTTAACTTGCTGTTTTCCCATAAATTCACACTCTTTAGACGATTTCGACTCCTAAGGTTTTTTTTACGAAAACCATTGACTCTTCAGGTGTTAACACATGTTTTGAACCGATTGCTTTGCTTTGTCGCTTGCGAATTTTGATGCGCTGTCCCGGTCGGTTAATTGTCACACATATATCCATGCCGAATATACCGATTTCGGGATCGTATTTGACACCAGAGATATCGATGTGCTCTTTGAGGCCAAAACTAAAGTTTCCGCGGAGATCAAAGGCGCGTTTGGCAACTTTGTTGTCAATGACTGGAAGGACTTTCTTCAGAAAGTCTATGGCACCTTGTTTGCGCAGGGTCACGACCACAGCAATTGATTCTCCCTCGCGTATGCCAAAATCGCGAATGGTAGATTTGGCTTTGCGTTTGACTGGAGTACGACCAGTGATTTCTTCGAGAACATGGTTTGCTTTTTCGAGGGGTTCGCCTGATTTGCCGACGTTGAGGTTAACCACGACTTTTTCGATACGGGGTTTGAGCATCGGATGCTCTATCCAAGTCTTAGTTATCGCATCTTCTTCACTCAATTACGAGTGCCTCCAATGTGTTTATCATAGGGGTTGCTTCGCCAATTGAGAAGACGAAGTTAAGAATGGTTTGGTAACGTGTACCTTTGGCGTCTTCGATGACAACTAGAGCTTGACGACGTTTCTTTGCTTCTGTTTTCTCGATTTCCACAATTCTGCCGATTTTTCCGATGTTTTTGCCGCCGGTGATGACTGCAAGATTACCCTCTTTGGTTTTTAGGGTTTCTGTAACTGTCTTCTCCGGATAGGTCACTTTGAGGATATCAAATGTGTTGTAGGTAACTTCAACAGGGTTCTTGGGATCGGCGACTTTGATGAGTATAACTGAGCCGTCATGCAGAGCGATTTGGACTCCATTGCGCACGATGGTTTTGTTTTCGACACGAACCAGTTTAAAGTTGGATTCTTCTTTGCTTATGGGGGCTAAAACTAAGCCTTTGTGTGAGGGCATCACGCGGTAGTATTTGTTAGCGTCAGGCATGGATATTACATCCATCAAGCCAATGGGGGATTCGTCACGTTTGCGAATTTTGCCGTCAACTAGGACTTTGCCTTGTGCAATGATCAGTTTGCCTTCTTTGCGGGTTTGTGCCACACCTAACATGTCACGTAAAACAAGGGTTAGGGGTAGACATTCCTGTAGTGAGTGAGAACCTGAAGATGGTTTAGCCACCCAAGGTAAGTCTTTTCTGTGAATCTGCCAGAATGCTGGTGCTGGCTTACGTTTTAAGCGTGCGGTCTTTCCTTTTTTACCCAATTTATTGTCCTCCTTCTTGCTCTTCCTCTACGCCTTCTTCGTCCTGCTCTTCCTCTGTTATTGTGTCCTCAATTTTTTCTTTGAGGGCGTTCTTTTCGGGTTTTGCGTTGGATTTCTTTTTCTTTGCCGGTGCTTGTTTACGTTTTATGATGGTGTCTTTGCGGTATTTGTCGTCGAGGTTCAGGTTGCGTATTTGGACTTTTGAGGGATGAACTGCTAAGAAAATGTTGGTACCGTCAACTTTTTCGCGGGTTAGGCCTTCCATATAGATGCGGTAGGCCTTGAGGTCGATACGTGAAACTTTACCTTCAAAACCTTTGTTGTCGCCACGCATGATGCGAACGGTGTCGCCTTTGCGGATAGGCAGAGTTTTTGCTCCTTTTGATACTTGGAGGTCGCTTGAAAGCGGTGCTGCCATCATTTTGTGACGTATGTGAGCGGGCGCATTGAAGAGCGCTTTTCTTTGTTTACGGGGGTTTTTTACTGATTTTTGCATTACTTTGACACCTACACTATTATGCTTGAAGCGCTTGCGATTCTTGGCCAACGTTCAGCTGCTTCTCTGGCAACTGGCCCACGGATCTCGGAGCCTTTCATTTCGCCTTCGGGGGTGATTATGACAGCTGCGTTGTCTTCGAATTGAACCCAGACGCCATCGATTCGTCGGTATGCTTTTCTTTGACGTACAATGATGGCTTGAAACATTTTTTTACGCATATCGGGTGAGCCCTGACGAACTGAAACTGTGACTTTGTCGCCAACTGTGGCGGATGGATAACGTCTTAGTCGACCCTTGTAGCCCATAGCTTGAATTAAGCGCAATACACGTGCACCGGTGTTGTCGGCACATTTCATTTCTGAACCTGCAACTAAGCCACGGCTAATTTTTTGTCCGTGAGATAGCATGCCTTTTGCTGTTAGGGCTCTCTGTTTTGCTTTCGCGGCACACATGCTACTTTTCCTCGCCTAATTTTTCAACAACTACAAAAGAAACCGTCTTGCTTAGCGGTCGGCACTCAGCAATTTTGACGCGGTCGCCTTCTTTGACGTCTAAGCAGGGGGGATTGTGTGTTGGGATGTGTCCGTGTCTGCGTTCGTATCGGACAAATTTTGATGAGAACTGCATGAACTCTCTGTCAACGATAACGGTTTTCTCCATTTTTGCTGTGTGAACGATCCCTTCTAGGACGCGTCCGCGGACTGCAAGTTCACCATGGAAAGGGCAGTTGGGGTCGTCGCAGGATTTTTTGGGTTGCTTGAAACTCATTGACAAATTTTACCATAACCTCTTTATGCTTTTCTTGAGTCGATCCTCTGAGCGGCCGACTAATAATTTACCGTCAATTTCAACGACTGTACCGTCGCCGAAGGTAAAATCGAAAGTTGCAGCTTCTTTGATGATGCTGCGTGTGCCTCCTTCATTTTGAAGTGTGAAGGTGTTACGGGTTTCGCCAACCACTAAACCACTTACACCCATCAGGTTCAGGTTTGGACTCTGTGCGACTAGACCCTTTGCTCCGATGAATTCGTAACGGATGATATCAGGAGTTACTTTCATTCGGAAGTTTGCTCCTTAGCGTCTTTTTTAGGCTTAATTTTCTTTTTCTTTTCTGTATCAGAGACATTGCGGAGCCCTAATTTCTGTTCATTTTGGACTGTGAGAATTTGAGCGATGGTTTTACGTAAGTGACGAATACGGGTCGGGTTCTCTACAGCACCACCGGCTTTAACCATGGTACGTATGCGGGCTAGTTCAACACGCAAATCGATTAAGCGCTGTGCACGGGCTTCCTCAGTCATAGCTTCGATTTCTTTGAGACGCATAACTGGCATTACTGTTTCTCCTCCGCAGCTGGTTTAGCTTCTGTTTTAGGGACGACCATAGTTTGTTTTGATTCCTCAGTGACAGGTTGGGCTTGGACTGGTGGAACTGGTCCCGTTGTGGGGATAACTGGTTGAGCTGGAGAAACCGGGGCGTTGGCAACAACAACTTCCGCTTCAATTACTTCGGTTTCGGGTGCAACATCCATTATGGTGACTTTATCGGGGAAGAATGCGTCTGGAGGCATAACTTTAACGCGAACACCTATCATGCCAGGTTTTAGTTGGACATGTGCTTCAGCAGTTCGCATTGCTCGTGTGGCTGGTTCGCCCACGATCGGGAAGTGACCTGCCTTAAACTTTTCGAAACGAGCACGTTCAGTGGTCAATTTGCCGCTGATGACGATTTCGCAGCCGAGCGCACCTGCTTCCATGACTTGGTTGAGTGCCCAAAAGCCAGCACGTCTGAAATGGACACCACGTTCGAGTGCTGAGGTGACACGGTTTGCTACAACATGGGCATTGAACTCTGGAACCTCGATTTCTGAAACACTAATCTGAGGGTTAGTAACTTTGAAATTTTGCTCAAGTTGAGCGGCGAGTTCTTTGATAGTTTCTCCGCCTCGACCGATAACGAGTCCAGGACGCATCGCGTAGATAACTACATGAGTACCTAACGGTGTCTTGGATATGTTAACTCCGCCGTATCCAGCGCGTTCTAGTTTTCTTTGTAAAAACTCGTCAATTTCTGTGCGTTTAATCGAATCTGTTATAAACCGTTTAACTATGCTCATTTACTGCTCTCCTGCAGATGCTTTCTCTTCTAGCACTATTTCGACGTGAGTCATGATATTATATTTCGGTGATGCCCTCCCGTGTGCTCTGGGAGTGTAACGTTTTAACTTGACACCGGGATATGCGGCGGTGTGCATGATACGGAGACGATCGACATCTAACCCCTTGTTTTCTGCGTTGGCTTGAGCCGCCTGCAATACACGAAGAATTGCGTCAGCAGTTTTTACAGGGTACCTCCCAACACCACAGTTCTCCATACCGCCTTTGTGACCAAGTTTTTTGGTGTAACGTGTGTAGGGAACGGGTTTCTTTTTGGCTACTACGTCACGAAGGAAATTTTTAGCTTGCGCAAGATCCATGCCTTTTATGGCATTTGCAACTTCACGTGCAGCTTTATGGGAGACTTTGAGTTCTCGTCCGCTGGCTTTCGCTGTTTTTTCTGGATTAAGCATTTCTTCGATTATTGAGTAGCCCCATTTTGGCATTTTTATATCTCCGATGCGCAAACAAACACGTAAAAGCGATTTATATGGCTTTCCGTATCACAACTAAGATTTTACTCTTCTGATCAAGTGGTTGGTTCCGGCGAAGGAACTATTCGAACGCGTGAGGTGTGTACAGTCTCTGGATTACTTTTACGCTTTTATAGTTTACCCAAAAACCCCTGTTCAACACCACAAGAAACCGCCCTCCTAACACCCGTTCACAAGCCCTAATCAACCTCATGACTATCTCGACGCTTGACCACGCATCTTTCAAGCTACAATATTTATGGAGGATAAATAATTAGCATAGATGTGGTGTATATGACCAAAAAAGAAAAAATTGAAGGATTAGAACACCATAAACAGCTTCTAAGAGAAAAAGAACAAGCAAAAAAAGCCAAAAAAGAGTCTTTGCTCGCATTTAAGCCACCAGGCAAATAAACATCTCTTGTAATTGCACAACTATCACAAGAAGCTATATCCAACCATAACGAAACGGTGTAACTGAGGATTTAGATGGCCTACCAACAAGAAAGTATACTAAGAAACGTCCCCTACGAAAACGGCTTCCACTTCAACACACCCGCAGGCAACTACACCGGCACAACCGCAGTAAGCCTAGAAGACTTTAGAGATAAACTAAAAAACATGGACACCCAATCAGTTGCTTACCACTATTACCGAGGCGACATCCAAGTTTGGGTCAACGACGTTTTAGGCGATAACGACTTCGCCGACCGTCTCTGCTTCATACAAAGAGGCATGACCGAAGATCAACTGCGGGCGGAACTCATGGGATTGCTCAATAGGCGACTTGGCGATTTAAAAATACGAAACAAGTAAACACGACACACGACACGTTTTCTGTACCGTCAAAGAAGTTTTGCCAGTCGCAGGTAGATTAAATAGCAGGCAACCGCTTAGACTTTTAGGTACCCCCATGAAAAACTGGAAACTTATAGAGAAAATAGCCACCTACGGCAGTGTCGCCTCCAGCATAATTGCCATTGCACTGGCGGTCTTAACATTCTTTACACTTCAAATATCCTTATCATTTGCACCAATCGAATACGTTGTCGTTGTAATACTCTCAACAATAATGCCCTACCTGTTTGCCGCAATTCTCTTGGCAATCGTCGTGATCATAACCAGAGGATCCAATACCCCCGAAGAAGTAAACGAACTTGAAAACGCACCCACCGAAATCCCTCAGGCATAACTCAAGCACCCCATTTTCACCCTTTTTTATTCGATCCGGTAGGCAAGCAATCACTCAAAGACGAATCGGTAATTCTACAAAAAACACCTTCAGGCAGTATTCAGATAAAACTACTGCCCCTCCAGATGTACAGATACCCATCTGTGAAGTTGTTTAAACTGTAACGGTCTGTCGGCTGAGGTTTGTGCCGCAGCTTGGGCAATACTGAGCTTCTCCGTCGACGAGTTTGTCACATTGCGAGCAATGCTTTGTTGTGGCTGGAGCATACACAGTTGACTGTACATAGGCGGTTAACTGTGCATCGGGCACATATGGTTGGTATGGTGTGGAGCAGGAATTGCTGGAGTCGACCGGCAGGTGATTACAAGAAAACCACCGATTAACGTTACGATGTTTAACCCAAGTATCGAGAAAAAGATAATTAGCGCACCACATTTTGAGTGTTCATTGGGTTTTGACATCAGGTTATGCCCAAAAGAGATCACCAAAATATTGGCGATAAATATCCACCCGATTAAAACAAACATAAGAAATGCAACTCATAATTATGCCAGTATGCCGCCTATTAGTGTTAAATGATATGCCGCTGAAGGCTTACTGTTTGGTTGCGGGTATACACACCATCCACTCCGGTGATGTTCATTATTCCAAGTCCAATGGATAAGTATAAAAAATTTTGATGTAGGAAACAGTAACCGCCGATGATGCGATTTATTTATGTTTCACCTCTCAACATATCAGTTAACCACGTTTCTAAGGAGCAAACGCAAATGACATCTGACGTTGAGAAAATCACCATGCTACATGGCGCAGGCGGCACAGTCATGCATGACCTCGTCAAAAACTATATCGTTAAAGCCTTCGGAGGCATCAGCAACGCTGAAGTACCCCTTGAAGCTATGGACGACGCTGCAGTCATAGGAGATATTGTCTTTAAAAGCGATTCCCATGCAGTGAAACCCATATTTTTCCCCGGCGGCGACATCGGGCGCATTGCCATCGCAGGTACCGTCAACGACATCAGTTGCCTTGGGGCTCAGCCGTTTGCGTTAGCATGCGGACTTATCCTGGAGGAAGGTTTGTGCATCTCAGATTTAGAACGAGTTTTGGCAAGTATGCGCCAAGCCTGTCTCGACGCAGACGTTAGCATAGTTACCGGTGACACCAAAGTCGTCGAAAAAGGTACATTAGGCGGCTGCGTTATGAACGTTTCTGGCATAGGCAAACGTACCCCCGCGTTAGACAGCAACTTTGCAGTGGTAAGAAAGACTCGGGACATAAAAGCCCGCTGGACACTCGACTCTAACTTGGCAGTGGGCGACAAAGTCATTTTAAGTGGAGCCATAGGCGACCACGGTTTAGCAGTACTTTCCGCGCAGCAGGGGCTTAATTTCGGAAGTGAAATCAAATCCGACGTTAACCCACTCAATCGCATGGTTCAAAGGTTGCTAAGTGAGGTAGGTGGTGTTGTTGCCATGAAAGACCCCACTCGAGGCGGATTGGCTGACGCGCTAAATGAGTGGTGTGAAAAATCCAAAGTGGGTATTCTAACCTATGAAGATAAAATACCTATCCACCAAGATGTGCAAACAGCCTGTGAAATGCTCGGGTTAGATCCATTAGAAATCGGCAACGAAGGCAAACTCATCATAGGCGTCGTCCCAGAGAAAGCAGATGAGACCGTGGAGTTTCTGCGACAAATCCCCCAGAGTAGAGAAGCACAGATAATCGGAGAAGCCACCGAGACGTTTAGGGGTGTTGCAATGCAAACGGCGGTTGGTGGCAAACGGGTTGTAGCACGACCCGTCGGGGACCCAGTGCCAAGGATTTGTTGAGTTGTAGCTGTGAAAATGCAGTCACATTGTTATTTATGTAACATAGACACATAGTGCAATTAAGTCAGCTTAAACGCAGGTGTTTCCCCCTCTCTCTTCCTGATTCCCTCATCTGCGTTTAAGCCAACTTCTTTTCCATTTAATTGTATCGTTTAAAAACTTTTTAGCATACGAGTTACCGGTTTGCTACGCAGCACGCTTGAACGTCAGTAAGAATATAATCTTCCAGTGCATAATATGTGTAACCTAAATTTAAGAGGGGAGAACATGGCACAAATTGAAGAATTAGAAAGAAGAGAAAAAACCGACAGAAACTACCGAATCGACATAGGCGCCTATGGTAGCATATGCATCGAAGCACCCACAAAAGAAGAGTGCTTAGAGCTTTTCAAAGAAGTCACCAGCACGAAACGTCAACAAAAAATCGACGAAGCAATAAGGTAAAATAAGACAGCTCGAACTGCAACTTGTTTTAATACTCAAGAGTTTCTTGAAATAGTCTAATAGTTTTCCTTCGAAACGCTTATCCGCTGCTTCACATCGAAACAACAAGACTTTATTAGAAATCCCATTGCCAGTTTAACTGAGGAACTGGTATGAAACGTTTTAAAATGTATTACGGACTACATTTAGCCACTGTTGGAATTGCCATGACCGCATTGGGAGTGGCACTTTTTGTAAAGGGCAAAAGAGAAGAAAGAAACTGCGGCTGTCACTAAACGGATCACACTCCTTTTTCTTTCTGCAAACAAACTACACAAATCGCACAAAAGGACACCGCATCATTATAGCGTTAAATACGAGGGCACTAAACAGAGTTAGCGATAACGTTTTTTGCCCAAACACGACAAGCTCCCTCATTACTAACCATGCACGCACCAACAGGTTTGGCCGGCACACAAGCTGACAAAAACAGAGGACACTGGTTAGGTTTAATTTTGCCCACAATAACTTGGTGGCATTGGCAACCAAGATGGATATCTTTTCCCTCTTGGGGTTTGAGGCAATACTTTTTACGAGCGTCAAATTTAACAAGAGATGCTTTGAGTTGCAACACAGAACTGTCAAGTTTGCCAATGCCACGCCAGTTACCACCAATAACGTCAAAGGCCTGACTCAGCATTTTTAGGGCTTTTGGGTTCCCCTCAGGTTTAACGGCACGGGAATACTCGTTTTCCAGTTTAGCAACGCCTCCACTACACTGCTTGAGGAGCATATAAATAGCCATTAACACATCGTTAGGTTCAAACCCAGCAACGACCGTTGGCATACGGTAGTGTTTGGTGAATAGCTCGTATGGTTTTGTGCCGATAATGGCACTAACATGCCCAGGTGCGATAAATCCGTCGATTTGTAAACCCTCCACACCTAGTAGCAACTCCATCGCAGGCGGAATGAGCCTATGCGAAACGAGAAAACTAAAGTTTTTAGGCAAATCCCCCAGCACCTCAACCGCAGTGATAGGCGCAGTGGTTTCAAAACCCACAGCATGAAACACAAAATCCTTTTCAGGCTCCCTTTTTGCCATATCAATGGCATCAGAGACCGCATAGACAACTCGAACGTCACGGGTGGTTTTGGCTTCAATAAGGGAGGATTCACTTCCGGGCACACGTAAAAGGTCGCCAAAACAAGTGATAACTTTGCCTTGTTTTGCTAGGGTTATAGCTTCATCAATTTCTGCTGCGGGAACAATACAGACGGGACAACCAGGACCGGAAATAACCTCCACGTTCTGAGGCAAAAGACTACGCAGCCCGAAGTGGGTTATAGTCCACTCATGAGTTCCGCAGACATGACAAATTTTGATGACTCTATTTTTTGGCGTGACTTCACGGATTTTTTGCGCAATACTTTGTGCCGTTTGGGGGTCTTGAAAACGAAGATACCGTGGCATTTTACTCGCCACCAGCAGAAGCCAAAACATCATTCCAGAGACTAAGAGTTTCAAGAGCTTCTTTTTCTTCAAGCACCTGAATTGCGTAGCCAGCGTGGACCAACACGTAGTCGCCTAGCGTAACCTCCACAAGCGACACATTAACTTCTCGCAGTACACCTTGTCCAAAGTCAACTTGGGCTTTTTCACCTGACAACGACAGGATTTTAGCGGGAATAGCTAAGCACATAAACATCAGATATTCAGACACTACCTGAAGCACGATAAAAACAGATTGGTCTAAAAAGCAGATTTTGAGGCAACAACCGCTTGGCCAAAGGAAACTCCGCCATCACCAGCCGGCACAACATCATGCACAAAAAACTCTAACCCTGCAGCTTCAACGGTTTGACGAATCATTTGGACAAGGAGCTGATTGCATGCAGCACCACCGGTGAAACCCACATTTACTGTACCTTTTGCAGCCGCATTTTGGATAGCTATCTCAGCTAAGCCGCGTGCAAGGTAAACATGAGCAGCATAGGCCAAATCCGATGCACAAACTCGCCCTAAAGCAGCATGAACTGCTTTTAGAAGACAGGTTGTGTCCAAAACGTTGCCGTGTAAGTGAAGGGGTTTTAGACCCAATGCATCCTCACCCACTAATGCAGTTGATTCTAGCTTCATGGCAGGTTCACCCTCATAGCTACGTTCAAAACAGACACCCAACACTGCCGCGGCTGCATCCAATACACGGCCGCAACTGGTGGTTTTAACAATGTCCTTAGTGGTTTTTAGTTGTTGTGTGATGAGTTGGGCTTCTGCTGTGCCGTGGGGAAGGTGACTACTATTTTGGTTAAGCCAACACTCTATGCTAATACCAGCTTTATGCAGAATTCCAGCTGCAACCCGGAGGGGATATCTGCTTGCTAAGTCGCCACCCAACAGGGGTTGAGGTTCCAAATTGCCAACGCGCCAAAACACCCCCCCCTCAGAAATGCAGTATAGGATTTCGCCGCCCCAGGCGGCACCATCCAATCCGTAACCGTAGCCATCACAGACAACCGCTATGATGTCATCTAGACTGTGTTCTGCCATCAATGCAGCTGCATGAGCATGATGGTGTTGCACCTGAACCAGCGGCAGCCCCTCAGCTTCTGCGAGTTCTTTTGCAATGCGGGTGGTATTGAATTTGGGGTGTAAATCGCAGGCAATGGCCTCGGCGTGGGTGTTTGTAAGGTGTTGAAGGTGGCGTGTGGCTTGGCAGAGGAAAGTTTCGGTTTCGATGTTTTCTACGTCGCCTATGTGTTGACTGATGAACGCTTTGTTACCGTAGAGTATGGCGGAGGTGTTGTTGAGTTCACCACCTAATGCGACAATGCAGTGTTTGGAAGGTTTTTTTAGATAGAGTGGTGCAGGCGCGTAGCCGCGACTTTTGCGTAGGAACGCTTGATGGGTGTCGTGAACGCGCATTACACTGTCGTCGCATCGGTGGGCGATTTTGCGGTTGTGTAAAAGGAAATAGTCTACGGTTGTGCCAAGGATCTCTATAGCTGAGTCGTTGTCTTTTACTATGGGCTGATTAGCGGGGTTGGCACTGGTCATCACAAACGCCGGGTCGGCGACGTCGTCAAAGAGCATGTGGTGCAGTCCAGTGTAGGGCAGCATGACACCTATGTTGTGCAGGTGGGGCGCAACGATCGAGGAGAGGTTGTAGTGTTGGCCCTTGTTTAGCAAAACGATGGGACGTTGGGGGGAAGTTAGCAGCTTTTGCTCTTTTGCACCTACATTGGCGAAGGTTTTTGTTGCCTCAAGGCTTCGTGCCATGATCGCGAAGGGTTTTTCTTTTCGATGTTTGGCTTCCCTAAGCCTCAAAAGCGGAGTCTCCAGCGTGGTTGATGCAGCTATATGGAACCCGCCATATCCTTTGATGGCTAGGATTTTACCTTCCGAAACTAGTTTCCCCGCTAAGCGGATGGGGTCAGCGGTGTCCACAGGTTTACCTTTGTGGGTTGTAAGATATGCTTTGGGTCCACATGGGGGGCACGTTAACGTCTGGGCGTGGAAACGTCTGTTTGCAGAATCTTCATACTCACGTTTGCAGAAGCTGCAGAGGGAGAACTCTTTTAGGGTAGTGTTTTCGCGGTCGTAGGGCAACCGCTCGACGATGGTGAAGCGTGGACCGCAGTCGGTACAGGTGATGGCGAAGTAGTCATAACGGGGGTTGTTTGGGTCGCGGAGCTCTCTTAGGCATGGATTGCAGATGGCTATATCGGGGGGGATAATGGAGCCAGCGTTTGCAGTTTTTGATGAACTCGGAATTATGGTGAACTGGTGGTACTCGTTTTTGTCTGATAATACGATTCGGTGAACTTGGTCTATCCGCGCTAACGGCGGCTTTTCACCAGATAAATCCACCTGGAATCTTTCGATGTTTTCCGCGTTACCCTCCAAGAGCACCTCAACTCCAGCATCGCCCATATTTCGCACATACCCCGCCAAGCCATATTTGACAGCAGAGCGGTAGATGAAGGGACGAAAACCCATACCCTGAACAATACCTGAAATGAGGAATTTGCAACGCAAGGATTAGACCTTGATTATTTTGGGTGAGAGTTCTCTTATACATTTCTAGTTTATTGGTGTACCCAAGTACACGGAACAGTTAAAGCAGACGCACCCAAAATTACAAACGCGACCTACACACATGCGGGTACACCCTAAACCCGATGAAACCCAATCACGGAAGGTTTGAAATGAAGTCTATCACATTCGCAGCGGCATTCGTCTTAACGGTCTGCTTAATCATCGCAGGCATTATACTGTTCCCCAACATACTGGGACAGGCAGCAACCACCAACAACGAATTCGTTTTCGGCTTGTTTTTGGGTCCGTTTGTTGTTCTTCTAGGACTGGGATGGTTAATAGAGAAAATAGTCTTCAAACTACAGAGAAAAACATAGTCAGCGCCTATGCAGCTGATTCTTTAACACCTTACCCACAGAACTAACAGGCAAAGCTTCTATGAACTCTATTTCACGGACACCCTTGTAAGAAGCCACTTTTTCATTGATAAACCTCATCAACTCATCAGTACAAACCGCCACACCATCTTTTAACACTACACATGCCTTGGCAACTTCATTCCCATCCCCATCAAGTGTGCCTACAACTGCACACAGCTTCACATTTGGGTGCTCATAGAGGAGGTCTTCGAGTTCGCGCGGGTAAACACTGTAACCCTTGTGTTTGATAAGGTCTTTTTTGCGGTCCACCACATAGAAGTAGCCCGCGGCATCCACACAAGCAAGATCACCTGTCAAAAGCCAGCCACCTCGGAGCACCAACGCGGTTTCATCTGGCTGGTTCCAGTAACCCCTCATCACTTGGGGTCCTCTAACAGCCAACTCGCCAACTCTGCCAACTTCCAAAACCTTTTCAGGGTTTTCTAGATCAACAATTTTGGCTTCCGTATCGGGCAGCGGAACCCCAATCGATCCCACTCTCACTAGCGCCGCTTCCACCGGAGTACAATGAGTAACAGGTGACGCTTCAGTCAACCCGTAACCTTCCACTAGCAACCCACCGGTTGTCTCCATAAACCGTTTTTGCACCGTTGGCGGCAACGGTGAAGCCCCTGAAATACACACTCTAATCGACTTCAAATCATAGTTACTTAAGTCGGGATGGGTAAGAAATAGCTGATACATGGTTGGGACGCCACAAAGTACAGTGACTTTGTGCTGCTGGATAGCCGCACAGGCTTGAGCGGCTTCAAACTTGGGCAGCATCACCATCTTTGCACCAAGGCTAATTGGAACGATTAGACTGGTGGTCATGCCGTAGATGTGAAAAAGTGGCAGTGCCGTGAGAAAGATGTCTTTGGTTGTTGCATTAATAGTGGTAGCAAAGGCTAAGGCGTTTGAGAGGAGGTTTTGGTGGGTGAGCATTGCGGCTTTAGCGGTGCCATTGGTGCCGCCTGTGTATTGGAGCGCCGCTAAGGCCTCAACAGGGTCGATTGTGATGGAGGGACAAGAGTTTGGGGCGTTGATTGCTTCATCGAAGTCGTGTTGGTCCAATCGGGTGGTTATTAGATGGTTCAACGGGGTGTTTGTTTTGATCTTCTCTACGACAGGGCGCAGAGTATCTAAGGTGACAAGGGTTTGGGCTCCTGAATCATCGAGTTGGAACACGACTTCACGTTCCCGATACAAGGGGTTGATCGGCGTCACCACTGCACCTGCTTTTAGTGCACCAAAGTAGGCAATAACGAATTGGGGGATGTTGGGTAGATAGAGTGCAACGCGATCACCTTTTGCCACGCCTAATTTTAACAGGGTATTCGCGAACCGATTGCACATCGAATCCAATTCCAAATAAGAGAATGCTTTGGCGCAAAAAACAATGGCCAAGGCATTCGGAGCGTTCCGCACGTTTGCCTCAAATAACCCTTGAAGCGGAACACGAGGGTATTCTATGTGTTTTATCACTTACGATCTCATCGGTTACGCTTTTTTCCTCGGTGTTTTCAGAGCGGGCTTTTCTATTAATCGTGATGATTCATCAAACAGGGGTTGCTGTTCTTAGTTTTCAGGTTCAATAACAACAGCGGTTCCGGTTGCAGAAAACAATACAATATTGGATTGACCTATACCTGTAGTTTCTACATCTAACCCAATGAGGGCGTTTGCGCCCAGCGCTATGGCACGAGCTTTAGCGCGATCAATGGCTTCCCAACGGGCCTTCTCCATTTCAGAAGAAAAAGCCGTGACTTCACCACCAACCAATGATTCAATGCTTCCCACAAACTGACCTAGAAAACCACGAGTACGAGGCGTTAAGCCTGTCACGATACCAAAGATTTTCGTAATTTTGTAGCCTGAAACCATTGGAGTTGTTACAATTAAGAACTGATCAGTTCCTGCGAGTGAGGCACCACATTTTATACAAAACTTGGCACAATCATCATTTTTATTTCCGCATCGGGGGCAAATCATAGTTTGTTCCACCTACAGAGGTTAATCGGATCTCCTTAATTTCAGTTTTTCTGTTATCACTTATCACTGCATTTGAATATGGTAAGACAGACCGCCAGATGTATACAGCTTTACCAAAACCACCACGAATAACCCTACCATAAAGAACAAAAATACGGACCAAACCCCAAACTAGCAAAAAAACTGTCCTGCTCACAAACACCCTGCTACACAACATCTTCACCATCAGAATCAACCCAAAATAGATTTGTCCCAAAGCCGTGTGGAGCAGAAATTATTTAACAAGTTTTTGTCGTCTGTGCGTGTGGTTGTGGAGCATACTAATAGTTTGGTTAAAGAGTTTCGTGTTTTTGGGAGGAGTTTAGGAATTGGCTTAAGAATTATGGTGTTATGGCTGGTGTTGTTTGTGGGGTGGTTAGTTTTCGTATATCTGGAACCCTGTCAGTTTAAAAATTCAAGTAAATAACCCAAAACCTCCATTAAAAACACCAAAAACAATAGAGACTAAGATCTAGTGAACATTGGTGCCGGGGGCGGGATTCGAGCCCGCGACTTCTGGCAGTGGGCGTGTGGCCCTATTTGTCTCCAGATTATGAGTCTGGCGCCCTAGCCAGGCTAGGCTACCCCGGCAAACGCCGTCGATTTGAAGGCGTCGTGTCTGTTTAGTTTGAATTCCATGATTTAAACCTTTAAGGCAAACAACTCGTGTAAACATAGCCACAAACAAGTCGCATCACATGCAGGATGCCTCTGCGATCACCCCACTTGGGCAATTCCCCAAAATACAAGAAGACTCGCAGAAAATTTACAAGCAACTTAGGCACTATCGAGACGCGGATTTAATCACGATAAACCTTGCGCATTCGGATGAGCGAAACATCAAAAAAAATAACGGTGTGAAACCGTCAGTACGTCAATGCTTTAATTCGTCTCACCCTGCACCGACGCCAAAAGATTCACAAAAGTCTGACTGTACACCACAAAGTTATCACCAGAATTACCACAGATAGGACACCGACTAGGAAGCACCGTAACCACTTCACCACA